>Ga0316189_10002045_pt1 | contig 19895 bp, 17 predicted proteins | sample LowCovwburrow_MG_FD_204930 | JGI IMG/M metagenome (GOLD analysis project Ga0316189, IMG submission 204930) | Coastal sediment microbial communities from Maine, United States - Lowes Cove worm burrow | ecosystem: Environmental > Aquatic > Marine > Coastal > Sediment | place: USA: Maine... | reverse complement strand
AATGGCACTGAGCTGGTTAAACGCCTGGCCGATTACGCCATGCACCGGCATTTCCCTCACCTGGATACGGAGGATTATCTTGGGTTTCTCACCACCGTGATCGAGAAGCAAGCCCATCTGATCGCCCGCTGGATGGGGGTTGGTTTTATCCATGGGGTGATGAACACCGACAATATGACGATCTCAGGTGAAACCATCGACTACGGACCTTGTGCGTTCATGGATGCCTACGACCCGGCCACGGTTTTCAGCAGCATCGACCATGCTGGTCGTTATGCGTTTGGCAACCAACCGCCTATCGCCCAATGGAACCTCACCCGACTGGCCGAGACGCTGCTACCCGTGATCATTCCTCAGTTCGATGGCGACCAAGACCAAGCTGTTGAAGCAGTTACCCAACCCCTCAATCAGTTTGGACCCCTCTTTCGGGCCAATTGGTTGGCGGTGGTGGGCCACAAGCTTGGGATACAGGGACCCGCCGATCCGGCCAGCATTACTGACCTGCTCCCAGTTGGTGGCGCCGGTTATCCCAAGCTGATCGACGAGCTTTTTGGTCGTATGAAGGTAAACGGCGCCGACTTCACCCTCACGTTCCGGGCGCTGGCCGACCATTTGCGTGGCCGCCCGCTCGAACCATGGCTCATGGGGTGGCTGGAGTCGTGGCTTGAAGCCGTCGACATCCACGCCGCAGAAAGTGGGTTAACTCGAGCGCAGATCGCGGACGCAATGGATGCCGTAAACCCCATCTATATTCCTCGCAACCATCTGGTGGACGAGGCGCTGGCCAAAGCGACCGAGGGGGACTTGGACGCATTTGGCCAGCTGATGGCCCATGTGCTCGCTCCCTTTGTGCCCCGACCCGGGCCCGATCATGCCTACTACAGCCAACCCGCCCCGCCGGAGTTCACCCAACAATTCCGCACATTCTGCGGCACATAGTGGCGCCCGGCACATAGTGGCGCCCGGCACGTAGTGGCGCCCGGCACGTAGTGGCGCCCGGCACATAGTGCGCCCAGCACAGACCGGCACCCGACACACAGTGGCGGCCGGGTTAAGGGTCGACCCGATCGTCGTCGGTGGGGATTGGAGGGTCACCAGCTCCTTGCACCGACTGGTCCATGTCAATCAGGTTGCCCGTCATCAGCCCTGAGTCTGGCGACAGGCAGAACGCGACCGTGTTGGCCACCTCCCACGGCTGCACCAAACGCCCCAATGGCCGCGAGGCGTTCGCCGCCTCGAGCCAGTTCTCGGGGGCTCCGTCTTGTTCGATCTGGGTGCGATGCTCCGATTCGGTTTCCATCCACCCAGGGTTCACCTGATTGACTCTGATATTGTGTCCCATCAGGCCAAACGCCAGATTTTTGGTCATGATCGATAAGGCGCCTTTGGCCATGGCGTAGGCGGTCAGCTTGGTTTGCCCTCCGTGTCCAGTGGTGGAACCAATGTTTACTATCGAGCCGTGCGCCCCGGTTTCGATCATGAGCCGAGCCGCAGCTTGGATGAGGAAATATGGCACTTTCGTGTTCAGCGTGATCTGACGATCAAAATGCTCGGGGGTGTCGGTAAACAGGGTGGCTCGGGTGGTGGCAGCGGCCACGTTTACCAGGCCGTTCATGGTTCCAAACTGCTCGGCACACGCGTCAACCAACTTTTGTGGAGCGCCGGTTTCCAACATGTCGACGGCGACGAACGTTGTTGGGGTGCCAGCCGCGGTCAGCTCCTCAGCCAGCGCCTGACCGCGATCTTTCGAACGGCCCCCCAATACGAGGCCGGTGGCACCATCCGCCACCAGTTTCCGGGCCACCGCTTCGCCCAAACCTTGTGTTCCGCCGTTGATCACCGTGATCATGTACACCTCGCTTTATGGTCGCCGCCATGGTACAACCCGTCGCTGCCCATCGGACACGACCGGTCACCCACCTTCAGCTAGGATGATTGAACCGTGATTCGATCGGAGCGCCGCCCATGATCCCTGCTGATACCTCCCCCACCGTTTGTGTGGTTGGCAGCGTCAACCTGGATCTGGTGGTGTATGGTTCTCAGTTGCCTTCCCCCGGTGAAACGGTGGTTGGTGGAACCTTCGCTCAGTTCCCCGGAGGAAAAGGCGCCAACCAAGCCCTCGCCGCTCAGCGTCTCGGAGCCCGGGTTTCGCTGGTGGCCGCGGTCGGTAATGACACCATGGCGGCAACGGCACTCCACCGGTTGGAAGCCGCTGATGTTGATCTCTCATCGGTGGTGGTAGTCGACGATGCGGCCACCGGGGTAGCCCTGATCCTGGTGGATGATGGGGGCGAGAACATGATCTCGGTGGCGTCAGGGGCGAACCACCGGCTCCAGGTGTCGACCATACCACCAGCCGATGTGACCCTGTGCCAGCTGGAGGTGAAAGACGGGCCGCTGGTGGCCGCCGCTAGGACGGCAACAGGTCTGTTTGTGGTGAATGCCGCCCCTGCTCGCCCCCTACCGGCGTCGGTCGCCGCCAGGGCCGATGTGATAATCGTCAACGAAACTGAGAACACCCAGCTTGCTGATCAACTCGCCCAATGCAGGGCCATCCGGGTGGTGACGTTGGGCCGACACGGCGCCGCCGCCTATCACCAGGATCGTGAAATCGCTCGATGCGCCGGTTATGCGGTAGACGCGGTAGACACAGTAGGAGCCGGCGATGCCTTTGTCGGGGCCTTGGTAACTGCCATTGCCTCTGCCCCACCCCCAGCCCGTTCCTACCTCAACGATCGGATCGCTCCCGCTTTGGAGTTCGCGTGCCTGGCCGGGGCCCTCGCCACCACCAAACCGGGCGCTCAGTCGGCGTCACCAACCCGCGCTGAGTTGGAGAGCCTGTCCCCCCGAATCCGTCGAGCCTCGGCCTAGCCGGACTACTGACGCTTCCGCTGCAGCCGACCTCGGGCTACCCTCAAGCCATGGCAGATTGGCAAAACCTTGCGGCGCGAACCGGCCGAGCGGGTCACGATTTGGTCGGCTGGCTGATGTGGGACCGATCAGCAATCAGCCGATACGAGAGTCTGGGTGTGCCCCAGGGCGTCGGTTGGATTGTGGCTTGGCGTCTGGCACCGTTGGGAAAGATAAGCCCGGCGGCCGCGGCAGCCGCCACCTATTCGATTCACCCTGACATTGTGGCCATGGTGCTCGGGGCGTACCGAGACGTCACCGATGAAGCGGCCATCATTCGGGTGCGCAACGAATCAATCACCTCCGGCCTCGACGACATCGCCCCCGGCCTCGGCGCACAGCTCGCGCCTTTGGCCGAAGACCTGTGGCGAGGAGTCGACGCAGTCCATCATGGGGCGCGGCCGATGTTCGCTGCTCACCGGGCCGAGCCTCGCCCCGGCCCCGAGGCTCCCGTGCTTTCAGCATGGCTGGCCGCCAATTGTCTCCGGGAATTGCGGGGCGACAATCATTGGGCCCTGATGGTGGCGGCCGATCTCGACGACGTCGAAGCGGGCCTTTTGCACTCAGCCATGGTCGACGTCGGCGAATACGGCAGTGAGGAGTGGATTGCTCGCAGCCGTGGTAATGACGACGAGGCAATCAAGAGAGGCTGGCGTCGGTTGGAAACCAAAGGCCTAGCCGAAAACGGGCGGATCAATGCGGCTGGCCACCAGCTGCGCCTCGATTTGGAACGCCGAACCGATGAACTCACGGCTCCCGCGTGGCAGGCTGCAGGCGAAGCCGCCACGATGGCGTTCTTGGATGCCGTAGAGCCCCACCAACAAGCGTTTCTCGACCGGGTCAACGAAACGGCCGGCCCACGGTGGATGCCCGCCATCCGTCCCAAGACGAAACTTGGATGACCGGCTGCCTTTTGCGTGTTACGTTCCCATTATGGATCCCAAACCACTCCCCCGGCAGCTCGATGCTGGTCCTCTCACACTGCGTCTGCCCGAACCCGACGACGAGGCCGAAGTGGTGGCCATGCTGAGCGCGGACACTGAAATCGCTCGATGGACGACCGTGCCATTCCCCTATGGCCCTGTGCAGTTCAGTGAGTTTCTCGCTCTGGCCGCCACCGACTATGAAGCGGGCACCGGCCTACATTTCGTGATCCACGACCTCGAAGGCCGTCGACTGGGGGCGGTAGGCACACGGATCCAGTGGGATACTAACACCGCCGATATTGGGTACTGGCTCGGCGCCGAGGCCCGCGGTCGAGGGGTCGCCACCACGACCGCCCAAGCGATTTGCCACTGGCTGGCCGAACAAGGTTTGGCTCGGATTGAGGCCGAGGTGTTGGAGGGTAATCCCACTTCAGGAAGGGTACTGACCCGGCTCGGGTTTGTTATGGAGGCCGTCGTCAACCAGAAGGCTGATAGGTGTGGCCTGGATCCTGATGGGCAGATCAATGTCGAAAAGTGGGCCCACGACTTGAGCTAACCGGCGCCCGATCGATACCCAAAGCGGCACCTCTGACTCGCGCCTAGAATGGTGCGACCCGATCTATGAGGTGTGGTATGCCGGTTTCCGCCGCTGAACTCCAATCCGACGACGCTGCCCAAGCATTTTTGGCTGAGCGGCACCTCGCCTCGCTCACCTCGATTAAAATGAACGGCGACCTGCACGTTGTTCCTGTGGCTTTTGTGTGGGTGAACGAGGAACACACCATCCGCATCGTCACCCGAGCCCATTCGGTCAAGGTGAAGAACGCTGATGCTGGTTCGCCGGGAGTACTCAGCTTTGTCGACCGGGGAAGGTGGATGAGCTTGCACGGTACCCTCACGGTGCGCCGAGAACCTGATCGGATTCAAGACACCCTCGATCGTTACGCCGCCCGTAACGGCCCAGCGAGGGAAACCGATGCTGAGCGAGTCAGCCTTGAACTCATTGTCGACTTCGCCCGCGGTCGTTGGTAGGAATAACACGGCCCTAGAGCCAGTGTTAGTCGATTTCCCCTTCGGACGAGATGCCTTGCAAGATCGCGGTTCCGTAGGGCCCAAGTTCCAACGTGGCCGTATTGCCATCGGATTCGATCTCGGCACCGGTCAAAGCGTTGTACCACTTCAGTGAGGACTGGATCCCGTCAATTTCGACCGTCACCGCCTCATTGGCGTGGTTGACCACCACAACCTCCAGTATCGGCCCGATCCCCCAGCCCCGCACCGAGACCGTGTTGTGGGTCTCTACCTCTTCGCCCGGATCCGCGTTGTAGAGCACTTCCATCGACAAGGTAGCCGGGCCACTCACTACCTTGCCCGTGATCTCGGGGCGATGGATCCCGCGATAGTAGAACTCGGCCAATGAGGTGGCTTCGATCTCGGCCATTACCTGGGTGTAGGCGTCGTTGTACCGAGCGAAGTCGTCGATTCCCTGTTTCGGAGGAAACCCTGAGAACGCAATGAACCCGTCAGTCCCCAGGGCAAACGTGGTCATCAAATCATGACGGACCCAGGTCTCGATGTGTTGTGATTGCCCGTCGGCCAAGGTGCCCGAATGGATGCGGTGCTCGACCACGGGCATCACGGTGTCTTGGTCTTGACCCGTTACTTCGCGAGCCTTAATTGACCGCAAGATCGACGATTTGAGGTGTACGCGCTGGTCGGCGAGGCCATTGGTCGACAGATAGTTGCCTTGCCCCAGGATCTCGGTGTGGACGGCGTTCACCTCGAACTGGTGAGGGTCGGCGTTGCTTTGCAGATACATGTAAACCGGTCGACCCAATGGATCGTTGGCCTTGATGGTGTTGGCCAATTCAATCAGGAGTTCTTCGTGGCCGTTGCGGTAGACGTTCATCTCTTCGGGCAACATCGACCAGGCCGACACGGTGGCGTTGAGGCTCGAGTCGTCGAGCACCCGTTGCATGTCGGAGCGAATCGCCTCCACCGCTCGGGGTAGATCGGCCATGGCTTCTTCAGGTTCGATTGACAGGCCTACGGGAAACACCGTGCAGAGGCCGTTTTGGGCCGCGGCTGCCCCCGATGTCCATCGATCTTCCATATACCACGGGCCCACATGGGTAAACCCTTCTTGGGCCAATTCAGCCACCGTACGGGTGTCATCATGTTCAGTGGGCACAGAGTAGACGGTCATGAGGAACCGTCGCCCGACCCAATCTTGGCATTCGTTGTAACTCGGGCGGAGGTCTCGACGAACACTACCTCCATCCAAAGCCGTGAGGTCGATTCCTGCTTCGCGGCTTGGCACCGGGATAACGTCGGCCAGTCGAGCGGCCCCGATCCCGGCCTCGTTTTGTGGTTCGTTCGCTTGAGCTTCGTCATCGTTCACTGCGTCGTCCTCGGCAGTCAGCCCGTCGTCTTCGGCTCGTTCGCCCTGCACCACGGGGAGCCCTTCACCAGTGACCTTGCTGTCCTGTGCGGCACTGAACCCAATCGCTAACCCCACGGCTGCGATCGCCGCCAGCCCAACACCGGCCGCGAGAATCTGCACCCGCAGTGTCTTCGATTTCGGCGGCGTCCCTTGCCACTGCGCCTCATCCCCGGGGTGAGAAACGTGCGGCTCGTTTTCCCTCTGCATAGGGCCAACCTAGCAGCAGAGGCGTGGCTCAGCTGTAGGCGGATCTCTCGCGGGCCGGGGTTCAGGTGGCCGTCGACCGGCCCAATGCCTGCGCGACCTGAGCCAGATATTGTGGTTGATCTGCCATCGGAAACAACGGCAAAACGAATTCTTCGATGCCGTGGCGGGTCATGAGGCTCTCGATTTCCACGGCACACTGTTCAGGTGTTCCCGAGACAATAAACGGGGTGATCCACTCGTCGGGTACATGTTCCGCCGCGGCCTCAAGTCCATGCGCTAAGGCATCGCGTATTCGTTGCACCGCGTCGGGCGAGATCTCGAGGGCGTCCTTCACACCCTGGGGTGCGTCGACGAGCCGGTAGGTCATGTGGGGGCGAACAACGTCGAGATCATGATCAGTGGTGGCCACCGAGGTGGAATAGGCAATACGGGCATCCGGGTTGGCGGACCGCACCCGGTCAATCAGCAGGCCCAGGGAAGGCTTGTGGATGAAATCCAGCATCACTCCGTCGGCCCTGGTCGCACCGAGGTGCAGCATCTTCGGGCCTCGCCCCGCCAACCACACTTCGATATTTGAGCGGCCGTAGTCGATACTGGCCTGGTGGAGCGGGAACATTGGGCCAGCGAAACTCTGGCGATGGTGCGAGAAAAGTTGCCGAGCGATGTCGATACTCTCTTCCACCGCTTTGAGGGGCCGGTCCCGGGAAAGGCTCAACGGATTTAAGGTTAGCGACCCGCCAGCGCCGATTCCGTAGAAGGCGCGACCGTCAGAGTACTCGTCGAGACTGGCGATGGCGGCTGCCGTTTGGGCCGGATGGCGGGTGTAGGGGTTGGTGATCCCGGGCCCGATCTGGAGGCGGGTAGTGGCCGCGGCCATCGCGGTGAGGGTGACGTAAAGATCTCGGGTGACGAGCCCTTCGTCGTAGACCCATGCTCGGTCATAACCAAGCCGCTCGGCTTCCACCGCTAGAGCGACCACCTCTCCCACCGAATCTTCGGGGATTATATTGATACTCAGGTTCGCCACAGAAGACAGCTCCTTTGCTCGCTTCACGTCAGCGGTGGGGTTGCTCGGGTCAGCGGGACCAAACAATCACCTTTTCTTTGAGGGTATCGAAGCGTCGCCAAAGGAACGAATCAGCACCACCCGGAAATCATGGTGCCTCCACCAGGGCTGGTTGGCCACTGACTGCAACCGTTCGTAAAGCTCGGCCACCGCCTCGGTTCGTTGCTGACCGGCCGCCGACTCCGGCTCGGCCGTTGCCTGGGTTACCACCACCGATACGGCTGCTCCTTCGGGCACATGGGGCCGGTACCCTCGTTCGTGGGTGATCACGCGGACTGCCCCTTCGGCGGTAAGACGGTCACCGGGCCGACAATCGGCCAGGGCCGCCACTCGCAGAGGCCGTTGGCATTGGTCGATGATTACCCGCCCCAACGCGTTGGCCCCCATCACTACCACAAACCGAGTCGTGGAGTTGGGAATCACCGGCTCGCCTGGTTTCGGGGCTTTGAATGGCCGCCGCCGAGCGCCGTCGGCCTCTACCACCACATGGTCCACTTCGGTGAACCAGCGATCGCAGTCATCAGGGTGCACGCCCAGGGCCTTTGAGCCGTCAGTTGCTCGCCAGATCACCACCTGCCCCGCATCGGGCGGGACCGGATGAAACACCTGGTTTGGGTCCGCCGGTTCCGAAGCATACGCCCCGGTATGGAACTGGCGGATCTGATCATCGTTCGGGTCGAGCAACACCGGCAAACCCCGATGCTGGTCGGCACCCATTTTTGTGGTGGTGGTGAGGATCCGGCTGCCGGCAAGCTGAGCACCGAGGGCGAACATGGTGGTGGTTTTGCCGCCGCCCCCCACAATGGCCACATGTTCATGGCTGTCGTGTGACGTTGACAGCCCCAGTGCACGGGCCAATTCCGGGTAGTCGTGAACAGGGTGGGTGATCAATACTGAACCTGCTTGGTCACGAGGCGGGGTCTTCACTACTCTCGGTGGTTGCTCGGCGCCCCCAGCGCTCCTGAGCAATGGCGTATACGCCCTGGTCCCATGAGAACTCCACGAGGTTCTGGTCGGGGTCGTGAAGCATACAGATATAGCCAATCGGTTTGGGCAACAGGCGCGGGGCCATGGCCAGGCACCCGGCTCGACGGCCGCGTTCGGCCACTGCATCAACATCAGCCTGATTCGGTAGTTCGATTCCTAGGTGGGAGAATGGCCGTAACACGGCCTTCTCGTCGACGCCAAACAGGTCAGCAAACTGGTTGAACTGGGCAATCACGAGAATGAACGGATTGGGTTGGGTGTCGGGCATCCCCAACCACGCCCCACGGCCGTCGGCGTCTTCCCTCGTGTCGAGCAACTCCAGCGGCGTGAACTCCTGATACCAGGCGATGGAGGCGTCGATATCATCTACCCGCAAAGCGATATGGGTCCACCGAGGTTCCGAGGGATGGATGTCATAATGGGGGTTACTCACAGAAGTCCAGGCTATCTCAACCACCGGAGCAGGCAGAATTTGCGGATGGGTGGGAGGTCACTGGTTAGGGGCGGGGGCGGTGGAAGCCGGAGCATTCACGGTGATGGCGGCCATTAAGGCCAGTAATGCTGCCACCCCGATGGCGGCCATGGCCACGAATGCGGTATCGCCTTGGGTGGTGTAGAGGGGCACCAGCACCACGGGGGCCACCGCGAAACCGGCGAACCGAAAAGCCAGGATCAGTGACAAGGCCCCACCCCGGTTGGAGGGCATAGTGGTCGACCCCAACACCTGCAATACCACCGTGACGATGTTGACGGCGATGGCCGTGATCACCCACACCGCGGCGAATACGCCTACTGATTGGGCCAACCCCAAAATGAACACCACAACCAACGCTGCGGTGGCCGCTCCCAACCCAAACCGGCGCAGGCCGACCCGATCGAGCATCCCACCCCAAAATGACCCGAGTGAGCTGGCCACCAGGTTGCCAACCATGATCAACATCCCGGCCCCGGTGGCCGTCATCAACAGGCCGTCGCGGGCTTTCACCCCCACCAGCACCGTGGCTGCCATCGGTCCACTGGCGGCCACGAACGCCGCCAACGCGATCGTCAGCACTCGGCGAGACAGCAAAGGACGAATAGGGGGCGGATTGTAGGCTGGCCGAGGGTCGCCGGGCGGAGGTCGCAAGCTGAGCAGGGCGGCGATGCCCGCCACGGCCCACATCGAATACCGCCAGTTGAAATCGGCGGCCACTCCACCGATGGCTGGCGCCAGGGTGGATCCCAGCATCTGCATGCTGGAGTATCGGCCAACGGTTCTCCCCAGCTGGCTGGGGTTCACCACTTCAGCCAACCCCGCTAACAGGAGGGGGGTGATGAACGCGTTGGCTACCCCTTGCAGGGCGCGACCGATAAGAAACGGGACGAAACTGGGGGCGAGCGCGCACAACACCGAAGACGCCGCGTAAACCAGAAAGGTGATACGGACCACTCGCCTTCGCCCGAACCGCTCCCCGATCGTGCCCGATATCAATAGGAAAGCCGCGAACGGGAAAAGATACACGCTGACGGACAAGCTCGCAGCCGATGTGGTTACCCCGAAACTTTCCCGCAGCTCGGGAAACATCGGCGTCACGATCATGGTGCCGAGCGGGCCAAGCATGCCGCCGGCGTAAAGGGGAAGCAAGGAACGAAACGGTGGTGTGACCAACGGGTTGCTGGCGGGTGCGTCCGCGGTCACCAGCCTTGACCCCGGTGCAGGATGGCTTCCAGCACTGCGCCTCCGAGGGCAAGCGCCTTATCGCTGATTGTGTGACAGTCAACGTCGAACCGAGGGTCGATGTCACCCACTTTCATTTCCGTTTTCACCCCAGTGCCCTCGGCAATAAGCCCGCGAACGAGCCCCGGAAACGGGGCTCGGATCTCAAGGGTTTCCGATTCTTGGCTGGCATCAGCCGAGTGTGTAACCGCACCGAGTGGTTGACCGAGTTCTACTCGATCGCCGATTGCCACCGCCCATCGTATGGTTCCGTGGCCTGGGGCTCGAAGCACCCGTTCGGCCCCGTGCCCGGCGACCAGGCCGGGGGTTCCGGTATTGGGTTGGGCCGACCCGGTCCACTGAACCCGACCAAGGCGGGGCCCTCGCATCGTCTCGACCACGGCGTGGCAATCCTGGCCCGCCACAAACCCGGGCCCGAGTCCAATCACCAGTGGTGCGTCATTGATAGTGGTGTCGATATTGCGTTTCGCTAGGCGCGCGTCCACCACCACCGAGACCCCGACCGTCGGCGCCCAACGAGGAATGTCGGCTGACACCAGCACCGGGACCACCCCCGAGTAGGCGAGATGAAGGGCGGTGTCGGCATCAGCGTCACCCACCGATGACGGAGCTCCAGCCGCCGGAGTGTGGTGGGAAAGATTATTCGTTGAGCCCGCGGGAGCCGAATCGTCGACGCGTACGGCTCGCATCTGTTCGACGGTAATCGCACCGTCGCTGACCGCGCTCGACACCGCCACCGTCCGTCGAACGGTGAGCGGACGGGGCAGTTCGGTCACGATTACTGGCAGGCCGCTGCGCCACAAGCGCCAGACGACGCCGGTGCCCAGATCTCCGCCACCTCGGACCAGCACGAGGGGACGCCAGGGTTGGTGCCCGCCTGCGGATGGGGGTCCGCCCGGTTGAACGAGTGGAGTGGGCTGATCCGGGAGGTTAGGACGCTCGGCTGACACGCGCAATCACCTGAGCCATGATCGACACCGCGATTTCAGTCGGGGTTTCTGCTTCAATCTCAATACCGATTGGTGCGGTTACTCGCTGCAGGCTGGTGTCGTCGAACCCGGCGTCAACCAGCCGTTGGCGGGTGGTGGCCCACCGTCTTTGGCTGCCCATCAAACCTATGTAGGGGGCGTTCGTGGCCAGCAGATGGGGAAGAATTTCCAGGTCAAGGGCAACGTTGCGGGTTACCATCACCACATTGGTACTGGCGTCGACTCCAGCATCAACCACTGCCTGTTCGATTGGACCGGTGAGGGTCACGGCCTCACCCCCGGAGGGGAGCTGATAACCGTCGACCAGTTCCTGACGATCATCCCAGATCACGACCCGTTGCCCGAGCCATGAGGCCAGTTCGGCCACCGCTCGCCCGACGTGCCCGGCGCCCACAATAAATACGGTTGGTTTCGGCATATAGGGCTCAAGGTACAGCTCCACCGCTCCCCCACACACACCAGGATCCCCGGTAGCCGGGTCGACCAGGTTGTAGTGCAGGCGTCGCGGCGCACCAACGACGAGAGCCGCCTGCGATTCAGCGACGACCCGCGCTTCCATTTCTCCGCCTCCTACCGACCCCGAAATTGTCCCGTCCTCGTACACCAGCATCTTCGACCCCGATCGGCGGGGCACCGACCGGTCGGTATCAACCACGGTCGCTAGTACAACGGGATGTCGAGCTTCGACAGAGGCTAATAACTCTTGGAGCAGATCGGTAGTCATTGGGGTTAGGCGTTGGCCCACAGTCGTTTGGCTTGCACGTGTACCGCGGCCCGCATCTGAGCCAGATCGGCCCCCAGTATCTCTCGGTTTCGAACGCGCCAGTGCCCGGCCACCATCACATCGCTCACATGGGTGTGGTTGCGCCACAAAACCAGCTGGTCATACAGGTTGTGTTCGGCGATCGGCGTAGGCAGATCAGCGTCGACCACTTGGAGATCCGCTTGCCATCCCGCTTGTAAACGTCCCACGTTGGCCAGACCTAGAGCCTTCGCTCCCCCTTCGGTGGCCATTTCCAACACGGTGTGAGCTGGCATGGTTCCGGGGTCGAGTCGACGAGCCTTGTGTAGCAAAAACGCACCCCGCATCACCTCATAAAAGTCGTTGATGTAGCCGTCGCTTCCGAGCCCTACGGTGACCCCTCGTTCCAGCATCTCGGGTATGCGAGCAATGCCGCCGCCCACTTCGCAGTTGGCCAGTGGCATATGGGTTACCCGCATTCCGCTGGAAGCCAGGATGTCGAGTTCTCGATCGGAGAGCTGCACACATTGGCTGGCCAAGAAGCGGTCGCTGGTTACGCCCAGACGCTGGTAGTACTCGAGGGTGCGTTCACCCAAGTTGTCGAGGCACCACTGGGGTTCATGGACCCCTTCATTACAGTGAGCGTGGCAGGCCACATCATGATCGGCAGCCAACCCAAACGCTTCGGTGATGTAGTCGGCTGAGCAGGTAAAGGTGGTGTGGTAACACATCATGGCACTCACCAAACCCCGACTGCCTTCGATGGCCCGCACATTTTCGGCCAGGCCCGCCCGGGCGATTTCCTCCCCTGCTCGCTCGGTGGCCTCGAACGACAGGATCGATCGTAACCCCCGCCGCTCAGCCACCGCAGCTTCCACCGCCAGTGAATCAGTCACGGCATTCGGAGCTTCCAGGATGTCGTAAAACGAGGTGGTGCCGGATCGGAGCATCTCGACGCACGCCCAGTCGGCGGCCGTTTCGATCATGTCGTGATCGAGGGCGTCTTCCACTTTCGGCCACCAATAGTCGGCCAGAAAACTCCAGAACCCATCCGGTGGGTTACTCACCGGAATCCCGTGAGCCAGCACCCCATACAGGTGCACGTGGGCGTTAACAAAACCGGGCAACACCACCGAATCTGGCAACTCGATCACCGGCTCCGCCGCCGCCCCTGACTCGCCCGGTGCTGCCTGGGCCCGCAGTTCGGCGTGAGGTCCAACAGCGGTGACCGTGTCGCCGTCGACGCGAACCCCCCACCGATGGTGGGGGGTTTCGGTGGCCGAGGTCACCAACCATTCGGGCAGGATCAGCATTGCTGCAATGCCTGCCACACCCGCTCGGGGGTGAACGGAAGGTTGTCGATCCGAGCTCCGGTGGCTTGGGCAATCGCGTTGCGGATGGCGGGTGCCACCCCGTCCTTGGGGATTTCGGCCACGGCTTTGGCCCCGAACGGCCCTGAGTCTTCCATCGTTTGCACCAGATACACCACGGTGTCGGGCATCTCGTCGGCTCGATAAATCTTGTACGGACCAAAGGACGCGTTGAGCATGCGCCCCTCGTCATCGAACGCATACTCTTCACAGTGGGCGTAACCCAGCGCCTGGATCATGCCCCCTTCGACCTGCCCTGATGCGGTGACCGGGTTGATAGCCACCCCACAATCCACGGCCATTACCAGGCGGGTGACGGTGACTTCACCCGTGCCGATGTCGACCTCGATCTCGGCAAATTGGGCTGCAAACGGTGGAGGACAATCGGGAGACACGTAGGACGACGTGCCCATGATCTGTTCCTGTTCTTGCCAGTGCAGAGAGTCGAGCGCGATCTCTTCCAACGAAACTGAACGCCCATCGGGGGCGTAAGCTCGTTTGTCGCGCAGTTCGATGGTGCAAGGAATCTCCACGTCGAGCAACATGGCCGCCCGTTCCTTCAACCGTTCACGCACCACTTTGGCCGCTTGAAGGGCCGCCGTACCGGAGATGTAGGTCGTCGATGACGCATAGGCCCCAGTGTCGAACGGGGTCATGTCGGTATCAGATGAATACACCTTGATGTCGTCGAGCGGAACGCCCAGCACTTCGGCTGCGATCTGGCCCAGCACCGTGTCAGCGCCAGTTCCAAGATCGGTGGCCCCAACGAGCATGTTGAATGAGCCATCGTCGTTAAGTTTGATTGAGCATCCGCCCATATCAAGGAATGGGATCGCGGTGCCGTGCATACAGAAAGCAAAGCCGATTCCGCGCCGAATGTTGGGGCGATCGGCGGGGGCGACCCACGCTGGATCTTCCCGCTGGTGCCACCCAATTTCCCGCAGCCCTTGGGCCATACATTCTTCGATGCCCGACGACATCACCTTCGGGTATTCTTCCAGATCTCCCTCAGCTACGGCGCGTTCACCCAGGTGAGGAGCAATGTCGAGCTCGGATCCTACCTTCACCCAGTTGTCGCGCTTGAAGGCAATAACGTCGATGCCTAATTCGTTGGCCACATCTTCGAGGTGGGCCTCAAGGGCAAACTCAGCCTGAGGGGCACCATAACCTCGGTAGGCTCCCGGCACCGGAATGTTGGTGTAGGCCACATCACATCGGAACCGCTTGTTGGGCGAGGTGTAGGAGGTTAAACCCCGAAGCCCTGACACGGTCTGCACCGTGTATGCGTGGGTGCCGTACGGACCGGTGTTGCCCACAATGTGGAGGTCCTGAGCTACCAGTTTTCCTTCATGGTCTACCCCAGTGCGGTAGGTGAGGGTTTGGGGGTGACGGGTGCGGGATGAGACGAACTCTTCTTGTCGGGTGAGTTCGAGCCGCACTGGTCGCCGGGTAGCGATGGCGAGATGGCCCACGATGTCTTCGATCAGCATCTCTTGTTTGGCCCCGAAACCGCCGCCGATTCGGGGTTTCACGACCCTGATGTCTTTGATGTCCATGCCCAGAAGGGGCGCCACCATCCGCCGGGTGTGGAACGGCACCTGGGTGGCGGTGCGGATCACCATTCGCTCGTCTTCGTCGATCCAAGCAATTGAGATATGGGGCTCGATCGGGCACGGCTGCACCTGGTGCACCCGGAAGGTTTGTTCGAAGACATGGTCGGCTTCGGCCAACGCTTTCTCTACGTCGCCTCGCTCGGCCGAGATATGGTGAACGATGTTGCGTTTAGCATCGTGGATCTCTTCGGTGTCGTCTTCATCATGGATGATGGGGGCGCCGTCTTTGATCGCTTCGAGTTCGTCGAACACCGCGGGCAGCACCTCATACTCCACCTCGATCAGGCGCACCGCTTCGGCGGCAATAGCTTCGGTTTCGGCGGCTACGGCCGCCACGCGATCGCCCACGTATCGAACTTTGGTGTCAAACGAGACCTGGTCGTGGGGGTGAGGGTTGGGCCAGCTTTGCCCCCCGGACGCATACTTGATGCGAGCCACGTTGCCGTGATGGAGCACTGCGTGCACCCCTGGTAAGGCTCGAGCCTTGGAATCATCGATGCTCACGATCCGGGCGTGGGCGTGGGGGCTGGTGAGCAGCTTGGCTACCAATGTGCCGCGCAGCTCAATGTCATCGGTGAAGGCTGGGTTACCTTTCGCCAACTTCACCGCGTCGACCTTTACCTCGGGTTTGCCCACTACGGCCATGTCGGGCACGTCGCGTGACGGGATCAGCCGGGGTACCGCTCGTGACGCTTCAGGGGCCGGGTCGGCAGGGTCGTAGGCGACCGGGTTGGTACCGTCGGTCATTGGTTCGAGGATCAGGGGGCCGAACGCCTCAGGTTGGTCGCCTCGCAGAACCGCGGCCGCCCGCTGCACTGCTTCCACCACCTTCACGTAACCGGTTTCGCGATCGAGAATACCCGACAACATGTCGCGGATCTCTGCTTCAGAAGGGGCGGGATTCGATTCGAGTAGTTTGAGGGTGCCGAGCACCATAGCCCCGGCCGAATAACCAGATTGGATGGCTCCGGTCGCGGCGAATGCCGCCTGAATAGGATGCAACTCAGGGGAAACGTTGAGTGATTCGACGGTCACCACATCATGGCCTTCAATCTGACCGGCCAACAGGTTGTCGGTACTGGTGAGTCGACCGTTGATCAGCACCGCTGATGCCCCGGTCTCCCCCGATGGTGAGCCGTACTTGACGCTCAACATTCCTTCACGGCGTAGGAGGCCGAGCACCGTATCATGAGGGGCGACGAGAGCAGTAACCGCCTGGCCGTTCAGGGTAAACGACACGGGAAAAGAAGCTGGGGTGTTCATCGGGTGGCCTCCTCGTTGGTGTTGGCCAGTTGGGCGACGACGCGCCGGGTGAGGGTTACGGCAAGGTGCCGACGGTATTCACTGGATCCGCGGAAATCGGCGGCTGGGGCGAGATCAGAGACGGCATTGGCGACATCATCATCGGTGCTGCCTTCGATTGTGACCGCCACTACCGTGTCGGCCACGCCGGTCAAGGCTACGGTGGCGAAGCCATTCGACCCCGAGTCTCCTCCATCATGGTGGGCCCGGCCGACGGCGGCCACAATCGGGGTATCGGCCGGGGTCCGGCCGGTGGTCGCCACCGCCAATGAACCGGGTGCCTGGACCCTCACTTCGGTGAGTAAACGGTCATGGTTGGCAGGATGGGCCAGATACTGGGCCACCGATTCGGTTTGGGTAGGGTCAGCGGTTGCGGCGTCGCGAACAGTAACCTTCGCATTCATCGCCAGCAGGGCCGCCACGAGAAGGCTCTCATTGTCGCCAGCAGCCAGGGCGCCGCCCACGGTGGCTTGAGGCCGCAATGTGCTGGGTTGCTCGCGTTTGGCCAGCTCACGAAGGCTATCGGGCATATTGTCGTTTTCGATCAGCTGGGAGAGGGTGGCCATTGCCCCCAAAACAAGCCCCTCATCGCTCATCGAGACGGTGTCGAGCCCAAGCTGTTGAAGATCGACTGCCTCTACCCCTTCTTCGGTCGAGGCAAGGAGGGTCGGCACCAGGTTCGGATGCCCAACCAAAGCCCGGCTGTTCGACTGTTTTAGCAGGTCAGCAGCATCGTCTAACGTCTGCGGACGATGAAAGGCAATAACGCTCGGCATCAAATCTCCTGTGCACCCTATGAATGGTTGTCTTCTGCGGCGGTATATGGTTCTAGGTTAGTTGTAGCGCTTCGAGCTCGCCGGCACCAACCAACGTCGAGGGCAAAACGAAGCGGCGATGACACCCTCATTACCGGGTGAGTCGAGTCTCGATCTGGGCTCGACGGAAGACTTCGGACGCGGTTTTCGTGGCGACCGCCAATAATGCCGCCTCATCAACCATGGTGAGTTCGCCCTGGTCGATCAACACCCTCCCATCCACGAACACATGGCTCACGGCCGCGGCAGGAGCCGAGAACACCAGCGCTGACGGAATCCGGTGCACCGGGGTGGTGAACACCGATGCCAGTTTCACCACCAACAAATCAGCCCTCGCTCCCGGGGTGACTTCTCCGAGCCGATGATCCGGGTCTGGCGGCTCGCCGAACCTCCCCTCGGCAACACCCATCTGGTGGGCCGTCATCGGCCGATCAGCGGTCGGCGGCTGGCGGAGGGCCGCCGCTCCGCCCTGGCAGGCCATGCGCAATACCTGTTCGGGCTGGATGGCAACCGGGTCAAGCCGATCGACCTTCTGCAACAACGCAGTAGCTTTCAGCACCTCAAACATGTCTTGCCGATTGTTTGAACCAGGCCCGTCGCTGGCCAGTGCCACCGTCACCCCCCGCTCTATCATGTCGAGGATCCGAGGCACTCCAGAGGCCAGGTACATGTTGGAGACCGGGCAGTGCACAACGACGGCCCCGGAGCGGGCAATCGTGTCGATCTCGCTGTCGTCGAGCCAGACACCATGGGCGAGTTGGGTGTAAGGACCGAGGGCATCGAGCGATGCGAGCCAGGGAACATGGCGCAGGGCTCGCTCTTCCAGGCTCATCTCCACTTCCGCCTTGGTCTCGGCACAATGGATATGCATGCCGACACCGAGTTTTGCCGCCTGTTGTATCGTGGCCCGCATCGCATCATCGGAGCAACCCCAGGGGATCAGAGGGCCGTTCTCCACCCGCAGGCGCCCGTCGTCTACCCCATCCCACTGTTGATGCAGATCGTTGAACCGGGCGAGGACCGTGTCAACTGGTTCGCTGAGGGTCGGCTCATAGTTACGATCGGCCCACCCCCGAGCCAGCAGGTAACGTACTCCCACTTGTTCCGCCGCGGCGAGTACGGCTGAATCGATTTCTGGGTCGGCGTGGATGTACTGATGGTCGAGAATGCCAGTGGCTCCTCCTCGAAGGTTTTCGACCATCCCGAGGAGGGCTGCGATTTGGGTCGTTTCGGCATCCATGTGAATGGCTCCCGGCCAGATGCACTGGTGGAGCCAATCGAGAAGCGATTTGTCGTCAGCCAACCCACGGAAGAAGGTCTGGAACAGGTGGGTGTGGGCGTTCACCATCCCTGGCATGACCACCGAACCGGTGGTGTCTACTACTCGCTCGGCGGCTTTTCGGATCGCCGCTGGCGGGTCGCCTGCTCCGACGTTGGCGATGGTCGCTCCATGGACGAGCACCCAACCTGGATCGTGAATAGTAAAGGAATCGTCGAGGGTGAGTACTGCTCCACCGGTGAGAAGCACTCCATCATGACGACCGGGCAGGCCAAGACCGATCTGCTCCAGAGTGGACGCCACGGTTGTGGTCGACCCAGTACCGGCGGTCACGGAGTCCAGCCACCGAACGCGTCGATCACTGGTTTCACGTCGTCCATGATTGGGTACAGAATCGGGCAGGTCACCCCGGCCTCGATGTATTCGGCCACCTTTTCCCGGCACTGGGCCGTGGTGCCCACGGCCATCAATTTCTGCACCAATTCATCAGGAATCAGGTCGGCGGCTTTCACATAGTCGGCTTCAGTGGCTGGCCACCCGACCACCTCTTTTACTCGTTCTACGAGCTCGGGGTCGGCTCCAGAGGCCTTCATGATGTGGGGTTCGGTGCCCAGATAGTACGCGACTAACGACTTTCCGGCACGGACCGCCGCCTCAGGGTCGTTGTCAGACAGGGAGCACACCAGCAGCTCGGGCCGGTCGACGTCTTCAAGCGATTTGCCTGCCCTCGCGGCCCCGACCTCTACCCGGTCGACGGCATCGGCAATATATTCGGTTGACACCACATAGTTGAGCACCGGGCCGTCGGCCACCTCGCCCGACAGCTCAAGCATTTTCGGGCCGGTTGCGCCGATATAGATCGGGATGTCTCTGGGTGCCGTGTTGCCGTAGGCCACGTCGAGCCGCACCCGGTCGAGGTGCACGAACTCACCTTCGTAGCTCACCTCTTCCATCGTAAACAAGGACGCGATGGCTTCAATATTTTCGCGCATCGCCTGAAGCGGCTTGCGTCGGTCGGCGCCGACACGACTCGCAATGGGCTCCCACCAGGCGCCGAGCCCCAGCATGACTCGCCCCGTCCCATCGGGGGCCAGACCCCCCAATTCCCACATGGTCGACCAGGTGGCCGCGATAACGGCCGGATTTCGGGTGTAGATCGGCAACACCCCACTCCCGATCTTGAGCCGCCGGGTGCGAGTGAGTAAAGCCGACATCAGCACAACACAGTCTCGGGCAAGGCGGGTATCAGCCTGCCAGATCTCGCTGAAACCTTTCTCTTCGGCGTACACCGCCATTTCCAGTTCATAATCAATCGGGTGTTTGTCTTGCAGGTAGAGGGCCATCCGCTGAGTCATACGTCGCACCATACCGCACCCCAATGGCCACTCCCAGCTGCATCTCCCACGAAAGCAAACAGTCCGAGCTGAAGTGTCCGGCCCTACCCCCAAGGGCTATTACCGGTACAATAATTGCTCATGCGAGTACTGCTGGTAAACGGATTCGGAGCCGAGGCCGCTCCGGCCCAAGAA
>Ga0316189_10002043_pt1 | contig 19912 bp, 20 predicted proteins | sample LowCovwburrow_MG_FD_204930 | JGI IMG/M metagenome (GOLD analysis project Ga0316189, IMG submission 204930) | Coastal sediment microbial communities from Maine, United States - Lowes Cove worm burrow | ecosystem: Environmental > Aquatic > Marine > Coastal > Sediment | place: USA: Maine... | reverse complement strand
GCCGAGATAGCCAGGAAATATTGAATATTCAACCCCAAGCTGGACCAAATGATGCCCCAGAACGATGGAATTGGGATAGCCCAATCATCATTAGTCCGCACAATAGTAATCGGCTTTATTTTGGTTCTCAGCGTCTTTGGAAAAGTGATAACCAGGGCAATTCGTGGATAACTATAAGCGAGGATTTAACTACTAATACCAACCGCTATGAACTTGAAACGATTGGTCGCGTTTGGAGTACAGATGCACTGTTTGATACAGGTGCAATGTCAAAATATGCCACTCTTACTTCTATTTCAGAGTCTATGAAAGTCGAGGGATTGCTTTATACGGGATCGGATGATGGTCTTATTCAAGTAAGCGAAGACGGAGGTCAAAATTGGCGCAAAGCAGGTGTTTTACCCAAAGTACCATTGCGTTCTTTTATTAATGATGTAGAATCATCAAAACATGATGCTAATACGGTATTTGCAGTTGCGGATGCGCACAAGTTTGGAAATTTTAACCCGTATCTTTTTATAAGCACAGATCGTGGTCGCTCTTGGCGATCAATCGCCGGAGATTTGCCTGCAGGGACTATAGTTTGGGTGTTGAAACAAGATCGTAAAGATGAGAATCTATTGTTTATAGGTACTGAGTATGGTATATATTTTTCACCAAACAAAGGTACGAACTGGATTAAATTGGATGCGGGAGTGCCTACTATCTCTTTTCGAGATTTAGAATTACATGAACGGGACGATGATTTAGTAGGTGCCACTTTTGGTCGTGGTTTTTATATACTCGATGATTATTCTCCATTAAGGGCAATAAATGAAGCAATTAAAGCAAAGGCCAACACCCTTTTTCCAATACGGGATGCCTGGTGGTATGTGCCCAGTGAACCTATGCAGGCAAAAGGAATGCCAAGTCAAGGTTCGACCAGCTTCTCCGCTGAAAACCCGCCTTTTGGAGCAGTGTTTACCTACTTTTTAGATGAAATACCACAAACTTCTAAAGATACACGACAGAAAAATGAAAAAGAATTGCGAAAACAGAACGCTAGTATCCCTTTTCCTGGTTGGGAACAATTACAAAAGGAGTCTGAGGAAAACAAACCTCAGGTTTTATTATTGGTTCGAAATGAAAACGGAGATTCTGTGCGTTGGATAAAAGGAACTACCAAGGAAGGGTTACATAGGGTAAGTTGGGATCTTAGGCTTTCCCCTTCAGACCCAATTAACTTAACAATACCTGCCTTTAAACCACCTTGGGTTGGTGATGCTCAAGGTCCACTTGCTGCACCTGGAACGTATAGTGCAGAACTTTTTATTGCTTATAAAGGAATGATGCAGTTACAAGGAGCAGCGCAAAAATTTTTGGTAAAACCGGTGCCGACAATAGCGGATGGTACAGATTTTAAAGCTGTGGCTGAGTTTCAACAAAAAACAAGTGAGCTTTCAAGACAAATTTCAAGCGCTACTCAAAAATTGGGAGAAGTCAACAACCGTCTGCGTCATATTAAGGAAGCTTTATTAGAGACACCAAAAGCGACATCTGAATTATTTACACGCTACAATACTATTAAAGAAAGCGTAGTAGAATTGAGTACTCGTTTAACAGGCAGCCCTATTCGTCAAAAATTTAATGAATCAACAGTTCCATCAATTAGAGGGCGCGTAGGAGAAGTTATTTATGGTCATTGGGGCACAAGTCAAAATCCGACAGCAACCCAGGAGCAGAATATTAAAATTGCAGCATCAGATTTTGAAAAATTTAAAAATGATTTGGTAGCCTTCTATAGTGTTTTCGAACTATATGAAACTGATTTGGAGGCCGCAGGTGCACCTTATACACCAGGACGAAAATTTTAATAAAACGATTGCTATGTATAATCGCCAAAGCACTTATTGTATAGATTGGAATATGTAAAATTGAGTAATAAAAAACCCCCATCAAATTTGATGCGGGTTTTATTAAACTTGAAAGTATGTATTAGATAACTTTTACGTTTACTGCGTTTAATCCTTTGTTGCCTTCTTGAAGATCGAATTCAACGTTATCGCCTTCACGAATTTCGTCTACCAATCCAGAAATGTGTACAAAATGATCTTTTTCAACGCCTTCTTCAGTGATGAATCCAAAACCTTTTGAATTGTTGAAAAATTTTACTGTTCCTTTACTCATTGTAATGTAATTAAATTTATAATATATATTGAAATGCAAAGATGGTGTCATTTTTTTAATAAACAATACTTTAATTAGCTTATTTTCAAATTATTAAGAAATATTTAATTCTGTTTAAATAATTTTTTATAATTCTCATTACACTGGAAAAAATAACTAAAAAACAAAAAAAGCGAGACAAGCCCGCTTAAATCAATGTAAATTGAGAATATTATTTAAACCTCCTTTTTAAATTCCAAGTGATAGCACTTGAATTACTAAAGGATTTGGTTTTAATTCCAACCTTACTTTCTGCTGATATATAATTACTAACTGTTTTCATAAGATACTATTTTATTTTTTTGAGTCGGCAAAAGTACCTTAAAACAGCGATATTCAATTTTAATTAACAAGATTTAACATATAATTTGAATTCTTGAAAAACGAGTTTAGTTTTGAGTATAAAAACTTATTGTTTAATAGCAATTACTATTTTGGTTTAAAGCGATTTCATGTCAATTACAAATCTATATTTCACATCGCTTTTGAGCATACGCTCATAGGCTTCATTAATATTTTGCATATCGATGACTTCCACATCAGAAGTGATATTATGTTTGCCACAGAAATCCAGTAACTCCTGTGTTTCAGCAATACCTCCTATTAAAGAACCCGCTACCGATTTACGACCCATAATCAATGGAACAGTAACTAACATTGGGTCTAGTGGTCCTAAATATCCAACGACCACTAATGTACCATTAGTATTCAGTGTACTAACATAAGGATTTAAATCATGCTCATAGGGAACCGTATCAATTATAACATCAAAGCGCCCCATGGCTTTTTCCATTTGAGCGTCATCTGTTGAAATAATAACCTCGTCTGCGCCCAATGCTTTGGCATCTTCAATTTTGTTTGTAGAGCGTGAAAATAAGGTAACATGTGCGCCTAATGCATCGGCTAATTTTATTGCCATATGTCCTAATCCGCCTAATCCAACGACCGCTACTTTACTGTCTATGCCAACATTCCAATGCCGTAAAGGCGACCATGTTGTAATGCCTGCGCATAATACCGGGGCAATTCCAGCAGGATCTAAATTCTGTGGTACACTTAAGACAAAGGCTTCATCAACAACAATGGTTTCAGAATACCCACCATGTGTGTTCGTCTCTAAATGTTTGTCGTAACCACCGTAAGTTCCCACCCATTCCGGACAGTACTGTTCTAAATCGTTTTTGCAATTATTACAAGTTCTACAAGAATCTACTAAGCATCCAACGGCAACTAGATCACCAATTTTATATTTAGTAACCCCCTCACCTATTTGAGTAACCCTACCCACTATTTCATGACCTGGTACTACTGGATACTCGGTCATGCCCCAATCGTTTCGCGCAAAATGTAGATCAGAATGGCAAACGCCACAATATAAAATATCGATTTCTACATCGTTTGCCAATACGGCACGTCTATCAATTTGTAGTTGTTTTAAATCCGCTTCTGCCGTCTCAGTTCCATATGCTTTGATACTTTTTGTATTCATTTCTTTTGTGGTTTTAGTATAACAATATTTTTGCTTTATTAATTAGAGAATTCTAAATGTATTTAATGCACATAAATCTAATTAAAATATTGGTAATTTATTCTATAATTTTAATATATGAACATGATAATTTATTTTGAATTTAACCCAAATACAATTGTAACATTAAAATGGTGTCCATATAAGCGTGAGCTAGAATCAATACCCATATTTTTTTCTTTAGGTATATATAGCTAAACCCTAAAGCCAAACCCATAAATGTAGTTTGTACAATTCCCATTGGTCCCCAACTATAGTGAGCAAAACCGAAGATTGTAGCACTAATGACAACAACTATTATTTTTCCGGTTTTACCAGTTAATCCCAATTCGATGATGCGATTTATTAAAAATGCGCGATAAATAACCTCTTCACCAAACGAAGCGACTATATATACGCCTACTAAGGTTAAAAACAACATCCAAATATTATCCTTTAAATAGTCATAATTACTCATGTCTGAGCCTTCCGGTATACCAATAATATTTGCCATTATTATGGAGCCAATAATAAATCCAACCAATGCTAAAATGAATACAATAACAGATTGGAAAACTGTTTTCAGTCCAAATTTCCAACTAAATTTTTTAAAACTAAAGCCAAAATAGTCTAAGCCTTCACCTCTTAATTTTACACCTGTAAATACTATGGTGAGCATAATGATATTAGCAAACCAGATAACGGCTTGATTATATACAAGGTCCGAATCTTCATTGGAAAGAAATGCTACTATAAAAAGAAACGCAACCAAAAACACTGTAACGAGTTCTATAGTTTTTGCAAGTTTATTGGTTTTTAGTAAGTGTCCTAGCCTATTGAAAAAGAGATTCTTTGAGTGTTTCTTGAAAAAATATTCTAATTGCATAAGCTACCGTTTGAATGATTAACAGTGTAATATTATGGCATTCAATAATTATAACAGTACGAAATCAGGAAGTCGAACCCTTTTGTAAGTCGTTTTTAAATTCTGTTGGTGTTAGATTAGTAAATTTTTTAAAAGCTGTATTGAATGACGATTTAGAATTGAAACCAGAATCAAACATAACTTCTTGAATTGTCATTTTTTTATTTGCTTGATTTTTAAACATTGATGTAGCAGATTCAACTCTCAATTTGTTGATAAAATCGAAAAAATTACAAGCATAGCCTTCATTAATTACCTGAGACAACGTTTTTAACTGAATATTTAACTCATTTGACAAATCATTAATGGTCAACTCACTATCCAAAAATCTTTCATGCTCCTTCATATAGGTCCCTAAAGTATTTATTAAAGCTTTAAGATCTGTCTGAGATAAATTTGATCCAGCATACTTTTCTTTTATATTAAAATTAGCTTGAGTAATTGTACCACTTTCGTCAGATGCCTGATTTAGTATTTTCAGTAATATAGAATTGATAAAATAAAACATAAACAGAATCATCATTAGAAGAGTGAATAACAGACCACTTTTAATACCAATAAAAGGCAATATGGAGTGAAGCAATGACAAAGAAAACAGTATAATAAAACTGTTAAGCATAAATTTTAGAAGCTTAAAATTATCTTGATTAAATGTCGAGTAAATGTCCATTACCTTCCCAAGGAATTTCCTGATTTCGCGTTTAGATTTAAATAAATAATAGAAAATATGAGCTAACATTAAAAGTCCGCCAATATGATAATATATAGGGATTTGTTGATTATTAAGTTGATTGGTAGTATGAGAAATAGATTTTGTATCAACAAATAAGATAATGGTAATAACAAAGCAAATGGAGGCTATAAAAGGTATAAAATGGAGAATATGTTTCTTTTGTAATTTGTAATCTTTAAATAATACGGATTGTGTAAATAAGAATAATAAAGGGCCATATGCAAACATGAATGTGTCATCAATAAATAATAATTGGGGAGTACTAATTTCAACACTAAAGATTAATAGATAAAGGTTGACTATCGCTGTACAAATCATAAAAAAAACGATAGCTAATATTTTATTACTCAAGGGTCTCCCCTTCTTACTTTGAAATAAATAAAATGAAACAAATAAAAATTGAAAACATAATATGGAAAACAATATTTTCAATACATTAATGTCCATTTAAAGTTTGTATTTGACGTTTAGTGTAAATCTATTATAAAAAATAAACACCTCTTGCATTAGGGTAAAAATTTAAGTCTAAGCCATTTAAATTAGATAAAGACGTTACCAAATCTTTATCCGCTCTAATTCAGGTTTATAATTTTTATCTCCGGGTTTTACGTCAAATGCATCATAAAATGGTGTAAAATTCATAAGTGGGCCGTTAACACGCCACATGGCCGGTGAATGTGGGTCCGTCTTTACATAATTACGCAAAAATTCATCACGGGTCTTAACACGCCAAATGCGTGCAATGGATAAGAAGAACCGTTGGTCAGGTGTGTACCCTTCTATCTTGGTAGTGTCCTGACCTTGTTTTGTCATTTTAAAAGCGTCGTAGGCTATAGCAATTCCACCATTATCTGCCGTATTTTCACCAACTGTTAATGCGCCTTTTAAATGTACACTGTCTAAAACTATGAATGAACTGTAGCGGTCAATAACCTGTTGCGTTTTTACTTTAAATTTTTTGTAATCTTCCTCGGCCCACCAGTTTTTCACGTTTCCTTCTTTATCAAACTGGGCACCTTGATCATCAAAAGCATGCGTTAACTCATGACCTATCACCATACCTATACCTCCATAATTAACGGCGTCATCGGCATGCAAATCAAAATATGGAAATTGTAAGATACCAGCCGGGAAAACAATCTCATTAAGAGAAGGATTATAATAGGCGGTAACTGTGGATGGTGTTGTGTACCATTCGGTGTTATCCGGTGCTTTATTCAATTTATCGAGGTTATATTGGAAATTATTTTGCAGCAATGAAACCACATTTTCAAAATACTTAGCACGTTGTATGGTTACCTTTTCATAATCGCGCCATACATCTGGATACCCAATTTTTTTAGTAATGGCATACAATTTGTCCTTCGCCTTCAGTTTTGTGCTATCACTCATCCAGTCCAGTTTGTCAATCCTATTTTCGAAGGCCTTTTGTAAATTGTTTACAAGCTCCAATGCTCGCTTTTTAGCATTTTCATTAAAATACCGTTTTACATACAATTGCCCTAATGCAAAACCAAGTTGTCTGTCTACTTTTTGCACCATTAATTGCATACGTGATTTCTGGACAGATTGGCCAGATAATACTTTAGAATAGTCAAAGGCAGCATCTTGGAACGGTTGGCTTAATGTGTTTGCATAAGTTCCAATAGTATTTGCTTTTAAATAGATTTTCCAGTCTGCTAGTGGCACAGACTCCAGCATAGTATTTAATTTATCAAAATATTTTGGCTGCCGCATATCAACGGAATCGGCTTCCATGCTTAAATTCGATAGCAGATTTGCCCAACCAATATTGGGTTGTATCCTGTCAATTTCCGAAACGGCCATTTTATTGTAATTTGTCTTTACATCTCGACGCTCAATACGCGTTTTGTGAGATTCAGCTAGCTGTTTTTCTGTATCATAAACACTATTGGACAAATTTACAGCATCCTTATTATCAGTCAATTCAAATAGGGTCTGCACATAGTTTTTATAAGCGTTTTGGATACCGACTGTGGAAGAATCGGTTCTAAAATAATAATCACGATCTGGTAAGCCTAATCCTGACTGTCCTATATGCACAATATTGATGTTACTGTTTTCATCATCTGGAGAGACGTAGGGTGCAACTATTGAGTAGTCACTTGCTTTTAGTTGGTCTGCTACAAATTCCATCATCGCAGATACACTATTAATGGCATCGATTCTATCCAAAAGGGGTTGTATAGGTTCAAACCCACGTTGGTTGATGCTTAGCGTATCCATTCCAGAAGCATAAAAATCTCCTATTTTCTGTTCTATACTGCCTACTGAATGATTACCTGTAGATACTTCTTCTAGTATATTTTGAAGCAATTTTTTTTGTGGAATATTCAAATACCTGTACGAACCTACACCAACTTGATCTTCTGCAATTATGGCTGCGTCATACCAAGACTTATTGACGTGGTTGAAGAAATTATCACCTGGTTTTATGGATTGATCTATGCCTTCGAAATCTATTTTTTTCTGTTCGGGTGTGCGTTCTTTTTTGCAGGACACTAGAATTGATAAAGACAATAAAAGGTATAAAAAATGTTTCATGTTAACTTTAATTTTGTGATTGACCAAATATAACTATTATAGCGTAAATATTAAATTGAGAAATTTATTCGCAATTCCAATTCAATCTTGTCTTTCTGTCTTTTATGAAAAATATATTTTATGATTTCGATAGTGCGCGAAGAACAGGTTTATGAAGTTTATTTTACTCAAATGTTTCTAACAAATTCATTATATTTATCGCTCATCAATTAAATATAAAACATGAAATTTTCTACGAGATTGTATGTGTTTATTATAGCATTACTTTTTAATTTAAACGCATTTAGCCAGGTTACATCCTTAACCAAGGAATATAAGGGGCAAGCCATTCAAAGCTTGACTAAACTAATGGATGATTATTACGTGTTTCCAGAAGTCGCAAAACTGACTGGAGAACATTTAAAGGCGCAATTTGAGGATGGTTATTTCAATCAATTTGATAATGATGAATCCTTTGCTGTTGCGCTAACAAAATCGGTACAATCTATTAATAAAGATAAACATATGCGGATAAGCGTCAACAGACCTTTTGAAGCTGCTCCCAATTCCCCTGAATGGATGATTGAAGAGCATATGGATAGAATGGAACGATCGCGTAGAGGGAACTTTGGATTTAATACCGTAAAAATCTTAGAGGGTAATGTAGGATATTTAGATTTGAGAGGATTTGCTGGATTAGAAAATGCAAAAGACTTTGTTGAAGCATCTATGAAATTAATGTCAAGAACAGATGCTATTATTTTTGATTTGAGTAAAAACGGAGGAGGTAGTCCTGCTATGGTCCAATATTTATGCAGTTATTTCTTTGACCAGAAAATACATTTAAATAGTCTTTATTGGAGAGAAGGAAATGAAACACAAGAATTTTGGACATTAGATGAAGTTGGGGGTGCAAAAAGGCCTGAAGTACCTTTATTTGTTATAACGAGTAGTAGAACATTTTCTGCTGCTGAAGAATTCTCTTATAATTTGCAGGCACAAAAAAGAGCAGTTTTGGTTGGGCAAATTACTGGTGGCGGTGCCAATCCTGGAGGAGGTATGAGTATCAATGATAAACTAACTGTTTTTATACCTAGAGGAAAAGCAATTAATCCGATTACAAAAACCAATTGGGAAGGTATAGGTGTAATTCCTAATATCAAAACTGCTCCCGAAGAAGCTTTTGATAAAACATACGAATTGGCAAAAGAAGCTGCAGAATTATATCGGGTTAAAACAAAGGAAAAGTATAGCGAGATGTTCTTTGACTTAATTAGTAAACTTAATCAAGATACTAGTGATAACTCCGAACAAATTATTTTACAAAGTTTAAAACAATGCCAAGAGACTAATTTTTTTGAAGAGGGAGACATCAATATACTAGGTTATCAATATTTAATGGAGCATAAGAGACCAAAAATTGCACAATCCATATTTAAAGCAAATACTATACTTTATCCAGATTCGGCTAATGTATTTGATAGTTATGCCGAAGCATTAATGTTAAGTGGGGATTTAAAATCTTCACTTATAAACTATCAAAAAGCTGTAGATATTGCTGCTAAAAATGATGATGATAATCTGGAATTGTTTAAAAAAAATCTTGAAACCGTTAAATCTAAGCTAGTAGACAAAAAATAGCTTTCGACTTTGTTATTCAATGTCAAGTGAAATTTATAATTTCACTATTACTTTACTTAAGGTTCTGGTAATTACCATGTAGGCATTGCATTAAAAGTGTTATTATTTGTTAATTGTGTTTCTTTTTTGGTCTCTAAATTAATTTTAAACAGTTGCTGGTTTCCATTCACCATACCAGTAAATAATATTTCTTTTCCAGAATGAGACCAAGAAGGCGCTGAATAAGAAATCACATTTTTTGAAACAATTTTTATACTATCATTCTTGGTTGATTTTATAATCAAATGATAACTTTTATCTATTTTTCTTATAGCAGCCAGTTGTGTGCCATCTATGGAAAAAATTGGTTGTGTATATCTATGATTGGACGGAGAATTTTGAGTAATCTCTTTTGTTTCAAGATTCATAATATATAATACCTTCTCTCTTACATAGGAAAACACAATAGTTTTTCCATTAGGATGATAAGTACTTACGGCTCCCCAGCCTGGCGGATTTTTTTCTTTGAAATTTTGAGTTAAATTTGTTTCTCCACCACCTGAGCTTGGTATTGTTATGATTTCCCAAATGCCATTCCGTCTTCCGCTAAATATAATTTTCTTCCCATCTGGGCTCCAATTAGGATACATACCTTCTTTTAGAGTGATTCTTTTTTTATCACTTCCATCAATATTCATTATCCAAATGGCGTACTTATCGTGCCTATCAGTATCACTTTGATATACTATTTTTGTTCCATCAGGCGATATTTTTGGGTTTATATGATGTGGATAATGACCATTGCCGTTGTTGCTGGTTAATTTAATTCTTGTAGCACCGTTGGTGTCAATTCTACAAATATCCCTACCTGCCGAATTGGCTTCGGAAGAAAAATAGATATATTTATTCTGTGGCGTTTGAGAATTAATATTTTGAATTGTTAATGTTGCAAATAAAAACATTAAAAGCTGCATATTGAAAAATAATGTTTTCATAAATATTGATATTAAATATATTAGTAATAATCGAAAAAAAATTGCGTCAAATTATCTTACCACCCTTTTTTCTTTTAAATAAAGAAATAGTGGAAAACCACCTGCCAAACCAAAAAGTAATGTTAGTAGCCAAACTGCATACATATATTTGATGCTATCTTTTTTGTTTTCTCGATAGCTCCATAAAAAAAATGCAAGAACTGTGAATAAAAGGTCTATCATAAATATGGTGGATATTCTATTAGAAAACATATGCTGCAATGTGGCTGTAGAATCGTAATAGAGAAGAATATTTCCTGTTTCTAAGGATTCAAATACCACAAAAATAGTGGGTATGATGAATCCAATAATACTTACTATTAAATAAGTATATTTCATGCTATTCTTTTTTTATAATTTGATTCCTTAATGGTTCTCCTTTTGGCACAAATAAATCATTGGCATAATAGTTTATAAATTGAGCCGGTAACCCTTCTCCTTGACCTATTGAAGGTTTATTTTGAAGATGATAATGTAAGTGTGGCTCAGTAGAGTTACCACTATTCCCAGTTAGTCCAAGTATTTGCCCTTTTCCTACTACATCGCCAACATTAACAACTATCGAATTTGTTATCATGTGTGCCAATACTGAAAACTCATCATTTCCATGATCTATAATAACATAGTTTCCAAAAAGTTCGTTAGTATTTGTCTGTCTTGGTATATTCTCAGGAACGGAGTTTTTCATTTCTACTACTTGACCATTTGCTGGTGCATAAATAGTGTCTCCGTAGCAATAGTAATCAGCGTTATGCAAACCACTACCAGTGTGTGTAGAACTATTATCTATTTGTAAAACATCAATTGCAAATCTTTGATCCCTCAATGAAGCATGATAGTTATCGGCTAGATTATGTCCTCCCCATACCACATACCAACTAGTATTAAATGGTAATTCTAATTCAGTAATAGTTTGATAATCTAAAAAATCAGTAGGCGCTTCTTCTTTGTCACAACCTGTAAGATTTATAAGAAAGACGCAAAAAAGAAAACTTGAAAATGTGTTTGAAAGACTCATAATTTATTCGTTTTTAGAATCACTTTCCTTGTATAAATATAATGGAAATGAAAAGGATAATCCTAACATTAGATTTAGAAAAATATATGCCTTAGCAAAACGCATATTATTTACATTTCGTTTGGTATACATATAATACCAGAAAAAAATTGAGCATAAAAGTAAATTGATACTGAAAGCCAAATCAGCAAAATTTGAATACAATTGATTAACAATTAGTAAGAGATCAAAACCATGAGAAATGATAAATTGAAAAATAAAATAATTAGGTCCTACTAGACCAATGACTGCGAGCGTTAAATAAATATTTTTCATGATGCACTTTTAATGTTATTTTTGTCAGCTTTAAAGAACATTCTCAATACTTTTTGATTGGACTCTTGATGTAAATATTCTTTTATGATTTTAAACCCTAACTTTTCATAAAAAGGGTTGCCTATTTTATTTTCACTAAATACTTCGACCTCCAATTCTTTATGAAACTTAAGCGTATGTTCTAATAATGAATTACCAATGCCTTTTGAGCGATAATTGGGTGAAATAAATAAACCTCCTATTTCATTTTTTGACATTGAAATAAACCTAATTATGACTCCAAATTCTTCATAAATCCAAGTATCTGAATTTGGAATATAAATATCTTGCATCGCTTTTTTTACCATCGCATTAAATTCATCATCTAAAGACGGATGAGCAACAGTTGAGGCTTTTTCCCAAACTTGATAAGTATAGGTATTTCTTTTTCTTTATATTTTCTAATCATTTTATTTTAATTTCCTAAATATTGTATTCTTTGTTACAAAACTATAAAATCAAGTAATTTCGATAGGTTAAAGTGTTATAGGTAGTTCACAATGTGGTGAATAATTAAAGGATAGTAATTAATTTTCTAATAGTTTAATATTATTAGTCACAAACGAAGGTGCATAATTATAGTTTTTAAAGGTTAGTTGTTTTGCATTTTCTCCACTAGCATCCATCATGTATATGTTTTGATTATCCTTTTTATTTCCCCGTTCAAAAACAATTTTCTTATCGTCAGATGACCATCTTGCTCTTATACTCATTAAGGAATTGTTTGTTAATCTAGTTATTGTACTGTTTTTCAAGCTCAATATGTATATCTCATTATTTCCATTAGCGTTTCCATAATAGAGTATCGTTTTACAGTCATTGGTTAATTGCGGCATTAGTTTATCTCCTCTACCAGTGGTTATTTGCTCTTTTTTTGAACCGTTCGGGAGCATTCTCATAATTTGATACGTTACCCCTACTTTGGATGAGTAGTAAATAAAATTATCGTTGGCCCAAAAAGGCATTACATTACTTTTCTTATTGTCTGTTAGGGTATTTATGTTTCTCCCGTCTGCATCCATTATATAAATATTGTTATGACCATCGCGGGAAGACACAAAAACAATTTGACGTCCGTCTGGTGACCAAGACGGGCTGTATTCGGCACTGCTCGAATTGGTTAACTGTTTATATTTATTTTTCTTAATGTCCAGTAACCATATTTTCCACCACCCGACACGTTCCGATGCAAAAACGATATAATTACCATTTGGAGACAGCATGGGACTGCTATCTTTACGCCTATTGTCAGTTATTTGTTTTGACCTACCATTTTGATTAATAACATGAATATTATCATTATTGTTTACCTGTTTTGTATATAGTATTTCATAATTCTGTGCATTGATTTGTGCACCTATTGAGGAGATTGTTAATAGTATTATTAAACATACTTTTAATTTAATGTCTAAAATTTCAACTATGTTTTTCTTCATGACTTTAATTATTTGTTCCATTATGAGCTAAACGAAAGCCAACAAAGAAATCCCGTCCGTCAGGCAATCCTCGTTGCCTATCTGCAGCACGTGTATGTTTAGTACGTCCAGTAAATTGCCCTCCTCGTTGTACACGATAAGTTCCATTTTGTTCCAATGACCCTATCCTTTTGCCTGTATTGTCTTCAACAAACCAATCTGAGCACCATTCAAGAATATTTCCTTGCATATCATAAAACCCCCATGCGTTTGGGTTTTTTTTAGCAACTGGATGCGATTGTTTTCCAGAATTACCACTGTGCCAAACCATCTCATCGAAGTTGTTAGTCGCATAGGCTTCTTTAGACCCTGCCCTACAAGCATACTCCCATTCAGTTTCGGTAGGCAATCGGAATTCATTTCCTTTCCCATTAATTTTCAATAATAATTTTTGAATATCTAGGAATGAAACTTGGTCAACCGGCAAGTTAGAATCTTTATTGAAGCTTGGGTTATGACCCATAATTCTCTCCCATTGATCTTGCGTAAACTCTGTTTCTGCAAGCCAAAATCCATCATTAATTGTTACTTCATGTTGCTTCTCCCGTTCTGGAGTACGGCCAATTTCAAAAACTGGGCTACCCATTAAGTAAGTTCCAGGACTGACCCAAATCATTTTAATCTTAACGTCCTCTGTAAGATAAAAGATTTTAATTTTTGGGTCTTGCGGAATCTTCTTATAAATACCTTTAAATGAAAAAAATGTGAATGATAAAAATATCATTAAAGGGATTGTAATGTACGTGACTTTTCTCATAAATTACTTTCTTAATCGTTCAGCTCTATCTAAAAATCCTTTGCCTATTAATGATTTCATGACGTGTCGCCCATTTTTGATGATTTCAATTGAGCTTTCTATACCTAATTCTTGCAAAAGTTGATGACTTTTTTGAGCTGAGCCCATCCAATAGGAATCTTTATCCCCTACTACAAATTGTACTTTTACACCTTTTAACTGTTTTAGCCTAGATTTGTTATTGTTGTTTGGGTTTCCTGCCATACCGGTAATGCCGGCAAAATAATTTGGCATTTCCATCACTAAATCAAAAATACCAGCGCTATTTGCACTAAAGCAAACTGTATGAAATTTATTGCCTTCTACGTTGTAGGTTGTTTTTAAATGATTCAGTAGTGCTTTTATCTCTCTAGTCCGTTTTGAAGCTCCATATATTCTATAGCCAATTAGTATCCAGCCTTGAGCATCTTTTGTGCCTTGCCAATAAAAACTTTCGTCGTTAACGGAATCAGCTTTAGAAGGCCCTACTAGAACCGGATAGGTTTTAGCAGAGTCAAAATCATTGGGTAGATGCACTGTATAGCTCAAATCTTTACCATCATATTTAAAGGTCTGCATTTTTTGCTGACCAAAAAGATGTGTTCCAATAAGAGAAAGTATTACAATTAATAATATTAGTGGATATTTTAAATTTTTCATAATTACTTTTTATATTACTGTAAATAGGTGTTTAGTTCTGTAACAAAGTTCTTACAAACTTTTAAGGTGACTTTTGCCTCTTTTGCAATTAGCATGCTTACGACTTGCTGCCCTTTTTTTATGCCATCTTCTTCATTGGCTAAATAAATTATGTTGATTGGAATATTTAATTTTGCCAAACGATTATATTCTCTTTCGTTATAATGATCCCAATAGCCACTGGATAATACAGTAAGAGATGCTGCTGGATATTCTAGCATACTAACATAAGTCTGTGCTGGCACGCAACCACCTTTATAACCTAAAAAATGAAACTTTTGGTTTTCAACGTTATATATTGTTTTTATATATTTTAGAAAATCATTAAACCCATGGTGTATTGGGTGACTTATCCAATCGGATTCGCCAACTGGCACTTTTGCTATTATAATAATACTGTTATAGTTTTTATGATTTTTCCATAATGTTGTTATCGATGTATTAGATGCGTCATCCTTTCTATCCACACCTGCAAAAGACACTATTGTTTTATATGTTTCATTTGAATCAAAATCTTTTGGAACTAAAACGGTATATTCAAAGGCGACGCCATTAAATGCCTTGTACTTGTTAAAAGTACTGGTTTGAGCTTGTATGCAATTTATACTGAAAAAAATTACTACTATTAAAGCTATGTTTGCTTTCATTTTTATAAGTTATAGTTGTTTTTTTAATATAGTATAAAGATCACTCCCCCCCTATACCATATTTAATCTTTATTCTATTATTTTATTCCAGTAATGACATCATCTAAATATGCATGTTGATTGGCGGGTGCTTTTGTTTTTGCTAACTTGTAGTATTTAAGAGCGTTTGCTTTGTCTCCATCAGCTAAATATGCTTCTCCTAAACTATCCATATAACCCCAAATAAATGGATCTGATGCATTCGTTTCAACATTATAAGTAAAGACTTTAATAGCTTCTTTAATTTTTTTCATTCCTAGCAATGTGTAGCCATACTGATTTATCTGATTTGCGTTGCCTGTTGGAAAAGCTTCGTTAGCTATTTTTTCAGCTTCAGCTAGTTTTCCTTTTTTCATTAAAATTCCTGCTTTAACCATACCATTGGTAAATCCTCTAGCAATAGCAAGGGATTTTTCTATCCAAACCAAGGCTTCATCCAAATTAGTGTCGTTTTGTAAACAATAATTTGCAGCGTCATTGTAACCTCTCCATCCAAATCCTGCGGGGCCTTTTAATTCTGCCCGTGCATTATCAATTACAATTTTGTTAACGTCAAATTCAATTTTGAAAGGAATTCGTGTTTTTTCCCATTGTAAAACTGCAGTAAGACTCTTGCTTCCTCTATCGATAAAATCATAACTTAACCATTCTTGAAAAGGAATAGGGGATGATTTTACAGTTACCATCGCGGCAAGATCTTGTTCTGTAGGAGGATTAGTTCCCCAAGATTTTGAAAATTTAGAGAAAAGCACTTTAACCTCTCCATTACTTTCAGGCAACATGTATAATCCATAAGTACCAGCGTCAATATTTTGGCCTTCTATTTTGGCATCGTGAGTAAAATGAATAGTAGTGTTTTCATTGGCTCCTGCTCTCCAGATGGAGCCATAAGGCACAATACCGCCAAACACTTGTCGTCCTTGTACACTTGGACTATGATATACAATTGTTATATCAGAAATCCCTAAGCGCTGTGAAATTGTAGCTTGTTGACTCACTCTAGGTTGTGTAATATTTTGTGCGTTGGTTGAATAGGTCATTATTACCGTAAGTAATAGCATTAATAATTTTGTTTGAATTTTTTTCATCGTGATTTAATTTTGATTATTGGACAAATGTATATCCCTAAACGAAGGTTTAAAATCAAAATGTGGTCAATAGTTTGTTTTGTGATGTATGGTTAGTTCCCGCTCCATTGAATTCACGATAACCAAAAGGATTGTGATATGTAATAACTATTCGTCACAAATCAAACATCACATCACATTTTGCTTTAAATGTATGCTATTGATGTTACCTTTGCATGGAGTAAAATAAATTTGAAAATTAAAAATGAAGTTTAGTTATTGATAAAGCCCGCCGAAATTATTTCTCTTTTCAGGTCATATTCTTTACCATTATAACATAGTTTAGAATTGCCTATAGAAATTTTTCCGTTTGGATGTATTGAATACGCCCTAACCATTTCATTATTGGGATTACCAGGAAAATTGAAACTGGCTTTTAAGGCTAACATAATGGTATCATTGACAGAACTACTAAATAAGAATAGTGCTTTGTCGCAAGAACTAGGTTCTTCTGTGAAGGATAAACTTGAAATAGCATCTTGACCATACAAATCACCATGGGCGTCAAAACCACCATTGTTATCGGTAAATAGGGCATGATAAATTTCTAAATAAGACAACTCGCTGATATCTTTTAACGCAGTATCGCTTATATTTGAGTTTGTACTATGAGAGTTTGATTTGTCATTTTTACAGCTATTGAATAAAAATGAGCAAAGCAAAACCAAATAAAGAAGATTTAATTTCATACCGAATTATTTAGATTCAAATTGTTTACAAAGATATTAAATGTGTAATTCAAAATTTTAAAATAAATTAGCTTAAATCGAATTATTTACTGTAATGCAAAAAAGAATACAGTCATATTATAAAAATTTACCAATATCTTTTAAGAGATTGGTTATTGCAAGCTCAGTAATAAGTCTATTTTTTATTCTAAAAGCCTACACCAATCACTTAATAAATGAATATAATTATCCTTTTAGTTGGGCATTGACAACCTTAAAAATAAGCATTACTTATTTTCTTTGGGTGATTTTAACACCATTGGCTTATTTTTTAACTAAACTAATACAGAATGCGAGCAGTTTAAAAACCTTTAAGGTTTTACAATTTTTGTTGGGCTGTGTTTTTTTGGCCTTGTTTCATCAATTAGTGGCGTCAAGATTGGATGATATTGTTAATTATATAAATAGTGGATACTTAAAATCCTTTTTTGGGCATAACAATATGGTTGTCTTTATTATTGGTAGTTTTTCAAGTTTCGTAGAACTCTTGGTCATTATTGCCGTTTTTCTTGCTTTTGATTATCAAAAAAAGTTTATAACAAATCAAAAGGCATTAATTGCATCACAATTAAACGCCTTGCGAATGCAACTGCAGCCTCACTTTTTGTTTAACACCTTGCATTCTATTGCCTCAATGATCGATATAGATACTAAGAATGCTCAGAAAATGCTAAGTAAACTGGGTACTATGCTAAGAAATATGTTGGAGTATGATACGGAGCAACTTGTTACAGTCAAGGACGAGCTTAATTTTATAAAAGACTATTTAGATTTGGAGCAAGTTCGCTATCAGGATCGAGTAACTATAAATTATAATATTGCCGAAGAAGCCTTGCATTTAAAAATACCAAATATGATATTTCAGCCATTAGTTGAAAATGCTGTTAAATATGGTATTATCCCAACCGTTGATGACGGTGAGATTTTTATTAATGTTCAATTGGGCCATAACGAAATCTTGCATGAAGATGCCTTGGTGCTGCAAATCTCCAACACATTTAATATCCAGAACAATTATGTTAAACCTGCTGGGACAGGGGTTGGCTTGGCTAATATTAAAAAAAGATTGAAACAATTTTATAACAACCGGTTTTTGTTCAGTTCAGATTTTGAAACTCCAGAGCTCTATATTGCAAAAATGACCTTACCCATTATCAAATAGCTATGAAATTAAGATGTCTTATTATTGATGATGAGTTCTTAGCCAGACAGCGATTGAAGAAATTACTTGAGCCTTTTGATGATGTTATTATTGTTGGAGAATGTAGGAACGGTAAAGAAGCATTAGAGTTAATCCCTTTAAAAGAGCCCGATTTAATATTTCTGGATATTCAAATGCCAGATATGAACGGGTTTAATGTACTCGATAAATTAAAATCCAAACCACATGTAATATTTACTACTGCATATGATTCTTATGCCTTAAAAGCATTTGAGATAAATGCTGTGGATTATCTATTGAAACCATTTGATGATGAAAGACTGAGTCTTGCTTTAGAACGCATATTCAAACTCAAAAAAAGAAAAAATAATTCTGACTTAGAAAGCAAAATTAAAAAGCTATTGCATCAGTATGAGTCTGAAGAAAATGAATTTTTGAATGAGTTATCTATGCACTCAAAAGGAAGGGATTTTAATATTAATATTGATGATGTTATTTATTTTAAAAGTGATGGGAATTATGTACAAATTATCACAGAAGACAAATCCTATTTGTACCGCTCGACAATGAATGCTCTATATAGTAGCCTAAATACCAATCAATTTTTGAGGATTCATAGATCATTAGTACTCAATATTATCTATATTAAAACTTGTAAATACAATAGTAATAATGAGTTCAAATTTAAATTAAAAAATGGAGAGACATTAATTTCATCACGATCTTATAAAACATTGATAAATAAATATATTAACGACAACAATCTATAGTAATACTTCAAAAAAATAATTATATTGTAATTTTTCTCTTTCTTGCTGTAATTTTCCAACTATCTACTTTTTTGCCAACATTAATTACTGATACTTCATCATGAAGGTTAATGGTTGGACATATATGGTAAGGAACACCAAAATAAACATCACCTATTTTTATGCTATCCCAGTTTTTTACCTGCAAAACACCATGTTCCTCACTTTGAGACAATACTTTATAGTTGTCCAAGTTTAAGAATTTTATTCTTTTATCAATAGGGTTCTCCGCGGCTACAGATTTATGTCCTAAATCAATAGTTATTATGTCTGCGATGGGTTTTGAAATCACGCGTGTAATTATCAATACAGCATATTTGAATTTTTGTTCCTTTAGTTTTTCAGCATATCCCCAATCCCAAAACACACAGGTTCCTGGACTAAAAATACGATTTGATTCAGTTAAATGTGATGTAAAGGCCGGCGTACCTCCACAAATTAATTGAATTTCTGGAAATTCATGTCTAAGGTTGTCAAATAGAATTTCAATTGGTTTAAATTCGCATTCAAT
>Ga0316189_10002042_pt1 | contig 19921 bp, 20 predicted proteins | sample LowCovwburrow_MG_FD_204930 | JGI IMG/M metagenome (GOLD analysis project Ga0316189, IMG submission 204930) | Coastal sediment microbial communities from Maine, United States - Lowes Cove worm burrow | ecosystem: Environmental > Aquatic > Marine > Coastal > Sediment | place: USA: Maine... | reverse complement strand
CGGCCCGGTGCTCGCGATCCTGCCGTACTCGAGCGAAGAAGAGGCCATCGCGCTAGCCAACGACACGGAATACGGCCTGTCGGGATGCGTGTACTCGGGTAGCCTCGATCACGCGATCGAGGCGGCTAGAGAACTCCGTACCGGCCAGGTGCACCTGAATGGCGCTGGCGCGGATTTCAGCGCGCCTTTCGGTGGATACAAGCGCTCGGGCAACGGCCGCGAGTGGGGCCTCGAAGGCTTCGATGAGTTCCTCGAGACGAAGGCCTTGATGGGGGCCTTTTGATGAGCGAGACGCCCGTCATCATCGAGGCAGCGATCAACGGCGGCAGCTCGAAGCGCCGCAACAAGAACGTCCCTCGCGAACCAACCGAGGTCATCGAGGATGCGCATCGCTGCCTCGATGCGGGGGCAGCGATCATTCACGCCCACAATTCCGACTACGCGCTCACCGGTCGGGCGGCAGCCGACGATTACCTGCTCGCGTGGCGAACCGTGATGGACGCTCGCCCCGACACGCTTTGGTACCCGACGCTCTGCGGCGGCAGGAACGTCGCCGAGGTGTTCGAGCACTTTCGAATTCTGGCGGCCGAGGTCCCACTTCGCATCGGTGTAGTCGACCCTGGTTCCACCAACCTCGGCCGGGCGCGCAAGGATGGGCTACCGACCGGCGTGGTCTACCGCAACAGCTACGAAGACATCGAAGCGAGCTTCGCATTTTGCAGCGAACTCGGTCTGGGACCGAGCCTCGCGATCTACGAGCCGGGGTTCTTGCAGACGACGCTCGCCTATTTCCGTGCCGGCCGTTTGCCTCGAGGCACGATGGTCAAGCTCTACTTCGGCGGACCCTACGGCCTGTTCGGCAAGGGCCCGGGCGTGACGTTTGGATTGCCGCCGACCGCAAACGCGCTCCTGGCCTATCTCGACATGCTCGATGGGACATCGCTTCCCTGGTCGGTTTCGGTGTGGGGCGGCGACTTGATGCGAACGCCGGTCGCGAGGCTCGCGCTCGAACGGGGCGGGCACCTGCACGTGGGGCTCGAAGAGCACTCGGGGGAGCGTGAGCCCACCAACGAAGACCTCGTCAAAGAGGCGGTCGCGCTCGCGGCGGAGGCAGGCCGTCCGGTGGCAAACGTAGCCGAGACCGCGGCGCTCCTGGACTTGCCTCCCGCGCACGAGAACAGAGAGGGATCCGAAGGATGAGCAAGGTAGATGAGCTGTTCGGACTCGATGGCAAGGTCGCCGTCATTACAGGTGCCTCGTCGGGACTCGGCGTGGGCTTCGCGCGTGCCCTCTCGGGCGCAGGGGCGAGCTTGGTGCTCGCTGCACGCCGCCAGGATCGCCTCGAAGCGCTCGCTGCGGAGCTCCAGAGCGGCGGCGGCGACGTCCTGCCGATCGGCTGCGATGTCACGATTCCTGCGGAGGTCGAAGCGCTCAAAGACGCCTGCCTAGAACGATTCGGCCGAGCCGACATTTTGGTTAACAACGCGGGGATGACGGAGATTGCACCTGCGGAGTCGGAAACCGAGGAAAGCTTTCTGCGGGTGATGAACGTCAATCTCAACGGCGCGTTCTTCTGCGCACAGCGATTCGGACGGGTGATGCTGGAGGCCGGCCAGGGCTCGATCATCAACGTTGCGTCGATCTTCGGACTGGTGGGGTCGGGCTCGGTTCCGCAGGCGAGCTACGTGGCCTCGAAGGGAGCGCTGGTGAACCTCACGCGCGAGCTCGGTGCCCAGTGGGCGCGTAGGGGGGTTCGCGTGAATGCCATCGCGCCGGCGTTCTTTCCTTCCGAGATGACCGACGAGATGTTTGCCGACGATCGTTCGATGAAGTGGCTTCGGCGTAATACGCCTGCCGGCCGACCGGGCAAGGCACACGAGCTCGACGGCGCCCTGCTCTTCCTCGCTTCAGACGCATCGACATACGTCGTAGGTCAGACGATCGCCGTCGACGGTGGTTGGACCGCGATCTGAGCCGCTCTACCGGTCCTTGCGGATCTTTCGCATTCGCTGGAGTGCTTCGAATTTCCCGGGATCGACGGGGTGCACCGTGACCCAACCGCTTGCAAACGCTTGCTCGAACGAGGCGTCGACGAGGGCGACAGGCGTCCGGGCCGTACCGTAGGCCTTGCCTTTAATTTCGACCGGCGCGCTCCCAGAGTCGCTGAGGTCCTCGAGCCGCGAGCGATCCGCCATGCAGATCAGGTGGGTCTCTTGAGGAATACTACCCGTCGCGAACTCGATCTGGATGTGCTTGGTGAAGTGCGGGTGACGCATGACAACACCTCGCGCCGTCGCCCCGACCGTGTCGAGCTGGGTGCTGATGAACACGGCGCCGAGCTTTCCGTCGGGTCCGACCAGGGCCGCATGCTGACTCTCGGGCAGAGTCCGCAGCGGGTCGCGCGACTCCAGCCATACGAGATGTTCCGAGATGTGGACAGGAAAACCGAACATCTGGAAGCTCTCATCGCCGGGCTGCGCTGCTTCGTAGAGGGCTCGCCAGCGCGAGAGTTCGTCCGTGTCCATGAGTGGCTCGCTCGAAATCGACTCGGCGCGAGCGACCAGGCGATCCGTCCCCTGAAATCGCGTTTCGAGACTCCAAGTATCTTCGCCGCATCGGTAGCGGGCCTCGAATGGCACCTCTTCCTCGAGCTTGAGACCCTGCTCGAGCACGACGTCGACGGAGCAGGGGAACGTGCGCGCATGTTCGTGCGCCGTGATCCGCTCGACTATCGGAAGCGTTCTCACGAAGGCGTGGTGGCCCCCGTGGAGGCGTCCCGGCGGCCCTTCGAGAGCTGGCCCGAAGTACATGGAGCCATGGGCCCGGACTTCGCCGTCAGCTTGCTGTGCCTCGTCGTACTGGATGATGAGGCGGCTCAGGGCATCATGGATGGGCATCGTAACTATAAATCGCGCGAATGGTTAGATAGTGATTCGGAATGAGCCGGACTCCGGAACGGGCTCTATCCTTGATTCATGACGCAAGCCAATGGGCACAACGGCGCGACCAAGGCCAAGTTCGCAAAGGGTTGGTATCTCGTCTGCTGGAGCAAAGATCTGGAACCGGGCGGGGTGATGCCGCTGCGCTACTTTGGAAAGGATTACGTCCTGTTCCGTGGTGAGAGCGGCGAGGCAACGCTCCTGTCGGCGCACTGCCCGCACCTCGGCGCTCACCTGGGATACGGCGGCCACGTCGAAGGAAACGACATCGTCTGCCCGTTCCATGCCTGGCGCTTCGCCTCGAACGGTCGCTGCACCGAGGTTCCATACGCCAAACGCATACCCCCTCGGGCTGCGGTCGATGCTTTTCGGGTCCAGGAACACAGCGGGATGATTCTAGCCTACTTCGGCCCAGAGGGCTCCGAGCCGGAATACGAAGTTCCCGAGATCGAGGAGTTGAACGACCCTGCGTGGACCGCGATGCAGCACGCTCAAATCGAGATCGCGACCCAAGCGCGGGAGGTCATCGAGAATATCGCCGACTACGCGCACTTCCTGCCGGTGCACAACACGCTGATCGACGACTTCAAGGTGATCATCGACGGGCCGCGCGCCACACAGCATTCGATCGGTCGCGGACACAATCTGAAAAACGAACCGATCCCGGTCGTCTCGGTTGCGACGTATCACGGGCCGGCGATCCAGTTCACCCGGCTCGAGTGGGCGTACGACATGGTGCTCATCAACGCTCACATCCCGATCGAAGAGAACAAGCTGCTTCTCCGATTCGGGGTCATCTTGAAAGCTGGCGTCGGAGTCACACTGCCGCCAGGCGTGCTCGAAGCCCACATCGGCGCCGCACGCGATGGCTACTTCGAAGACGTGGCGATTTGGGAGAACAAGCGCTGGCGGGACAAGCCGATCTTCGCCGATGGGGATGGACCGATAGGCGAGGTTAGGAAGTGGTATAGTGGCTTCTTCGCTGACGCCCCGGCCTCCTGAGTCGAGCATGCAAGACGCCGCCGAAGACCGCTATTTGATCGTCTCTACCGACGGCCACGCCGGACTCCTACCCGAGAAGTATGGCGACTACATCGACCCAAAGTACCGCCCTCAGTTCGACGAGCACGCGGCCGCCGAAGCGGTGATGCGAGCCGAACGGGAAAAAGACTTCCTCATCAAGGATTTCAACGACAAATGGCGGAGCGGGAACGAGAGCAAGCTCGCGGCCGCGTGGGACTCGGACCTTCGAAACGAAGTCATCGACGAGGACGGGGTCGCGGCCGAGGTACTGTTCCCCGACGGCATCACCGAACGGAACGCCCCTCCCTTTGGTGCTGGCCTCGGCCTGAAGCCTTGGGGAGTCGAGCCAGAGCTCCAATGGGCGGGCGCGCGGGCCCACAATCGCTGGATCGCCGAATTCTGCCAGACGGAGCCGACCCGTCGTATCGGTCTAGCGATCGTACCCATGCTCTACGATGTGGAGCAAGCCGTGGACGAGGTGGTCTGGGCCCACGAGAACGGACTCAAGGGCATCCTGATTCCTGCGCTGATGGGCGACTGGGATCCGTACAACCATCCGAAGTACCATCCAGTGTGGCGTGCCTGCGAAGAGCGCTCGATGGTCGTGCACAATCACTCGGGACCCTCGCCGGACTACGATTTTCAACTGCCGGGCGCGATGGGCGTCTTTCTGGTCGAGTTCGCATGGTGGGCAGCGCGTCCGCTCTGGCACATGGTTTTCGGAGGCGTCTTCGAACAGTTCCCGAAGCTGAAGTACTGTCTCACCGAGGTGAGCGAGTTCTGGGTGCCGTCGATGCTCGAGATGATGGACGTGCGCGCGTCGGTGAAGCACACGAGCGGCAAGCTCGGTGACTTCCGTTCGAACCTTTCCATGAAGCCAAGCGAGTACTTCGACCGCAACTGCTGGCTCAGTGCATCCGCCTTGTTCGACGAAGGTAGCACCGCCGTGCGCCACGAGGTCGGCATGGGCAACATCATGTGGGGCACGGATTTCCCCCACCCCGAGGGTAGCTGGCCGCACACGCGCGAGAAGATGCTCAAGTACATGACCGGCATCCCCGAAACCGACCTCACCAAGCTGCTCGGCACCAACGCGATCGAGTGTTACGAGCTCGACGAAGTGGCTCTTGGCAAGATCGCGAAACGCGTCGGTCCAGAGAAACGCCTTTTCGTGACCCCCGCAGCCGAGGAGTGAGTGACATGGGCCGATTGCGATACGTAAAAGACACGGGCGGCAGCGGCGCGGCGCCCCCGGCAAGCTCGTCGATTCGGCACGCGGTCAAGTCGCTGCGCGCGCTCTACGAAACCGAACCCGAGATCGCCAAGGCGCTGCTGCCGCGTCCCCTGAAGCCCGCCGAATCGCCCGAAATCTTCGTGCAGTTCGCGAACGTTGCGATGCACTTCCCGGACGAGCGCGTCGTCGAGATTGGCGCGGCCACTGTCGGCGTGGCGTGCTCCCATGAGGGCCGCAAAGGTTACTACGTCCTCGCCATGCCGATGGAGGGCGAGTTCATCGTCATTGGCGGCCGAGAGAAATACGGCGAGCCGAAGAAGATCGCACAGACGAAATTCTCGCAGGTAAACGGCAACGTCAATGCGAAGGTCACCCGCCACGGCGTATCGTTTCTCGAGCTCGACGGCAGAATCGGAGCGGACGCCGACAGTCCCAAGCAGTTCACCGAGTACTTCTACTGCTACAAGGCGCTTCCGGCAGCGGTCCCTGAAGGGAACGAGAACGGCGGCTTCGACGGGGAGGTTCTCCTGACGATGCTGACCTGGGAGCGCAACTACACGACGGTGAAACGTATCGAAGACGCTCGCATCATCCTGCGCGAGTCGCCCCGCGATCCCCTGATCGACGTACCGGTGAAGAGGCTCATCCGAATGGAGCTCGCCGAGGGTGCCTCCCGGACGAGTGGCGAGGTGCTGAGGTCGGTTCCTGGCGAGTGGCTCGCTCCATTCATCGTGCAGCGGTACGACGACCCCCAAGAGGGCATCCAGGTCTCGCTTGCTTCCGAGGGTCGCTGAGAATGAAGAGCTTCGAGAACAAGGTGGCCGTCGTCACGGGCGGCGCCAGTGGAGTCGGTCGCGCGATCGCCGTCAAGCTCGCCGCCAAGGGAGCAAAGGTCATCATTGCCGACGTCGACGAAGAGTCGATCGCCAACACGTGCGAAGAGCTCGGTGCCGAGGGACTCCGCATCGATGGCATTGGCGTCGACGTCACACGCGCGGATTCGGTCGACGCCTTGGCCGGCGAAGTGTTCGATCGCTACGGCAATGTGCATCTGCTCTTCAACAACGCCGGCGTCGGCGTAAAAGAAGCAAAGCGCCGCATCTGGACGATTCCCGAGCAAGACTGGCAGTGGACCTACGCGGTCAACGTCTTGGGCGTCACCAATGGCATCCGTGCGTTCGTGCCGACGATGCTCGAGCGTGGGGAAGAGGGGCACGTCATCAACACTTCCTCGGGGAACGGGGGCATCGCCTCATTGCCCACGACACCGGTCTATGCGTCGTCGAAGGCGGCGGTCACCAGTCTCACCGAGGTGCTTCGGTTTCAGTTCTTGATGGAAGAGGCCAAACTCAAGGCACATGTACTGTTTCCCGGTCCCTACCTCGTGAACACCAATATCCTCAATTCCGATCGCGTCCGTCCTGAAGAGTTCCGCATAGAAGGCCGGGGTCCGGCGACCTACGTCGACATGAAGGCCCTGGCTGAAAGCGCGGGGGTGGAGTTCAAGCTGACCGAGCCGGAAGAAGTCGCGGACATGGCGCTCGATGGCATCCACAACGACCGGTTTTGGATTCTGTCGAGGCTCGGAAAGAGCGACGAGCGCCTACGTCTTCGCACGGAGAGCATCCTCGAGCGCAAGAACCCTGCACCCACGCAGTAACCTCCCACCCCCGGGGAATACACAAGCATGACGCAGACGCACGAAGCCTACATGGAGCTCCTCGATGTCCTCCGAGAGCTCCCCGAAACCTTTCTCGACGAGTTCAAGGGCCTCGGACCGCAGGCAAAGCTGGAGGGGTATCGTCACACCGCGCACCTGCTGAGCTATGGGTTCGATCTCTATATGGAGAGTGACCCCCTCCGTCCCGCCTTCGTCCCTTGCGCCATGCCGCAAAAGAAGATGCTGGGCGACAACACGGACTCGATCTACTACTTCACGCAGACGCGGGCGGATCAGCGCTACCGCATCTGGGGAAACCGTGGGGACGCATGCTTTCTGAGCTTCTGCTTCTATGGGGGCGATCCAGATGGCTCTTGGTCGGACAGCATCGCCCTGAACGTCAATCACACGAACATCGAGTTCGGAGACGATGGCTCCTTCGAGATCTTCTTTGGACCTGACGAACCGGACCAAGCGAATCATTTCACTGTGGGCCCGCGAAGTGTCTGCCTGATCACGCGCGAGTACTACTTCGACCGGGGTCGAGATCGCATCGCCGAGCTCCACATCGAGAACACGGGCGATGTGGGAGCGCCCGGTCCGATTACCGACGATGAGCTAGCCGACAAGCTTCGAGCGGTAACGAATTTCGTCAATCAAACTTGCGCCATCGTGCCTTTGGCGAAGTCGGAGGAGCCGAACGTCATGGGTGAGCCGTTCACGTTCGAGCCCGACGGCATGGGCTGGGGGACGCCGGACAATACCTACGCCGTCGCGCAGTACGAGCTCGCCGACGACGAAGTGCTCGCTATCACCGGGCGCTCGCCGGAGTGCTGCTACTGGGGGGTGCAGACCTGGAACCCGTACATGCAGTCGGACGACTATCGCTATCACCGGGTGTCGCTCAACTCGAAACAGACCGAGTTGAACGAAGACGGCACTTGGACCGTGTATCTCGCGAAGGAAGATCTCGGCATTCCGAATTGGATCGGCACCGGGGGGCACTCGGAGGGTCTCATCTTCTGCCGCTGGTTGCTGGCCGAGCACTTTCCGGAGATCCCAAATGCTGAGGTCCTCGCGCGAAGTGCACTCGTCGAGAGGCTCTCGGAGTAGTACAGGCTTCTCGTTGGGCGCAATCGCCATGAATAGGCTCGTGTCCGCTATCTTCGCGCTCGCGGTCTTCGCACTTCTTTCGTCGGCAGGTGTGCTGGGGGCTTCCTCGAAAGACCCGAAGGCCTTGGTCGCTAGGGTCGTGGCGGAAGCAGGAGGTGCGGACGCTCTCAGAAAAAAGGGCGACGTCGAGTACACCTACTTCTATCGAAGGGCAGGAACCGGTGCAATCGACTTATCGGTCGAACGCACCCTCTTTGATGGAGAGAAGTCGTGGGCGACCTGTCCGACACATACCTGCTCTACATCAATCCGACCACCTGGCGCGTCGACCAATTTCTCTTCACCGTGCTCGACTTCGGGAGAACGGACCCGCTCCTCACGAAGGTCGAATACGAGCGAGTCGAGGGAGTCCTTCTGCCGGTGAGGCGGCGCTACACCCCCTCCGATTGGGCGGGCAACGTCCCCGCGGATGCACAATGGACGGACGAAATCAGTCTCGGGATCCGGTTCGATAACGGGTTTGGGGCGGCGCTCTTCGCTGCACCCGATCGCTGATCCCCTTGTCAGCGTACCTCGGGTCTTGGTAGTACCTCGACGCGTGAGTGACAACGCACCCGCCCATCGCACCCTTGCGCCGCCGCCGCACCGACCCGTGCCAGCGATGCAATGCTATCTCGCCTATCTCGCCGCCTTCTTTGGCGGCGCAGGGTCGTGGTGGCTCATCGTGGAACGCGGTCTCATCGAGGACCCTTTCTGGGTCGGCTTCGCAGTCACCTGCATCGCGACCTTCGTCATCTGGGTCTTCTCGATCGCAAACGACAACTCGTCCATCTACGATCCCTACTGGGTCATCGCCCCACCGATACTCGCACTCGCACTGAAGGCTTCCGCGGGGGGGGGCTTGTTCGGTGAGTGGAGTGCGCGCCAGGTGGCGGTCGTCGCGTGCCTTTGGCTCTGGGGCATCCGCTATCACACGATGTACTCATGGACCGGATGGCGCACGGGGCTCGTTCATGAAGATTGGCGCTACGAGGCCATGCGGAGCGCGCCGGTACCCTACTGGCTGAACTCGCTGCTTGGCATGCACTTGTTTCCAACGGTGCTCGTGTACTTTGCCTTCGCTCCTGCCGCACTCGTCATGATTGCCGATCCCGCGGCTCAGCCGCCTTTCGGCCTTTGGGACGCGCTTGGGGTCGTCGCCGGGCTCGCCGCGGTGGCCATCGAGTTCTTCTCCGACGAACAGCTTCGCAAGTACCGAGAGACCGGAGCCTATCAAGCGGGCGGCACGATCCGCGCAGGGCTCTGGAAGTACTCACGCCACCCGAACTACTTTGGCGAGGTCCTTTTCTGGCTCTCGATGATCCCCTTCGCGATCTCCGATGGACTGCTGGGCTCGCATCGGGCGCTGGTTCTGAGCGGCCCAATAGCCATGGCCTTGTTTTTCCGGTTCAGCGCATGGCTCATGGACGTACGTTCTCTCGAGCGGCGACCTCAGTACCAGCAGGTCGTCGACGAGGTCAGCGCCATGGTCCCTTGGTTCCCAAAGGCGTCTGGCTAGCGATCGAGGCGCTGGCGTACAGCCTCATTGAGGCGGTGTTCGAAGTTCTCGGGCGAGAAACCTACCTGCACGAGTTCGTCTATCTGAAAGGTCGGAATGCTCTTGCGAGGGTTGAGCGTGGCGAGCCGAGCTTTGGCGTTGGGATCGGCGTCCACGTCGTACTCGGTGTAGGCGATGCCGTTGAAGTCGAGGTACTCGCGCGCACGCCGGCATGAACCGCACCAGGTCGTCGCGTACATCTCGATGCGCACTTCGCGTAGAGCGGCGTTGGCTTCGGCTTCAGTGAACGTCTTCGAGTCCGCCGCCGCTGACGGGCGTGGCGGGGACGGAGCGGTCGTGGCGCTTGTCGCATCAGGAGCAGTGGGCGTAGGCGGCAATGGAACCGAACGTGGACGCTCGTTTGGAGGGGCTTGTGGAGTAGCTTGCTCTACCGCTCGGGCGGGAGGCGGCGCTGCGCTGCGGGCGGGCGCATCGGAGGGAGCGCGCTGAACGCCCCGCGGCAGGGGCTCGGGCTCCGTCTCGCGGGTAAGCCCGTACACGCCGCCGGCGACTAGAAGGAACGCTGCGCCAATGACCGCCCAAGAGGCTCCCCGCGGGCCCGGCGGCTTCGATGGCATGGAGCTCAGTCGACAGAGTTCGCACTCGCCTCGCGCATCGAGGGGCAGTTGATGCCGCTCGCACTGTCTGCTCCCCACCCCGGTCATGGCTCCGACACGATACCACGGCTCGACAAGCAGCAGAGTGCGGCTGGGTGGGATGCCACTCGGTGGAGTTGAGTTCGAAATTGCGCGTTTGGGTTTGTAAGTGCTTGGAATGGTTTGTTTTTTGCTGGGGCTGCATGTCCCCTCTAGAATGGGGGAGTGAGGGTGGTGGTGTTTTTGTTGGGGGTGCTCTTGGCGAGTTCGGCGCTGGCCAATGAGTATCGGAACCAGATCGAGATGACGGCGACCTTGCTCGGCGCCCCGGCATCGACGTTCAAGAAGTCATGCCTTCGCTTGAATGGGCAGTTCACCGAAGGCGAGCGAATCTCGAAGTGCGAACGTGGGCGCAGTTTGCTCGCGATATCGTCGACCGACGACGTCGTGACCTGGGCGATGATCGCCTACCCGGCCACACCCGAGGACATCGAAGGCCTCTGGCAAACCGCGCAAGAGATGTTGGGGAAGCCCAATTCCGTGGAGGACAAGGAGCTAACCTGGCGTTTGAGCCGGGGCGTCACGGCGTCGGCGGGATACGACTCCGAGTACTCTACCTTCATTCTGGCGCGCCAGCGCTGAGCGCAGGCCGCTACTCGACGATGCGAATGAGATGCGTCGGTGCAGTCGTCAGATGCGTGCTGTCGATCGCACGAAGTGATTCGCGGATGTCGCCTTCTCGAGCTTCATGCGTCAGCAAAGCGATCGAAGCCGTGCCCTCGTCGCCCGACTCGTGGTCTTGAACCATCTGATCGATCGAAATGCCAGCGTCTCCGAGAGCGCCGGAGAGAGCCGCCAGCACACCCGACTCGTCTCGAACGGAGAATCGCAAGTAATACCGCGACGACAGATCGGCAATGGGTTGAATCGTCTGTTCGGCTGCGGTCGGAAGGCTTCGTGTACGAACTGGCGCGCCTGCGAGGGCGTTCTTGGCAATGTCGATCAGGTCACCGGCAACGCTGGTTGCTGTTGGCCCTGCGCCCGCACCGGGTCCTGAGAGGAAGCTCGGCCCGACCATTTCGCTCTGAATCGCGACGGCGTTGAGCGCACCTTCGACGTGCGCAAGCGGGTGACCCTGCGGAACCAGAGCCGGATGAACGCGCAGATCGAGAACGCCGCCGCCGAGCCGCCCAGCCACGGCCAGGGGTCGAATCGCGTAGCCGAACTTGCGTGCGTATCGGATGTCGCGCGGATCGACCTCGTCGATGCCCTCAGTCGGGATCTCCTTCGGCGACACGCGAGCCCCGAACGCAAGGCCGGCAAGGATCGCGAGCTTGTGACCTGCATCGCCGCCGGTGATGTCCAGGGTGGGGTCCGCCTCGGCGAAACCGGCCTTCTGTGCCGCTCGCAAGGCGTCCGAAAACGCAGCCCCTTCGTTGGCCATGCTGGTCAGGATGTAGTTGCTGGTTCCGTTGATGATGCCTCGAACCGATTCGATGTGATCGGAGGCGAGTGACTCCCGAATCACCCGGATGACCGGAATCGCCCCCGCGACTGCCGCCTCGAAGTAGAGATCGCAGCCGTTGGCCTCAGCAAGCGCGAACAATGCTTCACCGCGCTCAGCGAGGAGCGCCTTGTTCGCCGTGACGACGTGCTTCTTCGCTTCCAGCGCAGCGCGAACCAGGCGATCCGCGACCTCGACGCCGCCGATGAGCTCGACCACGACATCTACATCGTCTCTCTTCACTACCTCGAACGCGTCATCCAGCAGCGCGACGCTGGGCTCCATCGCGCGTACGACTTCGAGGCGCCCGGGGTCCTTGTCGGCGACGACAGTCAACCTGAGAGGAGCACCGACCCGCTCAGCAATGATGTACGCATGGTCGACGAGGGCGGTGACCAAGCCTTCACCGATCACCCCGCATCCACAGAGCCCAACCCGAATCTCGCGTTCCAATCAACTACCTCCGGCGAACGGCCACGTTAGCAGACTCCGGCGCCGGAGACAGGGTCGAGAGCCGTCAGCGAGTCTCTGGACGATCGACGGCTCTGGCCGTGGAGCCGTGTGCCGTGTCGAAGAGTGGAATCCTGTCGATCCGAAACGCCTGCGATCGCCCCTGGATCACCAGTGTGCGATCTTGGCCGCTTGAAGGCGGAGCTCGTAGCGCCCGCCTTCCAGAATCTCGATCTCGTATCGAAGTGGGCTCCCGGCCGGACCGTTGGAGATCGAGTTGCCGGTGAAGCGGTAGTAGCCGGACCCCGTGAAGTCGGAGAGCGCGCTCTGCTCGACCCATTCGTACCCATCGGGAATCGCAACTGACTCCATCTCCATCACGACCTAGCCGTCCCGCCTGCATCCGAACCGCATGCCGCAGCCCGCGACAGCACTCCCACAAACAACACCCTCCTCATGGAGCCCCCTCCACGATCAGCCTAACAAGGGCTCTCGGCCTCGCCGCGACATCCATGGGCCGCCTCGCAGAACGAGAAAACCGGCCCACGCGGGCCCAGGGCGAACAGACGCTCAGTACCGCGGTGCGTACTGGCAGCGCCGGTCTGCCCGCGCCGCATTGTGGGCCTTGAGCTTCTTCGTCTGCGTGATCAGCACTGGAATCGACATCGGTAGCACCCACCAGAAGATGCTGCCCACCACGATCCCGCCGATCGCTCCGCCGCGCTTCCCCTTAGGGCAGGGCTCGCTCGACTGCGGCGGCGCGCTCTGCTGCGGCGGCGGATCCATCGTGACGCCCTCCTGAGCACTGACGGAGGCCTGTCCGAGATGCAGATTGAGCAGGGCTGCGATGGCGATGCAGGAAATGATTGAACTGAGCTTCATCGGGGTTCTCCAGGCAGTATCCTAGCTCAGCGCGCGCGCCGTGGTACCTGGAAGCTACCACGTTCGGGCCCGTCATGAGACGATCCGAAGGATGCGTAGAGTCCTTCTCGGATTGTTCGGTGCGGCGTTGGCGCTTGCCATGATCGTGTTCGTGGGGCTTCGGGTTCCGGCTGTAGTCGACACCCTTGCGGTCCGAATGATCGAGAGCCGCTTGACCGAACAGCGTCATGAACTCTTGGAGCCGGACGCCCTGCGCGTCTTGCTTTGCGGGACTTCATCGCCGTTTCCGCATCGTACGCGCGCGAAGGCATGCGTCGCCGTGTTTGCAGAGGAGCGAATCTGGGTGGTGGACATCGGGCCCGGCGCCACGAACGAGCTGGGACTGCTTGGCGTGGATATGTCGCGAGTCGGAGCGGTGCTGCTCACCCACTTCCATTCGGATCACATCGGCGGCCTCGGCGAGCTCAACCTTCAAGGCTGGGCGTCAGGTCGAGTGCTTCCCCTCCAAGTGTACGGTCCACCCGGGGTCGAGCGGGTGGTATCGGGCTTCAACGAAGCGTACGCGCTCGACAGCTCCTACCGAACCGCTCACCACGGCTCGAGCTTCATGCCGCTGGCAAGATCGATCATGACCCCGCAGGTGATCGAGGAACCCATCTATGGCGACGGACCGAAGACGGTGCTCGAGCTCGGTGACCTCAAGATCACGGCGTTTCCTGTCCGCCACGACCCGGTGCGACCGGCCTACGGCTATCGTTTCGACTACCTCGGCCGCTCCGTCGTCATCAGCGGGGACACCGCAAGGACCCCGACGCTCGTCGATGCCGCCAAAGGAGCGGACCTTCTGGTGCACGAAGCGGAGGCCAATCACATCGTCGCAAAGGTTGCCGAGGTCGCTGCAGAGGTGGGCCGTCCGCGGGTGGCCAAAATCATGAACGACATCCAGGATTATCACACGTCGGCTACTCAAGCCGCGGAAGCCGCGAACCGCGCGGAGGTGGGCCTACTCGTGCTCACCCACTTGGCGCCACCTCCACCGAGCAGTTTGGCCGAGCACATTTTCACCCGCGGCGTCGACGAGATTCGGCCCGAGGCTTGGCTCCTCGGGAGCGACGGCATGCTGATCACCCTCCCTGCGGCATCGAACACGATCGAAGTAGACGAGCTCTGAACCGCATTTGCGCTGAAGCTGGCCACGGCAGCCACTTGTCTTGGCGCGCGGTGGCGACTCCACTAGGCTCGCGCGTATGCCGAGCTCTCAGGAGGAGGTCGTCCTTTCTGCCCGTGACCTGACCAAGGTCTACCAAATGGGCGAAGTCGAGGTTCATGCTCTTCGCGGTGTCGAGATTGAGCTCCACTCGGGGGAGTTCCTCGTCTTGCTCGGCGCATCGGGGAGCGGGAAATCGACGCTCTTGAACATTCTCGGCGGGCTCGACACAGCGACGGCAGGCACCGTGACCTATCGGGGGCAAGACCTTACGGACGCCGACGACGAGGCTCTAACCGAATACCGCCGGGCTCATGTCGGCTTCGTGTTTCAGTTCTACAACCTCATCCCATCTCTCACTGCCAAAGAGAACGTTCAGCTCGTCGCAGATATCGCCGATGATCCGATGGAGCCCGAAGCAGCCCTGGAGCTCGTGGGCCTAGGTCCGCGACAGGACCACTTCCCGAGCCAACTCTCAGGCGGGGAACAACAACGAGTCGCCATTGCACGGGCCGTCTGCAAGCAGCCCGATGTCTTACTTTGCGACGAGCCCACCGGCGCACTCGACTTTCGAACCGGCATCTTGGTACTCGAGACTCTCGAGCGGGTGAACCGTGAGCTCGGTACGACCACCGCCGTGATTACCCACAACGTACCGATCGCGCAGATGGCAAACACAGTCGTCGAGCTGGTCGACGGACAGGTGAGCCGAGTCGAGCACCGGGACTCGATCCTGCCGCCGAGCGAGCTCCGCTGGTAGCCGATGGACGTCATCGACCGAAAGCTGCTGCGCGACCTCTCTCAACTTCGCGGACAGGTGATCACGATCGGCCTGGTGGTGGCGGCCGGCGTCGCAGCCTACGTGACCTTGCAGGGCACCTGGGCTTCGCTCGAGTCGTCGAAGTCGGCATACTACGAGCGCCAGCGATTCGCAGACGTGTTCGCTCGCTTGAACCGGGCTCCTTTGAGCGTCGCCAAGGATCTGGAAGAGATCGAGGGCGTCTCTGAAGTCGATGCGCGCATCGCGGACGCGGTGATGGTCCCGATCGAGAGCCTCCGAGAGCCAGCCTCGGGAATGGTGGTCTCGCTTCCGGACCACGGCCAAGCAAGACTGAATCAGATTCACCTCGTCGCCGGATCGATGCCAGAACCCGGGCGCCCGGACCACGCCGTGGTGCTCGAATCGTTCGTCCGCAGCCATGGACTGCAGGTCGGCGATACTGTCCCTGTCGTCATCAACGGCACGATTCGACCTGTTCGAATCACTGGGATCGGCATGTCGCCCGAGCACGTCTTCCCGGCGCCGACGACTGGCATCTTCAGTGACGAAAAGCGCTTCGCGGTGTTCTGGATGCGGGAATCGGTGATGGCCGCAGCGTTCGACATGACCAACGCGTTCAACGACGCGGCGATCCGATTGCAACCTGGAGCTTCGCTGGACGCGGTGATCGCAGGAGTCGACCGCGTGCTCGAGCCATACGGGGGCATCGGGGCGCACGGCCGGAAATATCAGATTTCGAATTCCATTCTCGAGGGCGAGCTTGCAGGCCTCAAAACCATGGCGACGGTCGCACCGATGATCTTTCTCGGCGTGGCAGCGTTCTTGCTCAACGTAGTGCTCTCTCGCTTGGTGCTTCTTCAGCGCGCACAGATCGCAACGATGAAGGCGGTGGGCTACAGCAGGGCCGCCATTGGGCTTCACTACGTCAAGTTGGTGTGTCTGATTGCGCTTGGCGGCTCTGCGTTAGGCGTCGGCCTCGGCGCTTATCTCGGGACTGGAATGGTCGAGATGTACACGCAGTATTTTCGGTTCCCGGTGCTTGCGTTCGAGCTCGACGCTCGCGTCGTCTCCGTCGGAGTCTTGGTGAGTCTCGTCGCCGGAGTGGTTGGCGCGGTCGCCTCCGCCACGCGCGTCGCCACGCTCCCCCCGGCGGAGGCGATGCGGCCGGCAGCTCCCCCGAACTACGGCGCAAGTCTGCTAGACCGACTCGGCGTCTACTGGGTCGTCCCGCCGGCAGCGCGAATGATCGTTCGAGAGATCGAACGGCAGCCGCTCCGGACCACGCTTTCGGTGATCGGCATCTCCTTCGCCGTCGCGATCATGGTCATCGCGCGTGTTTCAACAGACGCGATGACGCTCCTGCTCGACATGCAGTTTCAGCAAGCATGGCGAGAGGACGTGACGGTGAGCTTTCTCGAACCTCTGTCCGATCGGGCGGTGCGGGAGCTCGATCGAATGCCCGGCGTGCTCTACGCCGAAGGCCTTAGAACTATCCCTGTCCGTTTCGTTCACGATGGCCGAAAGCGTGAAAGCGCCATCTTCGGCTACGCGGACGATTCGCGCCTTCGCCGGGTGATCGACGTCGATCAGCGCGCGATTCCGATTCCAGAGACCGGCGTGATGCTGACGACGAAGCTAGCGGAGGTGCTTGGCCTCGAGGTCGGCGACTATGTACGAGCCGAAATGCTCGAGGGCGATCGGCGGGCGGTCTCTTTGAGGGTCGCATCGCTCGCAGCGGAACCCTTCGGGCTACAAGGGCACATGCGTGCTGATGAGCTCTACCGCGCGTTCGGTGAGCAGGCGACGGCGTCGATGGCGCTCTTGCGAATCGATCCTCGCGAGTACACCCGGACAGAACCGAAGCTCAAGAAGCTCCCGAAGATCGGCGGAGTGCTCCGCAAGCAGACGATCATCGACCAGTTCACGGCGCAGAGCGCGGACATGATGCTCAAGATGTCGTTCATTTTGACCTTGTTCGCGGCGACGATCGCGATCGGCGTTGTCTACAACAACGCACGCGTCGCCCTCTCCCTGCGAAGTCGCGACCTCGCTAGCCTTCGTGTACTCGGATTCCGCCGTGGTGAGATATCGGCCGTGCTTCTCGGTGAGCTTGCACTCCAAGTGTTGCTGGCGATTCCGATCGGCTTGGTGCTCGGCGCCTGGATGGCCGATGAAATGATGAATATGGCCGACCCCGAGCAGTATCGGCTCCCCATCACCCTTTCCTCGGTGACCTTCGCCTATGCGGGCGGCGTGACCATCGTCGCTGGCGCAGTGAGCGCGCTACTCGTACGCCGCAAGCTCGACAAGCTCGACCTGATTGGCGTACTGAAGACCAGAGAGTAGGCATGACGGGACCAGAAAAGAAGCGAAGCACGAAGAAGCGGACTCGGTGGCTCAGCATCGTGGTCGGTGTCTTGGTCGCGGGCTTGTTCATCGCGGCAGTGATTCCGAAGCGCTTGCAGGTGGACATGCTCGAGGTCGAGCGAGGCGACCTGCTCGTCACCGTCGACGAAGACGGCCAAACGCGAGTGAAGGACCGGTACGTGGTCGACGCACCCCTCGACGGTCTCGTTGGTCGGATCGAGCTCCGGGCTGGCGACCCCGTCGAAGACGGCATGGTGGTGGCTCGGATCGTGCCCTTGAACCCGCCCTTGCTCGATGCTCGAACCAAGGCCGAGGCGAAGGCTCGACTTGCCGCTGCGCAGGCAGCGAAGCGGCAGGCAGTGGCGTCGATTGCCCGCTCCGAGGCCGCGATGCAGCTCGCTTCTCTCGAGGCGGAGCGCCAGGCTTCGCTTGGTCCGAGCGGCGCGACGTCGATGCAGGCGATCGAGCAGGCGGAGTTCGATTTGCGCGGGAAGCGGGAGGGGCTGACCTCCGCCCGATTCGCGGCGAGGGTTGCCGAGCATGAAGCCCGTGTCGCGGAAGCCGCGCTTGGCCGACTCGGCCCCCAGGGCGTCAAAGGAGACGACCAGATGGACGTTCGCGCTCCTGTTGCTGGACAGATCCTCCACGTCTTTCGCAAGAGCGCAGGCGTTGTCCGCTCGGGACAAGAGATCCTCGAAGTCGGCGATCCTCAGGCCCTCGAGATCGTCGTCGACGTCCTCACGAGCGATGCTGTCGGCGTGCATCGAGGCGCGGACGTCATCATCGACCGTTGGGGGGGCGAACAGCCACTGAACGCTCACGTTCGAACTGTAGAGCCCTCGGCATTCACACGAGTATCCGCCCTCGGCGTCGACGAGCAGCGTGTCAATGTAGTCATCGATCTCGACGACCCTCCCGAGGTCTGGTCGGAACTGGGCGACGGCTATCGCGTGGAGGCTCGCATCGTCGTACACGACGCGAAGAACGTGGTGAAGGTTCACGACAGCGCAGTGTTCCGGCACGGCGACGGCTGGGCCGTCTACCGAGTCGATGCAGGCAAAGCACAACTCACGCCGATCCAAATTGGCGCACGCAACGACCTCGAGGTCGAGGCCGTCGACGGGCTCGAACCCGGCATGCTCGTCATCGCCCACCCCGGGGATCAAGTTGAAGACGGACGTCGTGTTCGCACGCGCAAGTGATGCCTCGGGTGGAATCGCCAGACGGAAGCGGCTCGCAGTATAGGTCGGTGAAGAGAACGATGACGGGGATGGAGGCCGACTCGACATTCGGCGCGGCATCGAGCATGAGTCGGTCTTCAGTAGAGCGAAACCATGACCACTGAGATTCAGACAAGCGACAGCCTGCGAGAGGTCCGCTACGAGATACGCGGACAGCTCGCTCAACGCGCCCATGAGATGGAGCGCCAAGGGCACGAGATCATTTCCTTGAACATCGGCAACCCAGGGCTTTTCGGCTTCCGGACCCCGGAAACCATGCGCATGGCAATGATCGAGAACCTCCCGAGCAGCGAGGCCTATTGCCACCAAAAAGGCATCTTCCCTGCGCGTGAAGCGGTGGTGATGCAGCAGCAGGATCGTGGCGTGATGAACGTGAGCGCCGAGCACGTGTTCATGGGGAACGGTGTCAGCGAGCTCATCGACCTCACCTTGCGGGCGCTTCTGAACCCCGGGGACGAAGTGCTGATCCCGAGCCCCGACTATCCATTGTGGACTGCAGCCGTGACGCTGAACGCGGGCCGCGCGGTGCACTACCCCTGCACACCCGAAACTGGGTTCCAACCGGATCTCGAAGCGCTCAAGTCGTTGATCACCGATCGCACGCGCGCGATCGTCATCATCAACCCGAACAACCCGACCGGCGCCGTATACAGCCGCGAGACACTAGAAGCGATGGTGGCGATCGCGGAAGAGTTCGGGCTCGTCATCTTCAGCGATGAGATCTACGACGGTATGGTGTACGACGATGCGGAGTTCTTGCCGATTGCACCGATGGTGAAGAGCACCCTTTGCGGCACCTTCAGTGGATTGTCGAAGGTCTACCGCGCGTGCGGCTTCAGGGTCGGCTGGGTTTCGTTCAGCGGGACCAACGAGCTCGCCCAGGACTATCTGAATGGGCTCGACCTGCTCGCGTCGCTTCGCCTCTGCAGCAATGTGCCCGGGCAATGGGGCGTTCAAACTGCACTCGGTGGCTATCAGAGCTTGAAGCAGTTGATTCGCCCCGGTGGAAGATTGTACGAGTCGCGCAGTGCGGTGATTCGCGGCGTCGAGGCGAGCGACTACCTGAATGTAGTTGCGCCAGGCGGTTCGATGTACGCGTTCGTCGGCGCCGATACTGAGAAGCTTCCGGGGTTCGACGACCAGGCGTTCGCCATGGAGCTCCTCGAGACGCAACATGTGCTCGTGGCGCCCGGCTCTAGCTTCAACGTCGACTACACGAACTACTTCAGGATGACGCTGCTACCCCAAGCAAGGATCATCGACGACGTGTTCGTCCGGATCGAAAAAGTACTCAGTAGCTACTAGGAAGCCGTCTAGTGGCTCGGGA
>Ga0316189_10002041_pt1 | contig 19923 bp, 11 predicted proteins | sample LowCovwburrow_MG_FD_204930 | JGI IMG/M metagenome (GOLD analysis project Ga0316189, IMG submission 204930) | Coastal sediment microbial communities from Maine, United States - Lowes Cove worm burrow | ecosystem: Environmental > Aquatic > Marine > Coastal > Sediment | place: USA: Maine... | reverse complement strand
TGTTTCGCACTACCGGATCTACACGGACATCGGCTACGAAAGCTTTTGTGCCATATCACGGGCCATAAATTGTGACACCGTGTCACAAAGCCGGTATGCGATATTAGGCAAACTGCCGGTTCCGGTTTGGGGAGTGATTGGTTATCTTTTTGTACTGCTGCTCCTGGTTATTGCACGCAAGGCAGACGCCGGCAACAGACGAATGTGGGCATTTCTATTTGCCGTCACGTTTTTGTACAGTGGTTACAGCGTCGTCTTGGCCGTCATATCCCATGTATATATCCACAGTTATTGCATAATGTGCATCGCCAGTTACGCCATCAATTTTCTGCTTCTTTTTTATACCTGGCTGATTCGCCGCCGATTTGATCCGGACAGTTATTTGAAGTCGTTGCAAAAAGATTTTCTGTTTCTAAAAAATCGGTGGTACTTGACCACAACTGTACTGTTTCCGTTTGCAATTGCTGGGGTCATGTTGTGGCACTCTTTTCCCGCATATTGGCAATATCGGCCAATTGAGTTCTCAGTAAAATTGCAGACCGGTAAAACCTCGGAAGGATACCCTTGGATGGGGTCTGAACATGCGGAATTGGTCATCACCGAGTTCACGGACTACATGTGCTTCCAGTGCAACAAAATCCACAGCTATTTACGCAGGTTGATGAACCGGTATCCTGAAAAGATAAAACTCATTCATCGACATTTTCCGATGGACTCCGAGTTCAATCCAATTGTCAAAATACCCTTTCACGAGGGCGCTGGAAAGCTGTCCCTTTTGGCTATTCAAGCCGAAAAAGAAGGCAAATTTTGGCCGGTCAATGACGAACTTTATGCACGTGCACTAGAGACCAACGTTTTCGAAATCAGTGCTATTGCTGAAAGTGCGGGAATAAATCCAGAGGTTTTAAAAAAATCGCTTATCGATCCGAAAAATCTGCGAAAATTGAACCACGATATCATTGACGGACTGAAACTGGGCATCTCCGGCACACCGAGTTTTGTAATCGACGGCAAGATCTACACCAGTCAAATCCCTGCGGAATTACTTGTACGTATTAGAGAATGACATTGAAAATGAATGTTTTACCGCCATGCTAAATATGAAGAAGATATCGCTCACTCCTGAAAAGATCGTCATCGTCATTCTTGCCGGACTGACACTCGCGTTAGTGGTGAGTATCGTATTTCTTGCCTGGGTTCCGCCTGTGAGCCGAGATGCATTGACCCATCATTTGGCGGTTCTTAAAATCTATCTTCAGCAGGGCCGTATAACGGAATTACCCGACCTCCCTTTTTCCTACTATCCCATGAACCTTGATTTACTTTATATGATTCCGCTTTATTTCGGAAACGATATTCTCCCCAAATACATTCATTTTTTATTTGCCTTGTTCACGGCCGGTCTCCTTTTTTGGTTTCTGAAAAGACGTTTGAGTGTACCTTATGCATTGTTTGGGGCTCTGTTTTTTCTCAGTATGCCGATTATCGTTAAACTTTCGATTACGGTTTACGTCGATCTTGGATTGATCTTTTTCTCTTCGGCAGCATTGATTCTGCTGCTTATTTGGACGGAATCGATGCACAAATCCAAGTATCTTATATTATCGGCGATATGTTGCGGATTGGCACTCGGCACAAAATACAACGGTTTGATCGTGCTGTTTTTGTTAACCCTTTTTATCCCTTTTTTATACTTAAAAACCGAGCGAGGCAAACAATACGTTCAATCAAAGGCCTTTGGCTTTGCAGGCCTGTATATACTGGTCGCTCTTATAGTGTTTTCGCCCTGGATGATAAGAAATACGATCTGGACCGGTAATCCGATATATCCTCTCTATAACCGTCATTTTCAAAACGCACCCGCTGATGATGTTGAAGAACTCTCCATCGACATCAAGAAAAAGATCGACTACCAGGTAGGGCACTGGAATCATTTCGCTATCCGGCGAATGATGTTTAAGGAGTCCTGGGGCGAAATCGCGTTGATACCTATTCGGATATTTTTTCAGGGCCAAGATGATCAGCCCCAGTATTTCGATGGGAAACTCAATCCGTTCCTATTAATTCTTCCTTTCATGGCCTTTGTTTCCATACACAGGCCATCGTCAAGCGATACTCATGGCCTTAAAATGCTGGCGGCCTTTGTCGGATTGTTCATGCTAATCGCCTTTCTCAGAACCAGCATCCGGATCCGTTATATAGCGCCTGTCATACCGCCTTTGGTCATTTTATCCGTTTTCGGATTGCACAATCTTGCCGATTTTTTGAAGGTACGCGGCCGGTTGTTACTGGGCCGAGTTCTGCTGTCTGTTGTTGTCCTGGCTGCTATCGGCATGAATGCCAACTACGTCATTAATCAATTTCGCAGCGTTGATCCTTTCAGCTATATCAGCGGCAAGGTAGGCCGCGATGCGTATATCACCTTCCGACGTCCCGAATTTCCGGTATTGACTTACGCCAATCAGTATCTTTCAAATAACCATGTGATCCTGGGCCTTTTCTTGGGTAATCGAGGCTATTACAGCGACCGAAAGCTAATTTTCGGCGAAAAATGGTTCACCCAATCGATCGTTTTGTCCGCATCGGTCAAAGATATTCAGGAAGACCTCATACGCAGTGGATATACTCATTTGCTCGTTAATTTGGATCTCGTCAAGCAGTGGCGCAAGACTTTCGATCAACCTGATCAAAAGAAAATTGCCGAGTTTTTTAATCATCGCGTCAGGCTTCTTAAACAGAACCACGCATACGTTCTTTTCGAAGTCGTCCCCATTTTCCGGTAGTATTCGATAGTGTCCATCCATAAATGGCCTTTTTCCCGCTGGACAGCGTTCTCCGCGGGTTTCCGGCTGCGGCGTACATAAAGTACGCCTCGCCGAAAACCCTTGTGCGGCCTTGCCCAACGAAAAAAATTCTCATTTATGAATAGGACACTCAGAAGTGTCTTTAAAAGATCGCGGATGGACACTAGATAGCGATCACTCTGCTGATGTTCGACAAGCGCTCATTCGATACGTTATTCTATTGGACTTTTAGGCAAATTTTTGATAAACTTTAGCTACTTATATGCATTTTGCGGACATCTGAATCGGCCTTGAATGGGTCCAACTGAAGAGGGAAAAAGTTGCCATCGGCAGTAGCGAAAACAATACAATTCCTGAAGAAAAAGAGTGGTTTTGAGGCTCTCACCGGGAGCAACCGAATAGATTGCTCTGGCTCTAGCCACGAGCGTTACCGCGAGGAACGGGTCATTCATTGGGACAGGGTATCTTCACGTAAGGATGATTCGAGGCGCATCGGCGCTTTTTACCATAGACTGATTAAACATTATTATCGATTGCTGATCCCGGAAAACTCCAAAATACTTGAAATTGGGTGCAGTCATGGAGACCTGCTGGCCGCATTGCAACCTTCGTTCGGTGTCGGAATCGATTTATCTGGTAATATGATCCGGCGGGCGAGAAATAAGTACGCCAATCTCCATTTTATCAGGGCGGATGCGCATGAATTTAAGTTTAGGGGAAGTTTTGACATTATTATTCTTTCCGACCTCATAAATGATCTTTGGGATGTTCAAGCGGTACTTGAAAACATCAAATCGATTTGTCATCCGGGCACGCGTCTAATAATTAATTTCTATAATAATCTTTGGCGAATACCTCTCGGATTTGTCGGGCAGATGAAACTGGGCGCAGAAATGCTGGAACAGAATTGGTTTTCCCCAAATGACATCAATAATCTTCTCCGGCTCTCGGATTTCGAGACCATCAGGCGCCAACCCGCAATTTTGATTCCCCTGAACCTTCCGCTTGTTGCGAATTTTGCCAACAGGTACCTGGCACGGCTTGTCCCGTTTTTGTGGTTTGATTTGACGAATTTTGTTGTCGCGCGACCGCTATTCAAAAAATCCGCTCTCACTGACAAGGATACGCAATCCGTTTCGGTCATTATTCCGGCACGCAATGAGGCCGGCAATATCGAAGAAATAGTCGAACGCGTTCCTCAGATGGGCTCAGAAACTGAACTGATATTCGTGGAAGGTCATTCCGACGACAATACCTATGAGCACATTGAACGGATGGTGGTATCTTATCCCCAAAAAAAATGTCGGCTTTATCGCCAGCAAGGGAAAGGTAAAGGCGATGCCGTGCGGCTTGGTTTTGAAAAAGCCCAAGGTGATGTTTTAATGATCCTGGATGCCGATATGACCGTTCCACCAGAGGATCTTCCAAGGTTTTATCAAGCCCTCATTGAAGGAAAGGGTGAGTTTATTAACGGGGTACGGCTTGTGTATCCATTGGAAAACCAGTCCATGCGGTTTTTCAATATTTTGGGGAATAAATTCTTCAGCCTTGCCTTCTCGTGGCTGCTCGACCAGCCGATAAAGGACACACTTTGCGGAACAAAGGTCTTGACCAAAAGACATTACCGCTTGATTGCCAACAATCGCCACCATTTTGGTGAGTTCGACCCCTTCGGTGATTTTGATCTTCTTTTCGGTGCAGCCCGGATGAATCTAAAAATAGTCGAGATGCCGATCCGATATCGCGCGCGCACATACGGAAGCACAAATATTGATCGTTGGCGGCATGGCGTATTGCTTTTAAAAATGGTTGTATTCGCAGCTAAAAGATTAAAATTCATTTAGTTAGCTGAAGGGTAAAAAAACAAGGTTGGCGCCAAGATTCTCACACACCCGGATTCGAAGCATCGACCTCGACGCACCGGACCGAACGGTACTGCATTCACAGATTATCCGCCAAAAACCTTTTTTGCGAAAAATTTACACGGATTGGTATGCGAATATCGGTGACTATTTGCCTACACGCACCTCCGGGTCGGTGATCGAATTGGGATCAGGCGGTGGATTTTGTAAGGACATCATCCCAGGCGTTATCACAACCGAAATCCTGCCGATCCCGGGCGTCGATGTGTTGCTCGACGGTAAAGCACTGCCATTCAGAGATCGTTCCTTGAAGGGTGTCGTCATGGTTGACGTGTTTCATCATCTGCCCCGGGTCGACCGGTTTCTTGAAGAAGCCGCGCGCTGTGTTCAACCGGGAGGTGTCGTCGCCATGATCGAACCTTGGAATACGCTCTGGTCGCGTATGGTTTACCGTTATTTGCATCATGAACCATTCGATCCGAATTCAACGAAATGGGAAATTCCTCCCGGCGGTCCGCTTTCACAAGCCAACTCGGCGTTGCCCTGGATGGTCTTCGAACGCGACCGGTGCCGCTTTGATAGAGAGTTTCCTCAGTGGCGCATCAAGGACTTACGCTTGCACACCCCCTTTCGGTATCTGCTATCGGGTGGGGTCTCGATGCGCGGCTCGATGCCTGAAAGGCTGTATCGGTTTTGGCAAAATGTCGAAGACTGCCTGAATCCCTTTATTCATTACCTGGCGATGTTTGCCACCATCGTATTGGTTCGCAGTGACCGGGAGAGATCCTGATAGTGAAGTGAAACTGCCCCTAACCGCAGATGGTCGGATCCATATCCTTAATGAAATATAACCCTCATTTCCAAAACCAGCCGCGACTCTCAGATTTTAAGAGGATATTGATTCCATTGATATTCGCTGTCGCCGTCATCGGAATCTATGGCCAGGTCATCGAGCATGAATTCGTTATTTTTGACGACCAAGGATATGTAACCCATAACACACACGTTAAAAAGGGATTGACCTTAGACGGTCTATTGTGGGCGTTCCAATTTTCGAACGATCTCTACTGGCATCCGATGACCTGGATGTCGCACATGCTTGATGTCGAAATTTTCGGGATGAAGGCCGGCGGTCATCTCATGATGAATGTATTTCTACATTTCTTAAATACATTCGGATTATTTATCTTGTTAAAGAAGATGACCGGCAGCCTCTGGCGTAGTGCTTTCGTGGCGGCACTCTTTGCAGTGCATCCCCTGAATGTCGAATCTGTGGCCTGGATTGCAGCGCGCAAGAATCTTCTCAGCACGTTCTTCTGGATTCTAACGGTAAGGCTTTATCTGGTCTATTGCGAGAGACCGACAATTTTCACTTATCTTCTCGCGTTATCCGTGTTCATACTGGGACTGATGTCCAAACCGATGCTGATTACTCTCCCTTTTGTTCTCCTGCTATTCGATTTCTGGCCTCTCAAGCGATTTAAGTCCGGTGAATCTGGAGTGCGAGACGGACGAGATGATTTCAGCCGGGCCGGTTTTGGGTTTCTTGTCGCTGAAAAGGTTCCTTTTCTGTTCCTTTCAGGCATATCAATTTTTATTTCGATACTGTCCGTGACCAGAACCACGGTATCTTTTGATACGGTGCCTCTCTCGTTGCGCGCCGGCAATGCCGCGATGTCCTATATTCAATACCTTTTAAAATTTATTTGGCCGTTAAATATAGCCGTATATTATCCTTTTCCGACAGAATTGGCTGTCTGGCAATCGGCTGGTGCCGGTTTGATCCTTGCCGCAATGACACTGGCCATCATCCGCCTATCAACCAAGACACCGTATCTCACAGTTGGGTGGTTGTGGTATCTGGGCACCCTGGTCCCAGTTATCGGTATCATCCAGGCCGGCCTATGGCCGGCAATGGCAGACCGTTGGGCCTATATTCCTCTGATCGGCATATATATCATTATCGCCTGGGGATCGGTGGATTTGATTTCACGGCTGCGCGTCCAAAAGCAGTTCCTGGCAACACTCGTTGGGGCAGTAATGTGCTTTTTCACTGTCACGTCTTGGTGGCAAGTCAAACACTGGCAAAACAGCACGGCCCTCTTTTCGCATGCCCTTCGTGTGACCGGAGCAAATCCGGTCGCCCTCAACAACCTCGGAAATACTTTTCTCGGGCAGGGACAAACACAAGAGGCCATCGCCCACTTTACCACCGCCATTGAGTTGAATCCCCGTCATGCGAGGGCCCTCAATAACCTGGGTGTTGCCTTGGCTAAAAACGGGGATTCGAACGCGGCTGTCGCTTATTACCGCAGGGCGTTGCAGGTCATTCCCGCTTATCCGGAGGCCCACAACAACCTGGGGGCGGCTCTGAGGTCTCAGGGAAAATATGCCGCGGCCATAGCCCATTATACCAAAGCCCTGCAGATTAAACCGCGATATGACGCGGCGCATTATAATTTAGGGCTTACCTATCTCCACACGGGTCGAATTTCCCTTGCGGTGCGGCACTTTCGGAAAGCACTTGTGCTCAACCCGCAAAATATTGCTGCGAAAGGCGGCCTCCGCACGGCGACAAAAATGATGCGAGGATTTGATTCGCTAAAGCCATTTCACGAAATGACAGATTCGATCACATCTCCAAAACCGAACCATAATAACAGCCAGGAAAGTTGACGTATGAAGATTGCCGAGCACCGGCGTTAGGCCGATCAACAGACGATTTTTGCAAACCAAAAGAGATGGTTATGCGAGTAAAGAAGATATCCGTGGTCATTCCTTGCTTCAACGAAGCCAATACGATTGATGAATTCCATCGGCGTGCCGTTGCTCTGGCTGACTGCCAACCCCACAGACAGTTTGAATTCATTTATGTCGATGACGGCAGTACGGATATGACCGCGGCGATACTGAACGGCTTCGCTGCGAATGACAATTGTGTAAAAGTCGTTCACTTGGCTCAGAACCGTGGCCACCAGGTCGCTTTGAGTGCCGGCATGGATGTCTCGGCCGGAGATATGATCGTGACAATTGATGCCGACTTACAGGATCCGCCGGAGCTCATTGTAAAATTGATCGAAAAAATTGAGGAGGGTTTCAACATTGTTCATGCCCGTCGCAAACACCGCAGCGGAGAAACGGTCTTTAAAATCTTAACGGCGCGAATTTTTTACCGGGTTCTACGGTGGTTTGCCAACACGCCAATTATAGAAAACTGTGGAGATTTCAGAGCGTTTACCCGCCCTGTGTTAGAAGCTGTGAACGCTTTTCGGTCGACGCACCGTTTTCTGAGGGGAATATTCGTTCAAGTCGGCTTTCGTCAATGTATTATCGATTATGATCGCGATGCACGGTATGCAGGAAAGACAAAGTATACGGTTCTTAATATGTTCAAGCTTTCTGTTGACGCGCTGCTGGGGTTCACCGATATGCCGATCCGGATCATCACGGCTGTCTCGATCGTACTGTGGTTATTCAGTTTACTTTTTATTTTCAAATCTCTGGTAGAACATTTTATTTTAAATATTACCGTACCCGGTTGGACGTCGCTGATTGTGCTCATTACCTTTTTTACCGGTTTAATTTTGTTCAGCATCGCGATCGTTGGATCATACGTGGGCCGAATTTTTATTCAAGGACAAAATCCGCCGATGTATTGGATCAACGATGTCCGCAACCTGGAACTCGACCACCTCGAAGGACGGTCTGCAGGCCTGCCGGAAATTATTTTGTCGCAAAGCATTCTAAGCGGAACAAAGGAGAGGGAGCTTGAGAACTGAAGGTCCCCGCTTAAAGCGTGAAATGAATTTTCACGACCAATGGGCTGCTTCAATAAATGTAGACGCCATCGATGTAGATGCCGTCTTCGAAGGGGCCACGGCCCCCGAAAATCGCTATATTCTCTCCCGGATTGGGGATGTCCGCGGTAAGTACATTTTAGATCTCGGATGCGGGGCCGGGGAAAACAGCGTCTACTTTGCGCGTAAGGGCGCGAACTGCATCGCCGCCGATTACTCACCGGGCATGGTTCAGGCAGCGTTGAGGTTAGCCGAAACCTATGATGTCTCAATCTCGGGTCGTATTATCGACGCGATGGCTATCGACTTTCCTGAGGACACCTTTGACATCGTATACGCTGCAAATTTACTCCATCATGTCAACGCCGCCGCCTGTATCAGAGAGATTTACCGGGTTCTCAAGCCCGGGGGGATGGCCTGTATATGGGATCCGCTCAGGCACAACCCGATCATAAATGTTTATCGCAGAATCGCCAAGCGCGTTAGAACGCTCGATGAACGACCGCTGGATATTGGAATTATCCACGATTTTAGCACCTTATTTTCAAAAGTCGAATATGATTCCTTCTGGCTATCCACCACGTGGATTTTTATCCGATTTTATTTTTTCGAAAGAGTCAATCCAAACCGGGAACGTTATTGGAAGAAAATCATTATCGAGGAACCGCGATTACGTTCGATGTACCTGCGGCTCGAGAAGTTTGATCGCCTCCTAAAAAAAATTGGTTTTTTAAAACGATTCTCATGGAATATCGTTGTTGTAGCAGAAAAATAGGGCGGCAGCCATCCTTGTCGCGAAATGGCCTTTGGAGGGGGGTAATTTTTCTTATCCTACCGTTTGTGTTTATGTTTTGGCTCTGTCCGTTTGTCTCACCCTGGACATTGGGCAACGACTATGCAATGTTTCCCATTCAACATCAACTGGAATTGATGTTCTCCATAAAGACCGGATCATTCCCTCTGTTCGTGCCGGGATTCTCCGGCGGACAATCATCGAGCGCTTTAACACTCAGTCAAATATACCACCCGATCTCCCACATCGCATCGATTTTGCCCGATTACTGGAACGGCAAGGCGATGGAGTGGAACACGTTTTTGCGGCTGCTTTCTCTCGGGCTGGCTCAATTTTCTCTTTTCTTTTTTCTGCGGTGCCTGAAAGTTGGTACCGCAGCCGCTTTTGTTCTCTCTATTATTACCGTATACAACCTGAGGATGCTCGATCTTTTTCGATACGGGGCCTCTCTCGAAAGCTGGACGGGCTTTATTTTTCTTTTTTCGACGATAGGGTCCCATTACCTCAGGCCGATCCCATTCAAGAGTCAATTTCTGATTATCTGTTCGACCTACTGGCTGGTTTGCAGCGGGCACCCGCAGATGATGTATTACTCTCTTTGTGGCGCGGCCCTATTCGTTTTGGTCTTACCCTATTTTGTCGCCACACTGCCAAATGTGAATCAAAACGAATTTCCGACAATGCGGCGTTTCTGGGTTCAGACCGCTGCCTCAGTTTTAGCCGGTATTCTTCTGGCCGCGGCATATATCGCACCGTTCTATTTCGAATTTCTTGCAGACAACGCCGGACGCGTCGGGCGCGATTACAACTTTGCCGTCAGTTTCGTGGACACATTTTGGGGCACGGTTAACAATTTTATCCAGCCGTTGCGGTCCGATGTGCATGGCGCGTTCGGCAGCAGTTCGTTATTCCTGGTCGCTGCTTTCGTTCCCTTGTTGAGACTCTTCCGCATCAAAATTCCAGGCGTTATCTGGTGTATCTGGGGGATGGCTCTATTGGTGTTTCTGCATATGCAAGGCCCGCGCACCTCTGTGCACTACCTCATGTGGAAATATTTTCCTCTGGCCTCTTCCGTTAGAATTCCCGGCAGATTGTCACTCATCTTGCCCTTATTGTTTCTGCTGTTATTAACCTGGGTCCTCCAGAAAGAGGGCACGACGATTATAATGGCCGGTAGGGAATTCAAGTTGTCTTCAAAAGAAATACTGGCCGCGTTCGCAATCGTTGCCATCGGTATTTATTTGATCCTTCCGGAAACGATCAACAATGATCACGCGGAATACAGCGCCACCGCGATCCGCAACATTCCAACCTGGCTTGAACCGACAGCAATGACCGCAGGTGTGGCAGGGTTATTTGTATTCGCACTATTCAAAAATTCAAACCGTTCGATTTCTTTCGGCGCTATTTTATTGGGTCTGTTCGTGTGCACACAGGTTTCTTTTCTGCTGGCATTCGGAACTTGGGTCGTACCGAAAACCGAAACCGACCCGTTTTCCACCTTTCTTAACGAAAAAAAGAAGGATTTGAATTATCGCCACTTACCCGGGTCGGGGTTGTATTCACGAGCGGTAATGCAGCATGTGAAACAAACGCATCTCGAACCGTACCTCGCAAAATTCTATACGAGCGCTATTCCGGCAACGGATATGGAAGACGACTATCGGCTGATAAAAATGGGCCGCAGACCGCACCAGGTGATCATCGAAGGCTGTCCGGATTGTGAAACCTGGAATTCAACGCCGCCAGACTCTGGAAATTCACGAGATGTCATCGAACTGAGCTACAGCTCTTACAATCGGCTGGAGTTTACGGTAGACGTATCCCGTGATGGCTTTTTCACCTTAGCCTATCCCTATAGCGGACGTTGGACCGCATTTGTAGATGGGCGCAATGTCCCTGTGTACCGCGCAAATGGTGCCGCTCACGCAGTAAAAATTCAAGCGGGGAAGAGCCGCATCGAATTTCGCTATCGGAGCCGTGCTGCCGTTGGGGGCATGCTTGTGAGTTGTATGACGATCGCTCTGATCGGAATTACCTTCTGTGTTATCACTCTAAGAAAACCAGTCAATATTATTGGAGGTGTGATCGCTGTCACCATAGGGATTGGTCTGTTTACTGTCTGGAATCAAAGTCTCTACAATGGTGACAACTTGGGGACTGTATACGTGTGGTACAATAGAGGCGATAGGGGGCCGGTGAACCTTGCTTACGGCAAACCGACGAATACGAGTCGGATCATCAGGGAAACATACCCAAATTATTTTTACAGTGATCAGTTTCTGACTTTCAACAACAGCGGAAAGGCCGTCGACGGTAATCGCAAGACCGGGTCCGGATTTTTCTCCAATTTGGAGGAAAAACCATACTGGTATGTCGATTTACACCAACCTCGGGCCATCGGTTCTCTCGTCCTGTATGAAAACAAGCGCAAACAACACTGGAACAAAAGACCGCTGTTCGTGGGGTTATCGGACAACGGAAAAAAATGGCGTACGGCTGCCGTCATTTCCGGCTCCGATGGATCTTCCAAATTAACTGTCAATTTTAAACCGTTCGAGAAGGCCCGTTTCGTTCTCCTGCAGTCGGCGAAATTTAGCCGATTGGCTCTTGACGAAATTGAAATATATCCACCTTCTAATGAGTGAAAGAACTCTTAGCCCGGACCGGCGCAAAAGTTTTCAGGTTACTCTGGTCGGAACGGGAACGAATAAATTGATGATGGCATGAAAATTAATGAGCACCAGCATGAGGCCGGCCGGTTGGGGAATCGGAACTTCAGCATCGAAGTCTTGATATGTCTGTGTCTTGTCGTCGTGACCTTATTCGTCTATGGGCAGGTTCGACAACACAATTTCATCGACTTCGACGATGATATCTACGTTACTTCAAACCGGTACGTTCGCGATGGCCTAACGATAGAGGGACTGAAATGGTCTCTGGATTTCAATAATGAGAAGCGGACTTACTGGCACCCGATCACGTGGCTGTCCCACATGTTGGATGTTCAGGTTTTTGGCTTTTATGCCGGCAGCCACTTGATGACCAACGTGAGTCTGCACCTTCTCAACACGCTGTTGTTCTTTTTCGTTTTCAGGCGATGGGCCGCGGAAGTGTGGCCGGCGGCTATTGCCGCGGCCATTTTCGCCCTCCATCCCATCGCTGTTGAATCTGTCGCCTGGGTTGCGGCACGCAAAAATTTACTCAGCAGCTTCTTTTGGATTTTGACTATCCTGATGTACAGTCGCTACACCGAACGGCCCTGTCCGGGCCGATACCTGGCTGTCACGCTGACATTTATCCTGGGTCTGATGGCCAAGCCAATGCTGGTCACGCTGCCCTTTGTCCTCTTATTGATGGATTATTGGCCTCTGGGCCGACTGGAACTTAATAGAACTGGGATGTCGCGACGCATCGGGCTGTCCCGGCTGATTGCCGAAAAAATTCCCTTGCTGGCCCTTGCGGCCCTGTCTATTGTTCTATCGATGTCTTCGTTGCAGGGCCATAACAGCCTCATGCCCTATGATGCCGTGCCGATGGGGTTGAGAATCGATAATGCCTTGGTTTCCTACACTGTCTACATCGGCAAATTGTTCTGGCCCGTCGAGCTGTCCGTTTTTTATCCCTTCCCAAAGAGTTTTCCCCTTTGGCAACCGGTTGCCGCTTCGCTGCTACTGTTGAGTGTCACGCTCGCCTTTTGGCGGTTGCATCGGCGTAAACCCTATCTGATCGTTGGCTGGCTCTGGTATTTGGGTACGTTGGTCCCGGTTATCGGGTTGGTGCAGGCCGGTTTGTGGCCGGCCATGGCCGATCGATTTGCTTACATTCCATTTGTCGGATTGTATATCATGATCGCCTGGGGCTGCGCCGACATATTTATCGTCCAGCGACCATCGCGGACTTTTTTTTTGTTGTTGGCATCGCTTGTGGTGATCCTGGCGGCAAGAACATGGGTACAAGCCGCCTATTGGAAAAACAGCCTGACGCTCTTCGAGCATGCGATCGAACTGGACGAAAACAACATCATCGCTCATAACAATATCGGCAGAGCCTTGATCGAGAAAGGTCAGGTTGCGGAAGCCGTTGAACATTACCGTCTCGCATTGAGATACCATCCGAAATATGTCAGCGCCCACAAAAACCTCGGTGCTGCGCTTGCCTTGCAGGGTCAAACCGACGAAGCCATCTTGCGTCTATTTGAGGCCTTGCGAATCGATCCCCGCCTGGCCGATGCCCACTACAATCTTGGCAACATTTTTACCGAGCAGAGCCAGCCAAAGGAGGCGATTCGACACTACAACGAAGCCTTAAGTTTGGATCCCGAATATTTTGAGGCCCATAACAATTTGGCGAACCTGCTTGCCGATCTTGGACGTCACGACGATGCCGTGCGACATTTTGAAGCCGTATTGAGGATTAACCCCCGCTATGCAAAAGCCCATAACAATCTGGGGACGGCTTTATTTCGGAAAAATCGATTAAAAGAGGCTATTTACCACTATCGCGCTGCCATTGATATCCGTTCGGATTATGCGGAGGCTTACAATAATTTAGGCGTGGCGTTGAAGAAGCAGGGGCATCTGGATATGGCGGCGAATCACTATCAAAAAGCATTGGAGCTTAAACCGCAATACGGGGAAGCCCACTTCAATTTGGGCCTGGCAATGGCGAGCGCCGGACATTTCGATAGAGCGGCGGTTCATTTTGAAGAGGCGCTGCGGATCAAACCCGATGATGTCAACATACAGCACCAGCGGGAAAAAACACGGGCAATGCTCATGGCTGTCAACGACGACATCGAGACCCTCAACGCATTGATTGCCGCCGACCCGTCCGTCCCCGAATTACATCTAAAGTTGGGAGACCTTTTCAAAAAGAAAGGTGATGTTCAAGGCGCTGTGGTGAGCTATCGCACGGCTTTGATCCACAATGGGACATTCGTTCCGGCTTTCAAGAAACTGGGTGTTATTTACGCTACTAAAGGCGAATTTGAACAAGCGATTCTTGCCTTCAAAGAGATCGCCAGGCTGGAGCCAGAAAAAGACGAGGCTTGCTATTGGCTCGCGGGCCTGTTCGCCGTGCAAGAACAGACCGATGAAGCCATAGAGTGGCTGGAGAAAGCCGTGGACAGAGGGTATTGTGATTGGGACCGGGTCAAAAACGATCCCAAGTTTAGAAACATACGCGGCACCTCCTACTATAAAAAAATGATAAAAAAGTCGTCTTCATGAGAAAAGGTTCTGAATGGGTGTTCCGACAAAAATCGACCCGATAAATAAAAATTCGCGTCACAAAACTGAAGTGTTCATTGCCCTGTTTTTGATCTTCGGATTACTGATCATCTACTCACAGACAAGGCATCACGACTTCGTTGTTTATGACGACCGCACTTACATTACAGGAAATCCTGATGTTCTCGAAGGATTAACACCAAAGAGCATTCGCTGGGCTTTCAGCTTTCAAGAAAAAGACAAAACCTATTGGCATCCAATCACCTGGTTGTCCCACATGCTGGACGTTCAGCTTTTCGGGATGAATGCCGGAAGTCATTTGATGATCAACTTAATGGTGCATACCCTGAACACGCTCTTATTGCTTTATGTGTTCAGACGCATGACCGGCAAGCTGTGGCCGTCGGCTATTGTTGCCGCATTGTTTGCTTTGCATCCCCTTAATGTCGAATCGGTAGCCTGGGTTGCAGCCCGGAAAAACCTTTTAAGTACCATGTTTTGGATGTTCACGATACTGGCCTATGTCCGGTATGTGGAAAAGTCCGATCTGAAACGTTATGCCTTAATTTTGGCGGTATTTTCGCTGGGGCTTTTGACCAAACCCATGTTAGTGACGCTTCCTTGTGTGCTTCTTTTACTTGATTTTTGGCCGCTCCGGCGGTTTCAGATCGGTCAGCGAAGCGCTTTGGATCATCCGAATGTCCCCATGGGCCGGCTCATTTTGGAAAAAGCTCCCATGCTCGTTTTATCAGCCGTATCGGTCTATATCTCGACCTTTTCTCTTTACAACTACGGTGATCTAGTGGCCGTTGAATCGGTCCCCATGCGGTTGCGAGTGGCCAACGCCCTGGTCTCATATGTTGCTTATCTCGGCAAAATGGCTGTACCGCTGAACTTGACCTGCTTCTATCCCTTCCCAATCGAAGTGCCTTTATGGAAGTCCACTGGTGCTGCGGCACTCTTAACTGTGGTAACCATCACCGCAGCCCGATTGCTCAGGCAACATCCTTATTTTCTGATCGGTTGGCTGTGGTATCTTGGCACCCTGTTTCCGGTGATAGGACTGATGCAAGCCGGACTGTGGCCGGCGGTCGCCGACCGGTTTGTCTATGTTCCGTTAATTGGAATTTATGTGATCATCGCCTGGAGTCTGGCAGAGCTATCAAAAAAAATGAGTCGAAGTGTTGTCTGGATCACAACATCAGCGACAATTTTAATCCTGGCTTTGGTTGGTTTCAGCCACAAACAAGTTGGATACTGGAAAAATAGCATAACACTGTTTAGCCATGCAGTCGCCGTTACGAAAGAAAATTATCTATCCCATTATGCTCTCGGCTATGCCTACGAGCAAAAAAGAAAGGTGGATGACGCCATATTCCATTATAAAGCCGCTTTGGAGATCAATCCGAATGAAGTCGATGTTCATTATAATTTAGCAATATTAATGGCGTCAAAAGGGCATCTCGAAGAAGCAATCCGATATTATAAAAATGTTCTAAGAATTGAGCCAACCGATGCCCAAGCCCATAATAATCTCGGTAATATTTTTTTTCGTCAAGAAAAATGGGATAAAGCCGTCAGGCATTATCAAGAAGCCATTCACATCAATCCCGAATATGCAAGGGCACACAACAATTTAGGGGCGGCAATGATGCGCCAGGGAAGGATTCCAGAGGCGGTTCAACACTTTAGAGAAGCACTTCGCATCAAACCCGAAGATGAACAGACCCGTCGATATCTTCAGGTGGCCATTGCTCAGCTTGGAGAGGAATCGAAATCGACCGCACCCGCTGCGATTCCTTGATGGATCCAGTCCACTTATAGAAGTTATCTCAACATTAGGATTTTCGGTTGAGGTCAAGGCGAGACCGAGGATCCCCGCTGCGCGGGATTTCCCATCCGATCCAACACAGCATGTGGGTCACAACCCGCGGGCATACTTAAGCATGTCGAAGACTTGAGACGAGGGCTCAACGCCGAGACTTGTCCGCCTCTGGAGGTTCGGGCGACGAGACTTTTTTGAGGTGGCTTCTCATCATAAAATGTAACTGAGCATGAATGATTCTTTAAAAAATATTTTTTACAATCACCGCCAATGGCTTACTGTTTTCGCCCTCGGTGTGATTGTTATAAGCGCTTTTCTTCTGCGGGCCGGTCATATTCATATAATTCTTAACGGGCATAATTTAAATGAAGCACCGATTCATGGCGATGCACGGCAGTACATCAAATATGGGTATAATTTGGTTTATAACCATTTGTATTCCATGGATTTTCCTTCATCAAACCCGAAACCGGATGCCTACCGCTCACCGGGATATCCGATGCTTATCGCGTTGAGCATGCGACTCTCTAGCGGTCTCAATTTTATCCCGGGAATGCTATACCTGCAGGCCATAATCGGAACACTGACCGTTATTCTGACATACCTTTTGGCCAAAAATTTCATGTCCAACACCTTATCACTCGTTGCCGCCGTATTGGTTGGAATGAGTCCTCATCTGGTCACCATGTCAGGGTATCTTTTGACCGAGACCCTGACTTGTTTCCTCGTTGTAGCGGCGTTGCTGTTCTATAACCTGGCCTCTCAGCGCGGAAGCCTTTTTCTGTTCGCCCTTGCCGGTTTATTATTCGGGTGGGGGTATATGACCAATGAAACCCTTCTGTTTCTTCCATTTATTCTGGGCGGCATATCCGTGTTAAAATCGGTGAGTCCTCCGGTTCTAAATAGAAAATACCTGGTGCCGGTCGCGCTTTTTTTATCCGTATTCTGCATTTTCCCTTCGGTCTGGATTATCCGCAGTTTTTTGACGGTTCCGAAAGATGCAATGACCGGTTATAACCGAGCGGTTCAAACCATGAGCCACGGCGCCTATCCGGGCTTTGTTCATGAGACGATTGAAAAAAAGTATTATCCTTATTTGGAGGATCCGTTGCAGCCTCAATTTGGATCCTCCATTGGCAATTTCGCAAAAATTTTATGGCAACGAGCTCGGCAACGCCCTTTGCGTTATTTATCCTGGTACATACTTGAAAAACCCTTTTATTTTTGGAATTGGGACATTCTCCAAGGCCAGGGTGACGTGTTTATTTATCCTGTAAAAACATCAATTTACCATGAAATCCCAATTGCGAATTTCAAAAAAGCGGTCATGAAAAATTTGCACTCGATAATTCTACTGCTGAGCCTCGTCGGCATTCCCGTGCTTTTTATGAGACATCTCTTCTGTGACAGGGTATCGGCGCTACGAGAGTTACCAGTTACTCTGTACGGCACCTGCCTGTACTTCACGATTTTGTTCACGGTTTTCGCACCATGGCCCCGATATTCCATTATGTTACGCCCTGAATTGTATATTTGCGCCGTATGGTCGTTCGAGGTTTATCTTAAGTTCATTAAAAAGAATAGAGCGTTCCGCTAATGGCTGTATTGCTCTGCATAGGCGCATTTATTTTCACTTTTCTGATTTTTTCCCTCCGGTCGGCGGGAAATGAGGGATTGAGATCCGCCTTCATTAAAACGAGCCTTTTACACGGGCTGATCATCGTTGTTTCAACAGAGTTGCTCAGCGCTTTCGCAGAGTTTCAATTCAATTTTGTTTTTGGCCTTTGGGGAGCAATATGCACCTTTACAGCGGCCATGGCCTTGCATTCCCTAAATGTCGGAAGGAAAACAGACCTAACTTTAGACACATTTTTTCTCAATCTTCGTGCCAAATTTAAAACGCTGGACGCTATCGAACGAATTTGCCTGTTTGTCGTGGGGGCCATACTGGCGATGACACTGACGACGGCGTTGATTTCACCACCCAACACAATGGATTCGATGAGTTACCATATGCCGCGGGTGATGCATTGGATTCAGAACACGTCGATTTCGCATTATCCAACCAACGATGTCCGCCAGATTTCTTTCCAGCCTGGAGCTGGATACGCCATTGCACACCTTGTCATCCTAACTGGAAACGATTATTTCGCCAACATCGTTCAGTGGTTAAGTTTTTTCGGGTGTGTCTTGGGAACATCGCTCATCGCGGCGAATTTTTCCAGCCGTACAGGGCAAATATTATCGGCCCTTTTCTGTGCGACGATTCCGATGGCAATCCTGCAGTCCGCCACTACGCAAACCGATCTTACTGCTGCGTTCTGGCTGGTTAGCAGTGCATTTTTTATCTTCAGGACCAATCGTTATTCGTGGGTCGATTTTGCCTGGGTGTCTCTGTCTTTGAGCCTTGCCATATTGACGAAACCAACAGCGTATTTTTTCGGTTTTCCTTTAGGTATCGTGCTGACCTTGCGCTACGCTCAACAGTTGATGAAAGGACGTACCTTTTCGGTCATTGGCATAAAAGTTCTCATCATGGTCTGTTGTGTTGCCGCCGGTTCCATTTTACTTTCCAGCCCAAGTTACTGGCGCAATCACAATACCTTCGGAAATTTCATCGGCCCTGATGGGGGCACCAGAAACGCAGTGGTTGGGTTAAAGCCATTTGTGTCCAACCTGACGAGAAACGTCGCCTTGAATCTCCCGCTTCCGTACTTTTGGCGTTGGGTTGAAACGGTTCACACGACAATACTTGATCTCGACGTTGACGATGAGCGAACGACATTTGAAGGTAATTCATTCTCCAAATGCCCCGAATGGCTATTTTTACTCCCTGACGAAGATTTTGCCGGCAATCCATTGCATTTGCTTCTTCTCGTCCTGACGGCCGGAACGATTCTCGTCCACAGATTTGTAAGAAAGGAACCAAACCTTAACGGGCTGCTCATACTATTATGTGCCGTTCTGGGCGGTGTTTTTATTCTCAACCTGTTGATCAAGTGGCAGATCTGGGGCAATAGGCTGCACCTGGCGGCCTATATTCTCTTGTCGCCTGTTGCTGCCAGCGTCATCGTACATAGTCGCCGGCCTCTATTGGTCATTCTGGTTGGTGTGCTTTTATTTCAGGGTGCTGTTTACAGCCTTTTTGCTGTCAGGCACCCGCTGATCTCATTGCAAAGATTCAAATCGCCGATATTCAAATCTGAATCAATTTTTCAGACTTCTCGTGAAAATTTATATTTCAACGGTAATTTTGAATATATGAAGAGACCGCTACAAGAGCTGAATAAAAAAGTTTGGTCAGATGACTGCAAAGCACTTGGAATAATACTTTCTCGCCCGGAATTCGAATATCCTGTTTGGGCAGTTTTGAATAACGGTCGTCACGACAAGGTAAAGATAAAACACCTTAGCGTCGAAAACCCATCTAAATTCCTCGCACAAGAGTTTTCGCAAAACGACATGTGCGCGACAGCTGAAATCGAGACGAATAAAATTAACTACACGACGCTCCACTGATGTCATGGTCGGATAAAGGTTTTGCATTGCACGGCAGCTTGCATGCGAATTGATTATGTTACTCCGGATAAAATCAATTCTATTTTTCTGTG
>Ga0316189_10002040_pt1 | contig 19923 bp, 22 predicted proteins | sample LowCovwburrow_MG_FD_204930 | JGI IMG/M metagenome (GOLD analysis project Ga0316189, IMG submission 204930) | Coastal sediment microbial communities from Maine, United States - Lowes Cove worm burrow | ecosystem: Environmental > Aquatic > Marine > Coastal > Sediment | place: USA: Maine... | reverse complement strand
ACTTTTACAAGTCTTGTTCTACCACCATCACGGGCAATATGCATAGCGTCAAAACCAGAAAACAGATTCAGTTTTTCTACTGGTCTCCAATTGACTTCTAATTTTCCGCCAATGGTCGTAGCATCTACTTCAGATGAAGCTTCCATCATTATAAAGGAAGGTCGATTATTATTGGTCATTAGATGATCCACATAACTGTAATAAAATTTTGCAGTCAATGATTTTGAAATTTCACCAAGACTATCCAATTTATAATCTAAAGATAATATGCTACTATTATCATACTCCGTATCCATTGGTAAGGCAGCATGTAAAAAATCTCTTCCATAAGATTGTCTCCAATGGACTTGGAAGCGTTGGTCTTCTGTAAAGTTATAGCCCATTTTTATGCCATAATCTGTACTTCTGAAAGATGAAGGAATTTCGGTATCATTTCCATCTTCATAATTTCCAAAATCTCTGTAACCGATATTTCCAATAATATCATATTTATCTTTAATATATTGCACCTTAACCATATTTACTAAAGAATTTCCGTTGCTTTCATAGCCACCAGAAACTTTACCATGTAAACCATAATCTTCATAATCTGGTTTTTGAGTAACCATATTTATAACACCACCAAAAGTAGCTCCATATCTCACTGTATACGGTCCTTTTATAATTTCGATTTTGGCTATTTCTTCTGGAATAATATGAGTTGTTATTGGGTCCATTCTATTGGGACAAGCATGCATTGCTTTTGTGCCACCATCATACTGAATATTTAGTTGTTCGTATTGAGAGCCTCTAAACGAAGGGTCTATAGCATAGTTTCCTCTTTTTATAACCGAAAAGCCATTGATGCCATTGAATAAATCGGCTACATTTTTTGGTTGCACTATTTTTTCATCATATCTATTAGTAACAATGGTTAAAACTGGGTCGGTTTTTATGTTTCCTAAAATAATGACTTCGTCTAGCTTTGTTGTTTTTTGTTTTATGGTGTCTTTTTTGGTCTCTTCTTGATTCTGACCATAAGACACAACAGAGATTAGCGCGCATAACAGCACACTATATAATGTTTTCATTTTAAAGTAATATTTATTTGATTTATGTGATTATGGTAGTGGTAACTACCAATTAAGTGATATAATCACATGCGAGGTGGATGAAAACAATCGTTGGTTTCAATAAAAGAATATAGATTTTTATAATCTATTGGATTTTGTTTTTTTTCATCCATATTGGTACCAAATTCATATACTAAAGTAGTACCAGTATATAAAATAAGCTCTTTAAAATTGGTAATGCTCTCTGATGTTTTTCGATTTTCATCTTGGGATTCAGCCACTTTCTTTAAATGACATTTTCCATTACACTGAAGTTCTGGTTTGTCTTGGTTTTCACATAAAACCTCAATAAACCCGATAGGATCCAATTCGTAATATAGATAAGTTAAAGACACTCTGACGCTATTGATTATAATCAGAATTGTGAAGATAATTGAAAATATGTAGGTGCTTATTTTCATTTTTTACTAATATATAACAGACTCTTAATTTCACAACTGACTTTTATCATAATTCTATATTTATGTTATTCGTATTGATGCAACAAAGATTAAATATTCCCTCAATAGTAGGTGTTTCTGATATATATCATTATTAATAGGCTACACTCATTGTATTTTTATATAAACAAAATGACATGCTCACATTCAAAAACTTTAATATAGCCGATTGGTTTTCATTTTATCGAGTTTTGGCAGCACCGTTATTGTTGGTTTTAATTTGGTTTGATGAACGTTTAATTTTTTCTTGGTTTTTACTAATCAGCTATTCTACAGATGCTATTGATGGCTACTTGGCACGTAAACTAAAAATAACAAGCCCAAGAGGCTCACAATTAGATTCGTTTGGCGACCAAATTACATTGGCAATTGGACTTATTGGATTATTTTATTTTGAAACGGAATTCATCAAAACAAACCTTGTTCTAATTGCTATTGCGTTTACCCCATACATAATACAGATGATAATTGCATATTACAAATATGGAAAAGCCACGGCATTTCATACATATTTGGCAAAATTTTCAGCAGTAATGCAAAGCGTTTTTATATTGTATTCATTGTTTTTCAGTCCATATTATACACTGTTTTACATTATGATTATTATTGGATTATTGGAAACCATAGAAGAAATTGCACTTATTTTTTTATATGCCAATTGGGCATCGGATGTAAAAGGTATTTATTGGGCACTTAGAGATAAACGAAGGTTTAAAAAGAGGAATGAATCAAAATAATATTAACCATGAGAAGCTACTCCCTATTTACAATTATGGTATTGTGTTTAGCAATTTTATTGGTTGATGTTATTGCGTTTTATTGGTTGCAATCCATTACAAATCTTATTACTTCCTCCTTTTTAAGGGATATTATAAACATATTATTTTGGTTATTTACAGTTGGCCTAATTGCAGCAATTATCGTCTTAAAAATAAAGTTAGATGATATAAATCCGTTAAGAAAACAACTGCTTGTGTCATCATTATACGGACTTACGGTATCCTCATTTATTCCAAAAGTAGTTTTCATCATTATTATCTCTATTTTCTTTTTTACAAACTTTATGTTTTCAGAAAAAGAATCGCTTTTGGTGATTCCCCTTATTGGTCTTTTTTCCGGGTTTTTGCCTTTTTTTGTTATTACTTATGGAATTTTTAAAGCTATTTATCATTTTAAAATCTATCGTATTACAATAAAATTTGACGCTTTACCAAAAACATTTGATGGCTTGCGAATAGTACAAATATCAGATTTACATTTAGGTAGCTTTAATTATCGTTATAAAATATTGGCCAGAGCGATAAGACAAATAAATCATTTAAAACCAGATCTTATATTTTTTACAGGTGATTTAATAAATAACTATGCTTGGGAGCTAAGTGGTTGGCAAAAAGTATTCAAAGAGTTAGACCCCAAAATAGGTAAATATGCAGTATTGGGCAATCATGATTATGGTGATTATAGTCAATGGAAAACGCAAAAAGATAAACAAGATAATTTTGAAGCTGTAAGGCAGTTTTATAAAGATATAGATTTCAGGCTTTTAATGAATGAAGCAGAAATAATTTCGGAAAACGATGAGCATATTGCCATTCTTGGAGTAGAAAATTGGGGTAAGCCTCCCTTTAACCAATATGGGGATTTAATTAAAGCACTTAATCATACCGAAAAGATTCCATTTAAAATATTATTATCTCACGACCCAACACATTGGAGCGAAGAGGTGATAAAAAATACAGATATTGCTTTAACACTTTCAGGTCATACACATGGCATGCAAGCCGCCCTCCAGTATAAAAATTTACAATGGAGCCCTATTAAATATAAGTATAAACATTGGGCAGGTCTCTACACAAATGTCAATCAATATTTATATGTTAACCGTGGTCTAGGCTGGATGGGGTTTCCTGGTAGATTGGGTATGCGGCCTGAAATTACGTGTATTCAACTTAAAAAAATGTAGTTTATGTTTTTTAGTCAAATCTGACCAATATCATGTTATAAGTTTTCTGTAATAAATAACTTCAATCCATATAAAAGATAGAGAGGAAATTATATAAAGAATAGGTTTTCTGTTAAAATAATAATATAGGGTCATGATAAAGAACTTAGAACATAAAGAAATTATGTATTTGCTTAGCCATAATTATATTGGCTATTTAGCTTATTTATATAGAAAAAGGCCCTTTGTTGTTCCTATAACTTATTATTACTATAAGAAAGATCAAGTCCTAATTTGTTATTCTGGAGAAGGGCATAAAATAAATGCCATGAGAAAGAATAATTCAGTATCTCTTAGCATAGCAGATATTGACTCTGTAAGCAATTGGAAATCTGTTATGGTAGAAGGGATTTTTGAGGAGTTAATTGGAAGTAATGCAAAATCCAGTCTTCATACATTTTCATTAGGTGTTAAAGGCGTTATTAGAAAAAAAGAGCAACAAAATTTACATTTTATAAGTGAATTCTCAAGTAAAATCTATAATGATGAAGTGCCGATAGTTTTTCAAATCAAAATTCAAGAAATTACTGGTAAAAAAAGAAGATATTAAAAAAACAACAAATCATGAAAACTACAAAAAACAGCGAATTATGTCAATGCTGTGGTATTCAAATAAACAAAGACCCCGAAAATGGAGGTACTAATTTAGATGTTACACAGAATGCCAAATATTGCACCTATTGTTATCCAGATGGTGAATTTTTGTTTAAGGCTACCGTAGAGGAAATGCAAGCATTTTGCATAGATAAAATGATAGAACAGGGCTCGTAAAAATTTATTCCTTGGTTGTTTGCACCTAATATTCCCAGGTTGGAACGTTGAAGACATAAACGCTTAGGTTAAATTATTTTAATAAACTATTAATCCATTAAAACATGAATAAAATGAAAACTTTTATTTCAATTAAATTTAAGCAAACGTTACTATTAATACTCTCACTTACCGTTCTTGCTATTATGACAGTGCTTAATTCTTGCAACAATACGGCAGAAAGAGCTAGTGAAAAAATTATCAAAAAATCGAAAGGGGAAAATGCCAACCTCAATACGTTTAAAATAGAAATCAATAAGGCAGATATAACTGTATAAAAGGATGAAATCATTAACATTTTAATATACTAAATTAATCACTTATTAATTTAGTATGCGAAAATACTGGTCTTTTATTCTTGAAATTTGACCAATATCATTTTTTCTTTCTTGAACTTTTAAGAACTTTATTTCTAGACTTATAAAACATATTACTATGGAAACCATTAAATTTCGTGGTGATAACACAAAAGAAAAACAATTTGCCAGTGAAGTGAGAAAACGTGTTCGTGCTTATTTTAAAGAAAGAAATAGTTCTACATATGGAAACTTTAATTTGCACATTAAGACAGTTGTTATGTTGGCACTTTATCTAATGCCATTTATAGCTTTACTTACTATTCCTGTATCTGCTTTAACAGCCTTTGGAATAGCAATACTTATGGGTGTTGGAGAGGCAGGAATTGGTATGTCGGTGATGCATGATGGAGCACACGGATCGTATTCCTCAAAAAAATGGATAAATAAATTAATGAGCTCTACGATGTTTCTCTTAGGCAGTAACACCTTTAATTGGAAGATACAGCACAATATTAAACACCACAGCTATACCAACATATATAATTATGATTTGGATATTTCGAATACAAAGATTATTCGTTTTTGTGAGTATGGGCCGCTTAAAAAATTTCATCGATTTCAACATTTTTATGCTTTTCCTCTTTATGGGCTTATGACGTTTGCAAGATTTTTTGGAGAGTTCTCTGTATTATTAGATTATAATAGTCAAGGGATTATCAAAAAACAAAATACAACTCTGTATTTAGAACTGGTTAAGCTTATTCTTATTAAGGTTTTTTACGTGGCAATAATTATTGGATTACCTATACTATTTACAAATTTCACCATTTGGCAAATATTAATTGGATTTGTCACTTTGCATGTCACAGCTGGAATAATAATGAGTACGGTTTTTCAAATGGCTCATGTAGTTGAGGGCACTTACCAACCTCTACCAGACAAGAAAAATATAATACATAATGAATGGATGGTACATGAACTTAGAACCACTTCAGATTTTGGTAGAAATAATGGTCTTTTTAGTTGGTACATTGGTGGACTCGATTATCAGATTGAACATCACTTATTTCAAAATATATGTCATGTACACTACCCAAAAATTGCGCCAATAGTTAAAAAAACGGCCGAAGAATATGGATTCACGTATAATTTAAAACCTTCCGTTTTTTATGCGTTAGCCTCTCATTATCGCAGACTTAAAGAATTAGGTAACCATATTTGAAAGCAGAACCCCTTCTAGGCTAAAGCTAAAATAGTAAACAAATAAAAGTAATCCCATAAGTATTTAATGAAACACTATAGACATTTATGAATTTACTCATGGCAATAATGTTGAGTTTTATCAGATTCAATTCCGCAAAACCAATGTAACTAATAACAATAATTACAGAGAGGACACAGTTGTCTCTGCACCCTCATGGAGTTTCAGAATTGTTATTCATACTTAGAAAAAAAGGACCACAAAGTTGAAAAATTCTGCAAAGATAAAGCATAATCTGATGAATATCATTGCTCTTGAACTCCAATTATTCTTCCTTTACTCAAAATTCAGAAATGTGGTGGGTTATAATAATATCATTTTTGGTATTGATATTGACCTATGTGGTCTTTATGCCTATGGTGCTGTATATAGATACCGCAAAGAACAACTATTATTTGCAGTTAAAGGGCTTGGCAAAAGCAAATCTATTGACTGATGAAACAGAAATCATTAAAGTGAAATTGAAGGTATTGTTTTTTAATTTTTACATCTATCCCTTTAAGCCAAAAAAAACCTCTGTTAAAGTCAAAAAAACTAAAAAAAAAACAGCTAAGAAAAGTGCTAAGCAAATAGGTATTAAAAAAATTATTAAACTCATAAAAACTTTTAAGGTCAAACAATTCCGAATGGATGTAGACACTGGCGACTATATTGCAAATGCCAAACTGTATCCTCTTTTTACATTGTTGAACTATAAATATGGTGGTTTTCATGTCAATTTTGAAGATCGAAATACCATGTTATTGTCCTTAGAAAACCGACCAATCCGAATTATTAAAACATTTATTAATATTTAAAAACTTGGAATTATGGAATTACATTTTGAAGAATTATTAGGTAAAATTACAGACTTTATAAAGTCTGAAGCTAAAACAGAGACTGTTGTTGGTCAACAATTTGATTTGGGCGAATTTAAATGCGTACCGGTGATTAAAGTAGGTATGGGATTTGGTTCTGGCGGAGGTGAAGGTACGGAAGCAAAAGGAAGAAAAGGCGAAGGTATGGGCGCTGGAGCTGGCGTAGGCATAGAACCTATCGGCTTCTTGGTAAGTAGAGAAGACGAAATTTCTTTTCTACCAGCTGGAAAAACTCGAGGATTAGCTGCCGCATTCGAAAAAGTACCTGACTTAATTGAAAGGATTACCAACAATAGAAGCAAACAAGAAACAGCAACTGTTTAGGAGTATTTAATATATACGGTTGTGATTTAATCTAAAACTGAATAAGCATTTTATTTCTAAATAATTGAGCTTATTCAGTTTTATGAAAATTGTGGTAATAATAATACCGACCAATTAAAAAAGCATATAAATCAAGAAACAAAATTTAACAAAAATCTAGGTGCGTCTTAATTTGAGTACGATTAGCTCTTTTTAACAATAACAATATCATTTTTAGATATATAATCTAGAAAAAAATTGATTGCTATTGCTGCTCAAGAAAATATTTAATTACATCTGCTGTAGAAACAATACCTACAATCTTGTCTCCCTCCACTATAGGAATTGCGTGGTATTTTCCCTTGGCAAGTTCATGAGCAACCTTTTCTATACTTACATTAGAACTTGCGGAATGTGGGTTTGAAGTCATGATGTCCTTTACCATTAGTTTGTTATAAACTGTATTTTTATCATCAAGACCAGCACCTTCTATGCTATACATAAAGTCAATTAAACTTACCATACCCACCAATTTCCCAGCTTCTGTTACTGGAATATGATGATGGAAATTCTTTTTTTCATAAATATGTTTGACATCCAAAATTTTTTGTTTTGGCGAAACACAAACTACATTTTTTGTCATTATTGATGATATGGGCGTTGATTTCATATGCTTATGATTATTGATATATAATGTTGAACCAAATTAAATTAAAATGCTCTAATTTCTCATGATTTATATCATTTTTAAATACACTATTTAGTAATATATTTATTAGTAATATATGGGACATGTATAACAAAAAACTTGATTTACAAGGGAATACATATATGTTTGCCACATTTGATTCCCAAAAGGAATGGGGTAAAAACCAATAAATATAAACACATGAAAACAAAAACACTTTTAGAACTACTAACTTTATCCTCCAGCATTTATTATTTGGCAAAAGAAACACAGCTAATAGAAAGAATTAATGAGATGTCAGAAAAAGGAATGGAAAGTATTAATAAAGTTTCTTCAGTTTCTCAAGTTGATAAAAACGGCAATGAGTTGGAGTTTATTGATAAAATTATTCTTAAAACAAGCGAGGTAAAAGAAGAACTCGAAAAAAAAATTGAAGAGCTGGTAGTTAATTTTTATAAAAAAATAAACATCGCCCATTTAGATGAAATTAAGGCATTAAATGAAAAGCTTGAAAAATCAGACATGGCAATTGCTTTATTAGAAGCCAGATTAAACAAATTAGAAGCTAAAAAACAAAATGTGGATACTATCTAACATTAGGCACAGGTATCGGTCTTTTGCCAGATACAATCAAATTTTAAGGGTTCTGGCAAAGTATGGCTTTGAAGACTTGGTGTATTACCTTAAGGAAAAGAAGAGGTATCAGTTTCTTCAAAGACTCATTCCTAGGGCATCACGTAGGCATGCTATTAAATATACCAAATGGGCAAAAATGCGCTTAGTCTGCGAAGAACTTGGACCCACTTTTGTCAAGTTTGGGCAAATTATGAGTAATCGCCCAGATTTAATCCCATTCGATTTAGTTTTTGAGTTAGAAAAACTTCAAAATAATGTGCCACCCATGCCTGAAAAAAAGGCCAGACAAGTGGTGGAATTAGAATTAAAAGATACAGTTGAAAACTTATTTGCTTGGTTTGACCCAAAACCTTTTGCTTCTGCTTCAATGGCACAGGTCCATAAAGTAACGTTACATTCAGGAAAACGAATTGCACTAAAAATTCAGCGTCCCGGTATCTACGATATTATTTTTGAAGATATAAAAGTCATGTACAGAGTTGCTCATGTATTAGAAAAACGAATTCCTTCATTAAAAAGTTTCGATCCAATGGGTTTAGTTAAAAACTTTGAAGAATCCATCTTGAAAGAGCTTGATTTTATTAACGAGTCCATAAATGCTCAGCGTTTTTATAATAATATCAAACAAGATAAAGGTAATGATCAATTTGCCCATGCTCCAAAAGTGTATCAAACTTATACTACAGACAAAATTTTAGCATTGGAGTTTATATCTGGTATTAAGATAAATAAAATAAAAAAATTAGAAGAAAAAGGTATCGATACTAAGGTAATTGGTAGAAGATTGGCTATCAGTTATTATAAACAAATATTTGAGTATGGTTTTTTTCATGCAGATCCTCACCCCGGTAACTTATTAGTTCTTCCAAATGGTAACATTTGCTATTTAGATTTTGGAATGATGGGCAGTATCTTACCAAGAGATATTGATGTGTTTGGGCAATTATTCATGGCAATCATGAGAAAAGATGTTAATAAAATCATTAAAACATTGCAAAAATTGTCAAATAACCCTGTTGTAAAAAATATGAGGGATTTAGAATTTGATATTAATGAATTTGTTGAGAAGTATTACGTTAGGACAATCCATAAAAATGAGATGAGTACTGTATTACTTGAGTTAAAGGATATAATTATTGCCCATGGCCTAAAGGTGCCAACTTACTTTTATCTTTTTGCCAGATCATTGGTTACAATTGAAGGTGTTATTGAAAAACTTAACGCTGAATTAGAACAGTTTGAAATGGTACGCCCATATTTATCAAAAAATGTGTCCAAGAATTATGACCCTTTAAAAATGGGAAAAAAAGTAGTCAATTCTATTTATGAATTAACTAACTATATGGAAGAGTTTCCAGGAGATTTAAAAAATGCTATCCGCAAAATAAATACTGGCCAGGTAAAAGTAGATTTAACACATAAGGGCATTGACCCAATGGTACATACGCTGAATCGGATAACAAAGCAGCTTGTTAGTGCATTTATTATGGCTGCTTTGCTAATTGGTTCTTCCCTATTTATTATTAATCAAGCGAAGCCTCTTTGGAAAGAAATATCAGTCTTTGGCATAGTAGGTATACTATTGGCAAGTATAATTGCTTTTGGCATGCTAAGAGATATTAGGAAAGGTGATTATGATAACTTGTAAAGGAATAATATCTAGAATGTGGTTTTGATTAGCAATCTAAATAGTATAAAGATGAATTGTTTTTCTTGTAAAACTTAAATCAAAAAAAACACCTCAAGTGTAAGAGGTGCTTCACTTCATGTACATTTTTTTTAAGAGTTAGAAAAAGCATTTCTTAAATGCGTAAACGCTTCTGAAACTTCAGTTTGAAAATATTCCCATCTAGTTTCTTCTTTCTTGGAGTATTTTACTTTAAGTTCTTCAATGAATTTATTAAATTCTTGTTTTCCTTTTTCAAAAGATGTATTTGCACCAGTTTTACCTTGATTAAATTTTTGTTCCAAGATTTCTAGATTAACCTTGAACTTCTCTATTTCAATTAATACAAAGGTATACAAGCGCTTAAGAGCTTCATTAGTTTTAATTTTCACTTCAAGTTCGTGAAGTGTTGACAGTAATTGTTTCTTTTGTTCTTTAAATGCTTCAACGGTTTCAGCTTTTCCTAATGCCAATTGTACGCGAAGCTCGTCAAATTTAGTATGAATAGTATCAATTTTTTCTTTACCTACATTGATTTTATATTTGCTCTCGTGTAGGTAAACATTAAACTTCTTTTTAATGTCTTCATACTTATCTTGTGCTTCAGCTTTTCCTAATGCTGCTCTTACTTGAAATTCTTCCATCTCATTGGCAGCTTTTCGAAGGGCTTCAACAACTTTGTCAATAAATTGAATGTTTTGCGCAGTTTCCATAATAATTAGATTTTGGATTGACAATAAAGATTAATACAATTCTTCATTTTATCAATGATAAATATCAGATATCATCAAATTTATTTTCTCGAACTAGTCGTCTATGTTATTTTTAAAAAACAATAAAATAACAACATGCAAATAGTGTCATCCTTAAAAGTTAATCCTTGCTTTTTTGCTTTTCAAGTTTTTTTTCTTGTCGTTCTAATTTTCTAAAATAACTTCTTGTCAAGAAATTATGCTTAAGTGCCTCCATATTCTCATTAAATTTTTGTGTCCCTTCATTTATGCTCTTCATTGTTTCTTCGATATTTTTAACCAATTCAGGGTCGTTTGACAAATAATTTAAAGCGCCTTCGCCATTTTTTAAGTTACCTATCGTTTCGTTTAAGTTGGTAATCACGCCTTTAATATCTCGGCTTGAATCTTCTAGGTTCGTTATAATATTTTTTACTTTTTGTGACTGTAAAGAATCATTTAACAATGTTCCTGCTATACTTTCATCGAAATTTACCGAAGAAACAATATTGTTTAATTCTTTCATGGCTTTTGAAGCTTCGATGCTTGTAATCCTTAATTGTTTGACCGTTTGCTTAAGATTCGCAGATACAATGGTATCGTAAATAAGCATTCCAAAAGTACCTTTGCCATCTGTCATAGCATCGGCTATATTGAGTAATTTGGCAGTAAGTATGGCTGCATTTTCGTTGGTCACACTTAAGGTGCTCAAAATATCGTCCGTTCCAATTTTACTATAAGAAGCTATAATTTCCCCATCATTAATTATAGGAGCATCTCCTTTTCCTGGCACAATATTTACAATCATATTACCCACTAAACCATCAGAACCAATGGTAGCAATGGCATTACTTTTGATGTGCGTTATCATTTTTTCGTCAATAATCATTGCAACATTAATCGTGGAATCGTTTATCATAGATATAGATTTAACGGTACCAATATTAATACCTGAATAGCGCACATTATTACCATGCATTAGACCATTAACATTATTGAAATTTGCACTAATGGTAAAAGTTTTAGCAAACATATTTTGACGCTCTCCAATAAAATAAATAGCAACAACAAAAATGAGCATACTTATAATTACAAATATGCCTAACCTTAGTTTCTCTTTAGTTGTTTTTTTCATAGTCTTGCTCTTAATTATTTGAAAAATGCTTTGACTTTTTCATCTTTTAACGATGATAATTCTTTAAAAGTTCCTTCGGCATAATTTATACCGTCGACCAATAAAATCATACGCTCTGAAGCTACACGCGCACAATCTACATCGTGTGTTATAATGAGTGATGATGTTTTATATTGTTTTTGTATGCGCCTCATAAGTTCAATGATTTCCTTTGAAGTAATGGGATCCAAACCACTTGTTGGTTCATCATACAAAATTATTTTAGGCTTCAAAATTAATGTTCTAGCCAATGCCACACGTCGTTTCATTCCTCCAGAAAGTTCAGCCGGCATTAAATCAATAGCATCTGCCAATCCAACACTATCGAGTGCAGCAATTACGAGCTGAGTTGTATCGGTATTATTTGTAAATTTGTGTTTGTGACGACGTAAAGGAAATTCTAAATTCTCACGTACTGTCATGGAATCATAAAGAGCACTTCCTTGGAACAAAAACCCAATGTCAGTACGCAAATCGTTTAACTCTGTTCGGTTGAGCTTAGTTATATCTTTTCCCATAATAATAATACTTCCCGAATCAGCTTCCATCAATCCAACCAGACATTTAATCATCACTGATTTTCCTGAACCAGATTTTCCCATAATGACAAGGTTTTCACCTTCATACAGTTCTAAATTAAATCCATTTAAAACATGATTATTTTCAAAATTTTTTCTTAAATCCTTTATTTGAACTATTGCCTTTGTAGAGCTTTCAACTTCAGAATGTTTTACTATGTTAGGCCTTATGTCCATAATCTAGAGTTCAAAAAATAGGTCAGTAATAAATACCGCTATAAAGTCAATAATAAACAACAACATCGATGAAAATACCACGGCAGAATTTGCAGCTAAACCAACGCCAACCGTTCCTTTTTCGCAATAGTACCCTTTAAAACATCCAACAAGCCCAATGGCAAATCCAAAGAAATAAGTTTTTACGATGGCTGGTAAAATGTCCCCAAACGCCAATGCGTTAAATACCTTATTAAAATATAAACTAAAGGATACATCCCCTTTTACATTTTCAACAATGTAAGATCCATATAGAGCAATGGCATCACCAAATATTACCAAAACAGGAAGCATTAATGTGGCGGCTAAAACTCTGGTAACAACCAAATACTTGAAGGGATTAGTACCAGAAACTTCCATGGCATCAATTTGCTCGGTCACTCGCATAGAACCCAATTCTGCTCCAATACCAGAAGCAATTCGTCCTGCAAAAGTTAAGGCTATAATTACCGGTCCAATCTCGCGCATTATTGAAATACTTACCATGGACGGCATCCAAGATTCTGCCCCAAATTCTTCTAATGTTGGTCTGGTTTGCATTGTTATGACCAAACCAATAATAAAACCCGTTACGCCAACCAATAAAATAGAACGATTTCCAATACTATAACATTGTCTTAAGAGCTCCTTAAACTCTATGGGTTTTGTAACAGCCTCTTTAAAAAATCGACCAGCAAAGTACGTGAGTTCACCAATTTCTATAAAGAAAGACTCTATTTTGCTTGCAACCAACATATTATCCACCAATATTTAAACAAATATAGGATGATGTAATCGTATTTGAAATGATATAAATCATTTTGGATATTACATTATGTTTAATTTAATTAAAAACACAGTACAGAAATAATAGTGACTCCATTTTGTCCAATTGTTAGTTTAATTGTTAGTTTAATTGAAAATCCATAACATCATTTAAAGGTCCTTAATTCATTTTTTTTTTAGATAAATGAAAATCCTATATGACTAAATATTAGTTACCATTTTTGTACCAGCGAATGTGAATTTGAATGAAATTTCAATACGAAATCACTATTAAACCAGCTATAAAAAGTCTATATTGCGCCAAAATAGCTAACAAAACAAATCTAACTAAGGTCACAAAAAAGTTTAGCTATACTGTATAACTTATTTTATTTTTGATGACTTAAGAAATATGCGCACGTGGCGGAATTGGTAGACGCGCTAGCTTGAGGGGCTAGTGACCATTAGGTCGTGGAAGTTCGAGTCTTCTCGTGCGCACAATTAAAATTTCACATCTTCTAAAACGAAAAATGCATAAAATTTTAAATCACAAATACTGAGTCTTCCGCTTTAAAACTTTTAAACTCCAACATATAACCGTTTGGGTCTTTCACAAAAAAAGATAAATGTTCTCCATACTTGTTTTCTAAAAATGTTGATTGAGCTACTAACTGTAAATCCAATTTGTTTAACTTGGTGTATATACCTGTCCATGTATCTAAATCTAATATAACCCCAAAATGAAAAGAGGGCAGGATTTTGCCTTCAAACACATAATTAGGATTGCTAAAATTAAATTTACCGGCTTGCGTGAATGTTATTTGATGTCCAAATAAATTAATGTCTACCCAGTTATTTGAGTATCTTCCCAATGAAGCTCCAATCGTTCCCAAATAGAACATTTTTGTTTCTTCAACATTGGTACATGGCATTGAAAGATGAAATAAATTTTCCATATTAATTTGAGTTAATTTGTTCTAAATATTCTATTCTAAAAATAACAAAATCCTCTTCGTCGTCCTCTATGTCTTCTGAAAAAACTAAATGAAATATCTTGTTTATTAGAGTTTTATCATTCTTTAAATCGTATTTTAAAAGTATTTTATGGTGTACTTCCTCAAAAACCATATTTTCCCCATCATCAAATTTAAATTTGTAATACCCATTTTCGTAAGACTTAAAAATAGCATTGTAATATTTTGAGTTCATAATCCACGTCTTGCTCTTGATAATCAATAAATTTACATATCCTTTTCTATGTGTTACATACCCAATAAATAAGCAAAGATTAAAGGTGCTACAATAGTTGCATCACTTTCTATGATGAATTTTGGTGTATTGATATCTAATTTTCCCCAAGTTATTTTCTCGTTTGGTACTGCTCCAGAATATGAACCATAACTTGTTGTAGAATCACTTATTTGGCAGAAATAACTCCAAAATGGCGTATCTGTACGTTCCATGTCCTGATACAGCATCGGCACAACACATATAGGAAAATCTCCTGCTATACCTCCTCCAATTTGGAAGAAACCTATTCCATTTTGGGAGTTATCGGTATACCAATCCGCCAAGAACGTCATATATTCAATTCCTGATTTCATTGTACTTGCTTTTAACGCGCCTTTAAGCACGTAACTTGCAAAAATATTTCCCATTGTACTATCTTCCCAACCCGGGCATATTATTGGTAAATTCTTTTCTGCCGCGGCATACATCCATGAGTCTTTTAAATCAATCTCATAATAGTCTTCTAAAACACCTGACAATAACATTTTGTACATATACTCATGTGGCAGATATCGTTCACCTTTGTCATCAGCATCTTTCCATATTTTATAAATATGCTGTTGCAATCTCCTAAACGCTTCTTCTTCTGGAATACAAGTGTCTGTAACACGATTAAGACCTTTCTCTAATAAATCCCATTCTTGTTGAGGTGATAAATCTCTGTAATTCGGGACACGCTTGTAATGAGAATGTGCAACTAAATTCATAATATCTTCTTCCAAATTTGCTCCTGTACAGGAAATGATTTGTACTTTGTCTTGTCGTATCATTTCAGCAAAAATTTTTCCAATTTCTGCTGTACTCATTGCTCCAGCCAAAGAGACTAACATTTTAGACCCTTTATTTAATTGCTCTTCATAAGATTTTGCCGCATCAACAACTGTGGCCGCATTAAAATGCAAATAGTATTTTTCAATAAATTCTGTAATGGGTTTGTTCATTTTTAAATTTTTTCGATTATAACTTGAATGACTTCAAAAAGGATTAAAATAATGATAATCCACTCTAACATACTGCTATACTTATGTTGCAAAATATCTTTAAATAAATCTAAATTTTCTTTTATAACATTTAAGTTAAATTGTAATCCGTGATGGCGTTTTACGATATCTAACTCATCTTTTATTTGATAATCTAATTTCGACAATTCTTCATTTGACCACGCCAAATCTGAAGAATCAAAAATGAATAAATTTTCTGCAATGCTGTTTTTAAGATTCATAGTTGTACCAATAAAAATGCGCATCTGCTTTTTGGATAATTTAATATCACCTTTATTTTCGAGTTGCCTCGAATAAATTAGTGTACTCTCATGCAAACTTTCAGTTTTATTTGAGTAATATTTTAATGCTACAGATTGCCCTAAGTTGAGCATAATGATATGTGCAACATCTACCGAAAGACTTTTCACTCGAATGTTCTCGAAATCAACTTCTATAGTGTTTCCTGTTTTTATAAAACTTTCTTCTTTTGGAATATTATCTAATGAAAAATCCAGTTCTAATATTATTTTAAAAATAGTGCCTATTAAATCTTTTTTACAATTTAAAAACACAATGCTTCCGTAATCTTTTACATATATAAAAGATTCGTTTTCAACTTTATACAATAGATAAGAATGTTCTCTTTTTAAAATTGAAAATTCACAATTAGAACGAAAGTTTTTTAGATCGATTTGATTTCCAATATGGTATGCTGTAACTTTATAATCCATTATAAAAGAAGTAAAATATTAAAATCAATAATGGTCATCATCCTCGCTAAATTTCAAAACATTATTGGTTTGTGATTGGTCGCTATAAGCATTGTCATAATCATCTTCTATGTTATCATTTTGAAACTTATAGCTTAGCATTTTGTAATACAGTTTTGCAGCAATAAAATCTGAAGATTTATCAATTTCGTTAGGGCATAATTCTACAATATCAAAACCAACAACATTTTTTTCAGTAAATACTTGCTTTAGAAAATCCAATGTTTCATACCAAAATAAGCCACCAGGCTCTGGTGTGCCAGTGCTAGGTACTATTGAAGGGTCGAAAGCATCTAAATCAAACGTTATAAATACATTATCTGTCATCTGGTCAATAGTTGAATCCATCCAAGAATCATCTATTGCCATCTCATGTGCGAAATATGTTTTGTCCAGATTCATAACGGATTTCTCCTTTATATCCATAGAACGTATTCCCACTTGAATTAAATTGGTGGTTTGACTGGCTTCATAAACAGCACAAGCGTGGTTGCAAGTGCTACCGTCATAACTTTTTCGTAAATCTGCATGTGCATCAATATGCAATACTGTTAAACTTTGAAACATCTCATTAAATGCTCTAATAGTACCAATAGATATAGAATGTTCGCCACCAAAAACGGTTACAAACTTGTTCTTCTTAATGTATTTTTTTGTGACTTCATGTACCGCATCCACCATGCGCTCTGGCGAGTTTTTTTCAGTCACTGCATCAGTTAAGTAAACACCCTGTTTATAAACTTCAGAATCGGTCTCAATATCGTAAAGTTCCATGTTTTCAGAAGCTTCTAAAAACGCTTTTGGTCCTTTATCTGCCCCTTTTTGCCATGTGCTTGTTCCATCATAAGGGACAGGAATTAATACAATCTTTGCATGCTCTAATTTTGTATATTCTTCTGGTATTCCCGCGTAAGTTTTTGTTTCCATTTTTATTTATCTACTAATTGTAATTCAACACTTGTATTTAAATTTTTAATTGTATTTGTTTCAGGTTTTTTATCATAGCCTAAAATTTCAAGTAACTCCTCACTTTTTTGTTGTTCTCTAAATAACTGTGTTGAGATGTTTCCATGGGCATCTTTATCAATTAAAATATGCTTGGGTGCAGGAATTAAACAATGTTGTAAGCCACCATAACCACCTATAGATTCTTGATAAGCTCCAGTATTAAAAAACCCTATGTATAATGGTTTGTCTTTTTTATAAACTGGAAGATAAATAGCATTCATGTGTTGCTCGCTATTATAATAATCATCACTATCGCAGGTTAAACCTCCAAGAAGAACACGCTCATAAGAATCATTCCAACGATTTATTGGTAACATGATAAATCGTTTGTTAATAGCCCAAGTATCAGGAAGTGTAGTGATAAATGAAGAGTTTATCATATTCCATTTTTCCCTATCGTTTTGTTGTTTTTGATAAAGCACTTCATAAATTGCTCCTCCACTTTCGCCTACTGTAAAGCTTCCAAACTCAGTAAAAATATTTGGTACATCGACACCTTCTTCATCACAGGTCAACTTGATTTGATTTACAATTTCATCGATAATGTATTCATAATCAAAATCAAATGCCAAGGAGTTTTTAATGGGAAAACCTCCTCCAATATTTAAACCATTTAAAGTTGGACATATCTTTTTTAAATCTGTATATACTTTAAGGCATTTCAAAAGTTCATTCCAATAATAGGCATTATCGGTAATACCAGTATTGATAAAGAAATGAAGCATTTTAAGCTGTACTCGTGGATTTTCTTTAATCTGTTTATTATAAAAAGGTACAATGTTTTTATAACCAATTCCTAATCGGGAGGTGTAAAATTCAAATTTTGGGTCTTCTTCAGATGCAATACGAATACCAATATTATAGGTTCCATGTATTTCTTCAGATAACAAATCGATTTCTTCATAATTATCAATAATTGGTATACAATTTTGATGACCGTTATTTATTAATCGAGCAATATTTGTAATGTATTGTGCGCGCTTAAAACCATTGCTTATAACAAAAGTATCGTTACTTATTTTACCTTCCTTCTTTAAAGCTTCAACAATATCAATATCAAATGCAGAAGAAGTCTCAATATGAATATGATTTTTAAGTGCCTCATTTAAAACATGCTTAAAATGCGAACTCTTTGTACAGTAGCAATAGTTATAACTGCCTTTATAGTTATATTTATCAATAGCATTTTTAAACCATGCTATGGACTTACTTATATTATCGGAAATCTTTGGTAAGTAGGTAAACTTTAATGGTGTTCCATAGTTTTCGACCAAGGTATTTAAATCGATACCATGAAAACGCAGTTGATCTTTTTCAAGAACAAATTCTTCCTGAGGAAAATCAAAGGTTTGATTAACTAAATCAATATATTTTGTGTTCATTATAGATGAGATAAAAGTTATTAAGGCGGAAAGCATTTAGCCTTCTTAAAAAGAGCTAATAACTATAATCAAATCATAATTTGATATTGCATTTTGGAGACAAAGCACAATTTATACTGTGTAGAACTATTTATTTTAACGGAAGTTAGCTTTAAATTTCGGTTACTTACCCAGTAAGCTACTTTTGAATATGACTTCCTAATTTTCAAAAGCCCGAATTTATAAACAGGTTTCAATTTGTTCAGCTAAAAGCTCCTATGACAAAAGCTTTAATGTTACAAATGAAATACAAAAAATTGAATAAACAAGTGCTTTAATTAAAATTCTTAAGATTATATATAACTTAGCCTAACAAGTTTTCATTGTCAAAATTTATTCCATTAAGATAAATGGTCTATTCTTTAAGGATAATCATAAAAGACGTACTTAGTTTTCTTAAAATTTTAACCTTTTTTTTATTTATAACTTTTTTATATATACTTTTGTTTAAGATAAATTAATTATTAATGAACAATGTAAAAAATGATTTCAGTATAAAAGACCTTGAAAATTTATCTGGAATTAAAGCTCATACGATTAGAATTTGGGAAAAAAGATATAACCTTTTGCAGCCCGAAAGAACAGATACCAATATTAGACATTATAGTCTTGAGAGTCTCCAAAAATTACTTAACGTGGCGTTTTTGAATAGTAATGGTTATAAAATATCTAAAATAGCAAAACTGTCCAAAGATGAAATCCCTGCAAATGTAAGAGAAATTGCTTCAAGAGCTAGTGTTGAAAATCACGCTATAAATGCTTTTAAAATTTCAATGCTCAACTTTGACCAAGTCCTTTTCTATAATACATACATGAATCTTTTAGAAGGAAATACGTTTAGGGACATCTTTTATGATGTTTTTATTCCATTACTTAATGAATTAGGAATGTTATGGCAAACAGATACTATTACGCCGGCTCATGAGCACTTTTT
>Ga0316189_10002038_pt1 | contig 19937 bp, 13 predicted proteins | sample LowCovwburrow_MG_FD_204930 | JGI IMG/M metagenome (GOLD analysis project Ga0316189, IMG submission 204930) | Coastal sediment microbial communities from Maine, United States - Lowes Cove worm burrow | ecosystem: Environmental > Aquatic > Marine > Coastal > Sediment | place: USA: Maine... | reverse complement strand
GCATCGAATCGAGGTATCGCTTCTGAGAGAGCGGAGGGTGAAGCAGCTCGGTCTCCGAGACCGGGCAGCGTCCAACATCCGTCCGAAATTGGTCGATCGCTTGCTTCACCTGAGTGACCGCGACACGTGTATCGCGGACTTGGACTCTGCGCCGCGCGTAGCGTGTGAAGCCAATCGTCAGCGCGAGTAGCAAGATCATCCCGAGGAGCGCTTGCCATCGTGTGTTGCTCAGAGCATTGCGCCAGCGCCCGCCGCGGCGTTCCCAGGGCAACGAAACTCGCTCTCTTCGTGTTCGTCGAGCCATGCGTGTCTCTCATTGAATCATCTCGTTGAGCTGGAGTAGCGGCATGAGAATGGCGAATGCGATGCCGCCGACGACGACGCCCATGACCACGATGAGCACAGGTTCGAGGATCGACGTCATCGCCCCAACTCGCACCTCGATCTGCTGATCGTAGGTGTCCGCTACGTGCACCAGCATTTCCTCCAGTTGGCCGGTGCGCTCACCTACGGCGATCATGTGGGTCACAATCGGTGGAAACCTGCCCGCTTGCCGCAGCGGCTTGGCGATTCCCTCGCCCTCACGAACGCTTTCTCGTGCCTCCTCGACGACTCGCATCAGCTCCGTGTTACCGAGAACGTTGCGCGTGATGTCCATGGCGGTGAGCACCGGGACTCCGCTCGAAAGGAGCGTAGCGAGCGTTCGGGCGAAGCGTGCCACGGCGACCATGACTATCAATGGCCCGAAGAGCGGCGCCTCTAGCACGAGGAGATCCCATTTCCTCCTGCCTTCGTCGGTCGCCTTCCAGCGGCGGAACCAGTAAATTCCTCCGCCCATCAGTGCCGCGAGGAGCCACCAGTAGTTACTGAAGATGTTGCTCACCCAGATCAATAGACTGGTGTACCAGGGAAGAGTCTGATTGAAATTCTCGAAGATCCCGGTGACCTTGGGAACGACGACCGACATCATCAAGAACAGGATGGCAACCACGACCACTGCCATGACGACCGGATAGGCGAGGGCGCCACGAACCTTGCTCTGAAGCCGGGTCTGTTCGTCCAGGAACTCGGCAAGTCGGCCAAGTACCTCCTCGAGCGTGCCGGATGCTTCACCTGCGGCCACCATGTTCACGTAGAGCGAGAGGAAAATCTTGGGGTGCGCCTTGAGCGCGTTGGCGAGCGTGCTGCCCTCGTTCACCTGATTGCGCGTATCGGTAAACGCATTCTTCAGCTCGGGCTGGTCGAGCTGTTCGATCAGGGCGCTCAGGGCTTCGACCAAAGGGACACCCGAGCGGATCAACACGGAGAGTTGTCGAGTTGCCATGGCAACGTCCATGGGCGAAACGCGCCGAAACATCCGGCGAAAATCGATGTCGCGCGATGCTTTGCGCGCCGCCTCCGACTGTTCGAGAATTTCGGTCGCCAGGACTCCGTCCCGCTTGAGCACGGTGCGCAGCCCCTTGGCGTTGTCGGCCTCTCGGACGCCCTTGACGGACTTGCCGCGCGCGTCGATGCCCTTGTATGCGTAAACCCCCATGGATCAGACCTCGGCGGCCTGGGTTGCTGCGAGCACTTCTTCGACGCTCGTTATGCCTGCCACGACCTGGCGCGCGCCGTCTTCGCGTAGAAGACGCATCCCCTGTTGCTGTGCGACGCGCTGAATCGCCTTCGCGTCGCTGTTGTTCAAGATCTCGCGGCGCACGGGCTCGTCGATCATCATGAGCTCGAAGATCCCGATTCGTCCACGATAACCGGTGTTGCTGCACTCGTCACAGCCGCGGTGGTGGTAGAAGGTCAGCTTCCCCGAGTCCGTGCCGACCGGATCGGGCAAGGTCGAGGGAATGCTATTTCCGATCACGGTGGTCGCGGCGAGCTTCTTGAGCTCCACGAGTTTTTCCTGCGCGATTGATGCGTCGATTCCGAGCTCGAGCAAGTGCTGAGCGGTCGGCGTGTAAGGGCTCTTGCAATGGTCGCAGAGCTTTCGAACCAGGCGCTGAGCCAGGACCGCGAGAACCGAGGAAGAAAGCTGATAAGCCTTCACGTCCATGTCGACCAGGCGTGTGATGGCGCTCGGTGCGTCATTGGTGTGCAAAGTCGATAGCACGAGGTGGCCCGTCAGCGATGCGTGAATCGCGATATCCGCCGTTTCGTGGTCGCGAATCTCGCCGACCATGATGACGTCCGGATCCTGACGAAGAAAGCTCCTCATGCCCGACGCGAAGGTGAGACCGATCTTCGGTTGAACCTGCATCTGGCCGATGCCACGGAGCTCGTACTCGACCGGGTCCTCTGCGGTCAGGATGTTCTTTTCAGGCGTGTTGATTTTGTTCAGACAGGCGTAGAGCGTGGTCGTCTTACCCGAACCAGTGGGTCCGGTGACGAGGATGATGCCGTTGGGGCGCCGGATGAGAAGCTCGAGCTGGTCGAGCTCCTTGCGGGCGAAACCTAGGTCGATGAGGTTCAGAAGGACCTGCTCCTTGTCGAGCAGACGCATGACGACTCGCTCGCCCTTGGCTGTGGGGATCGTCGACACACGAACGTCGACCACCTTGCCTGCGATCTTCTTGGTGATGCGGCCGTCCTGCGGAAGGCGCTTCTCTGCAATGTTGAGCCCTGCCTCGATCTTCACGCGACTTACGATCGAAGCAAGGAATCCGCGATTCGCTTCCTTGCGGGGAATGAGCCGGCCGTCGACTCGATACCGAACGATCACCCTGTCATCTGTCGGCTCGATGTGGATGTCAGACGCGCGCTCCTTCACGGCGGTGTAGAACAGGTTGTTGACCCATCGAATGACCGGCGCTTCGTCCGTCATGTCGATCAGGTCGCGAAGCTCCTCGACCTCCTCGCCGTCCTTCGCCTCGGCGAGCGCGGTTTCATCTTTTCGCTCGTAGACGCGGTTGATCGCGTCGTCGATGGCCTCTTCGGAGGCGGCAACCGGAATGATCATCTTCCCGAGCAGAATGCGCAGGTCGTCGATGGGGAACGGGTCTAGTGGATTGGCGACGGCGATGCGGACGCTGTCGTCCGACTGGCTCAGCGGGAGAACGTGGTTCTGACGAGCAAAGTTGATCGGAACGGCGTCGATAAGGTCTTCGGGGATCAGTTCCGTTGCGAGCTTTTCCACGAACTCCATGCCCACCTCATCGGCCAGCGCGCGCACGAGCTTCACCTCTTCGACCGCGTGCGTTGCGACCAAGAGGTCCCGAAGGTCGATCGAGCGATCCGCGGCGGTTTCGAGCGCATCCTCGAGCCTGTCCGGCTCGAGCGCACCGCGCCGAACCAGGATCTCACCGATGTAGCGCTGCTCGAAGCTCATTGCTGGATGCCGTCCGATTCTTCGTTGCTGGGCTCTGCGGCCTCTGCGGCCTCTGCGGCCGTGTCGGGCGCAGGTTCCTCGGCGTCTTCGATTTCCACGGGCTCCGGGGCCGCTTCGTCAGGCACGATCACCTCGTTAGAAACCTCCACGCCAGCCGGTTCGTCAGGCTGCTCGGGGCTTTCCAGCTCCGGCGGGGTCTCCGGCTCGGCTCCGTGTGGAACCTCTTCGATTGGTGGCGGCGGCGCGCCGCCTCCTTCTTGCTCGTCTGCCGCCGTCGGCGGGACAGGCTCATCGGACTCGGGCGCCGGCGATGAGAACGCCCCGCTGCCGTTTGGGCCGATCACGAAGGTGTCATCTTCTCGGGTCGCGTCGGCGCGGTACGGACCGATCGGGGAGCGAGGCACGTGGTCTGGCGGCGGCTCGAGCTCCGCCGCCTTGGCCAGCCTGATCTCTTCTTCCACGCCGTCGATCTCGTTGACGATCTCGGCTACGAGGCCGCGCGTGCGGCTGTAGTCGACGTGGGGCTCGAACTTGTCCTCGCCAAAGACGAAATAGCGGTCGATCATCTGTTGCCGCTCTTGCATCTTGCGTTCGAAGATCTCCCGAAGGTCGCCCGGGTCGCGGATGATGTATGGCGTGAGGATCAGCAGCAGGTTGGTCTTGCGCTTTGTCTTGCTGGTCTTGCGGAACAGGGCGCCCAAAATCGGGATGTCACCGAGCACCGGTACCTTGTCTTCCGAATTTTGAATCGCGTCGCGCATGAGACCGCCGATGACGATCGTCTGCTGGTCCCGCACCATGACCTCGGTTCGTGCGGTACGACGGTTGATCGAGACGACACCCAGGGTGCCGGAGGTCGCCCCCTGCTCGGAGATCTCCTCTTCGATTTCGAGACGAATCTCGTTGTCTTCGTTGATGTGCGGCACGACCCTAATCGTGGTGCCGACGTCCTGTCGGGCGACGCTTCCGAGCCCCCCGGCCAGCCCGGCCAGGTTGCCCAGGTCCTGCCCGCCAGACGCGGCTCCGGCCAAGGCGCCCAGGCTGCCCGCACCGGCAAACGTGCCTGGCGCAACCCCATTGGTCTGCAGCGGGATGTTCTCTCCGACACTGATTTCCGCCTCCGTGTTGTCCATCGCGATGATGTGAGGCGTCGAAAGAACGTCCGCGTCACCCGAGGTCGCGAGGGCCGTCACGGTCACACCAAAGCCGGGAACCGAGAAACCGACCAGCTGCTGTGAGTTCTCGATTGTCGGACCACGAACGCCGAGCGCCAAGCCGGTCAGATTGTTCTGAGTGATGTCGATCGAAGACGGCGCGTTGAAGCCGAACAGGGAGAGCGAGCCATCGGTGGGGAAATCACCCGCGCCACCGTGAAACGCGAAGCCGAGCTCCGAGGAGCGTTCGACGCCGAGCTCCATGACGACCGCGTCGATGAAGACCTGCTTTCGAGGCGCGTCGAGCCGTTCGATCACGCGCTTGAGTGCGGTGTAGTCGTGAAGTGACGAAGTGATCAGTAGCGCGTTCGAAGGCTCGTATGCGGTGACCGCGATCTGGCCCTCGAACAGCGATGCCGTGCTGGCCGGTTGCGCCGCCGCGCGCTGTGCTGCGCCTCTGCCTGTGGCCGCTGGCCTTGGGCTCGATGAGGCGCCGACGAGCGCGGTGAGCGCGGCTGCGATGTCTGTGGCGGCGCCGTGCTGAACGTAGTGGACGTGAATGCGACCTTCGCCCTCGAGCGCAACGTCGAGCTGCCGGATCATCTCGAGGATACGCAGATAGGCACGCTCCGTTGCGATGATGATCAGGGAGTTCGTGCGCTCGTCGGCGATGATGTTGCGGATGGTCGCCTCGGAGGCAGAACCGCCCAGCACTGACGGCGGTTCGTTCTTCTTGCCTGCAGTCGGCCTTGTCGCTGCCTTTGGCTTCGCGCTCTCCGTGTCGATCGCGAAGATCTCCAGCAATCTCGCAGAGAGATCTGCCGCGTTGGCGTGGTGGATCGGCTCAATCCAGGTTTGTGTTCCGCTACGGGGCAGATCGATCGCATCGATCAGACGGAGCATGCGGCGAATCTGGGCACCGGTGTCGGTGATGATCAGCATGTTGGTCGGGGCGTACGAGGTGATGTTCGCGGTCCGGGATGCGAAGCGTGCGAGCAGGGTCGTGACGTCCTCTGCAGACAGGTGCTCCAGGTGATGGATACGAGTGACGTAGCGGTCGGTCGCAGGGACAGCGCTTCCATCCCCGTACATGGGGACCGTTTGGCGCTCGATTTGGTTGGCCTCGACGATCTTGAGATACCGCCCCGCCGGTACGATAGTGAAGCCGTTCACCTCGAGGACGGACAAGAATGCCTGGTATGCCTCCGCCACGGTGACCTTGGTCGGAGCGAACACGGTTGCTTTGATCGCTCGAAGCTTTGTCGGCAGGATGAAGCGGCGTCCGGTCATGTTCGAGATCAGGCGAACCAAGTCGGGGAGCTCCGCTTCCTCGAGATTGAACGTCACCCGGGTTCGCGGCGACATCGCCTTGAATTCCACCCCCGTTTCGAACTGCGGGAGCTCGTTCTCGAGCTCTGGTTCTTCCGCCGCCTTGGGTTCAGGCGCTGCCTTGGGCTCAGGTCTTGCCTTGGGTCCAGTTGCGGGCGCGGCTCTGGGCGCCGGTCGTAGTGGGACGGGAGGGGAGGGCAGCCGCGCGGGCGGCGTTGCCGGCTTCGCTTCGTCTTGTTGGGCCACCGCGTCGTGTCCGGTGCTCAGCAGTAGCGAGCCAACGAGCAAGCAAATGAGCTGTTTTCTAGAAGTCACGATTCATTCCCTGCCTGAATTCCCAAGATGGCGTCTCATTCGATGTTGTAGTCAATGGTCATCTCTTTGTTCTGCCGCTTGACCGCGAGGGTGAGCTTGTCGGCGCTTCGCAAGCGCGAATACGCCTCGAGGGCAGTGTCGGGGCTCGTCATGTCGAAGCCGTTGATCGTTCGGAGCATGTCGCCGTTTCGAACTCCGAGACGACCGAGCAAGCTGTTGCGGCGAATGCCGTAGAGCTTGACTCCAACCACGCGTCCGTTCTCCTCGTGAGGGATCACGCGAGCCGACTTCATCAAGCTTCCCTGATTCGCCAAGACTTTGTCGACCAAGCCGCGTTGGATGTTGAACTGGGTGTCACTGATTTTCTCGATGCCGTCGGTCAGTTCTTCGTCACTGAGACCCGCGGAGCGCTCATTGCCTCGCGAGGCTGGAGCGGACTTGGAGGCGACCGGCGCGCGAGGTGCGGCGGCCGCTTCTTCCTCGAACATCAGAAGCTGACACGCGCCAGTCGAGGCGCTCATCACGACCCTCCAGGAGTGAACTGCCAACACGCGTGAACCGTCCACGTCCGAGCCCTGACGATACAGCATGGTCTTGCCGTCGCTCGAACCTGCGATGGCAGCGAACGACCAGTCCGGAGAGGTCGGGCTCACCACGGAGCCCACGAGCCTCAACTTGCCCGTGCACTTGGGTGGCGGCTGATTCGGATCCCATTCGTCGACCGGCTCCCCATCAGGGCCGAGTGGAACTTCTGGGAGCGGCTCGGCTGTGAGGTCGCCGCGCGCTGAATCGAAGATGTTCCTTCGGAGGATCACGCCCGAATCTCGCCGGCGCAGAAACGTCGGGGACGTCGCCGTGAAACGCGCCGACGGCTTCCCTCCGGGGGCTGCGTCTCGAGTCAGCAATTCCGCGGCCAAGACACGCGTAGTCCCCTGCGCCAGGAAGAAAGCGCAAAGGGCCAGCGTTGCGAGGGTAATCGCAACCGAGATGTGTCTTTGTCGTGGAGTTGCCACCGGGGGTTAGTAGAGCAACCACCGTGCCGAATCAAGATGGCTGAAACACGAATGATTTCGTGCATGAGGAGCTGTTTTGGACGCTGGCCCCTGGACAACGTGGCGGGGCAAATCCGCATCAATTGACAATATGACAGCGGGAGGGGTGCGGCCGTTCAGGCGGCCTCGTCGCCCTTCTCGGCGCCGAGCTTGCGATAGATCGTCCTCGCTGAAATTCCGAGGAGTTGCGCCGCAAGCTGTTTGTCTCCCGAGGTGTGCTTCAGAGTGCCGTGGATCACGCGGCGCTCGACCTCGCTGAGCGGGGTCCCAACTGGGAAAGTGAAGGCATCGAACTGCGGTTCGGCGCGGGCGACCGGGTCGGGGAGGTCAGCGAGCTTGATGACGCCGCTCTTGTTCAGAACTACGGCGCGCTCGATCACATTTTGGAGCTCCCGAACGTTCCCCGGCCAATCGTATGCGACGAGCTGTTCAAGTGCATCACTGTCGACTGCCAAGGGCTCCTTGCCGTTCTTCGCGCAGTAGGTCGCGACGAAGTGCTCGGCCAGTAGCGGGATGTCGTCGCGTCGTGCTCGGAGCGGAGGGCTGGTCAGGGCGATGACGTTGAGACGGTAGTACAAGTCCTCGCGGAACTCTCCGGCTTCCACCGCAGCATGAAGGTCACGATTCGTCGCAGCGATCAAACGGAAGTCAGCTTTCTTGGTCTGTCCGCCGACGGGTTGGTACTCGCCTTCTTGCAGAACGCGTAGCAGTTTCACTTGCACTGCCGCAGACAGCTCGCCGATCTCGTCGAGGAATAGCGTGCCGCCTTCAGCTTCTGCGATGCGGCCGCCGCGCCGCGCGATCGCGCCCGTAAATGCCCCTTTTTCGTGACCAAAAAGCTCCGACTCGACGATCGTCTCGGGTAGAGCGGAGAGGTTTACGCCAACGAACTGCTTCCTGCCGCTGCGCTCGTGAATGTGCCGGGCCAGCAGCTCCTTGCCCGTGCCACTCTCTCCGAGGATCAACACGTTCGCGGATGAAGGCGCCGCCTGCGTTGCGATCTCCATAGCGCTCCGAAGCGAAGCAGCCGAGCCGACGATGCTCCGGTCGCTGAGTTGCGAAAGCTGCTGCCGCAAGTCTTTGTTCTCCACGACGAGCTGGTGCCGCTCTGCCGCTTTGCGAACCGTCTTGACCATCTGCATTCGCTTCAATGGCTTCTCGACGAAATCGTACGCGCCAGCGCGCATCGCTTCGACGGCCTTCTCGACGGTCCCGAACGCAGTCATCAAGACGACTTCGGCATCTGGGACGATGGTCTTCAAGGCCTTCACCAGCTCGATGCCGTTCATCCCAGGCATCATCAAGTCACTGACCACCACGTGAACCGCTTGGTGACGGCACAGGTCGAGCGCCTTCCTCCCGCTCGTTGCGGTGAGCACGCTAAATCCCTCGCGCTCGAAGATCCGCCGCAGGGAGTCGACGTTGGGCGTTTCGTCGTCAACGACGAGAACCGAGATTTCGTTTGTATCGGACATGTGGGACTCTCTGACAGGCAGTGTTGACACTATGTCATGGGATGACAAGTCGTCCGAACTCACTGACGCTATATAACTAGCTGTAATCACTTCGATTCTCTCCAGCAAAGGCAGTGCGAGCTCTGAGGCATGCCTGGGGAACCATGCAATCTGCGCGCCAGCTCAGAACAGCAGGGGTAGTTGGGGCCCTTTGGAGGTATCCGGCCCAGGGGAGGGCTGCGGGGCCTCTCCGGCAAGATTCTCGAGGCCCAGGCGCTCGCATTGGCGACTGAACAGTTGCTCGATGAGTGCCCAGCGCGGACCCTGCCCGACCATACGAGACCCGAAGCGAGAATCGCTGGTCAGGCCGCTCCGCGTGTCGGCCAGGGCGCTCATGACTTTCGCGCGCCGCATGGGCAAGGTTTCCGTCAGCCGCGCTTCGAAGATCGGACCGACCTCGCGCGGGAGCCTCAGGAGAATCTTGAATGCACTGTTCGCGCCGGCATCGCGGGCGCGGGTTAGGATCTCGGGAATCTGTTCGTCGTTGAGCCCTGGAATGATCGGGGCCACCGCTACGGTCGTGTCGATTCCCGCGTCCGAAAGCAAGCGCAGTGTTTCAAAGCGCTTGCTTGGTGGACTCGCGAATGGTTCGATCGCGCGTGCTTGATCGTCGCGCGCAAAGGGAATGCTTAGCGCGACACGACACGCCGACCTGCGGTGCAAGTCCTGCAGGACATCGATGTCACGTCGCACTAGCTTACCCTTCGTGATGATCGTCACAGGGGTTTCGTGCGCCGCACAAGCTTCGAGACAGCCGCGCGTGAGTTGGTAGTGCGCCTCGATTGGCTGGTAGCAGTCCGTGTTTCCAGAGAATGCAACCAGCTCACGCTTCCACGACCGCTTTCGAAGAGCGGCGCGCAGTCGTTCGACGATGTTGACCTTCACGACGATCTGCCGCTCGAAGTCGGTCCCTGCACCGAACCCCAAGTAGGGATGCGTCGGCCGAGCGTAGCAATACGCGCAGCCATGAAAACAACCCCGATACGGATTCACGCTCCAACGAAAGCCGACATCAGGACTCCGGTTCTCCGAGAGCGCGCTCTTGGCCTGCTCTTCATGAACGCAAAGATCAGCAGGCGGAGGCTCGCCGTCCCAGTCGATGTGGGCTTCGTGAAAGCGATTGGGCGGGTTGTCGCGCGGGCGAGGAACTGAACGCGCGTATAGCATTTTGCTGGCCGCGTCAACGCCGGCATCGGCGTCAGCGCGGCGCAGCAAGAGGCACGATACCCCGGTTGCGCGCAGCCTCCGTAGTTTCCGTATGCAGGGGCGCGGGGGAACGCGTCATGGGGTGGAGTCGACGTAGCTCGTGACAATCGGCAAGACAGCAACCACCGCCGATTGGGCGCGAGCTCCGAGGCTCGGCTTGCGTGGTCCAAGCCCCCAAGTGCATCCGACCACATTTGCAAGCCGAGCCGTTCGACGCAATCCCGTGTCGCGTTCCCCCGCGCCCCGGTATGTGCGTCTAGTCCGCGTATGGGATTGCTTCGCAGGCTTCGTGCGCGCCGCGCCACCTCATCAAGGTCGTCTCAGGCTTCCCGTCGTCGGCGTATGCGATCACTGCATAGGTCAAACCACTGTCCTGACCGAGGTATTGCAGGTCCAGGTTGATCATTTTTACCCAGGTGCCCGTGTTGACCAGGATGCGGTCGTTCGGGAGTTGTAGGAATCGCGGGCCGTGGCTGTGACCGACGATCAGTGTATGGGCACCGCGGGTTTTATTGAGTGCGCGGATTGCTCGCTCGTCGTAGCCGCCGCTGGTGACCTCCAAAACCTCTTCGCGTACCAGACGCGGGAAGTTCATGATGCGGTCACGCCAGGCTTGGATCGTGAAGACGCGGTGGCGAAGGAAGTAGACCGTCGAGCGCCACAGGAACTTGAAGACGAAACCGGGATCGAGCAAGGCCGACGACCAGAGGAAGCGGCCCAGAGGCTGGATGCGATCGATGTGGCTTCGAATCTCTTTGAGCGGATTCATCACTTCGAGGATCCACAAGCTACCCCAGGGCAATGCCAAGACCTCGGTTCCATCTCGGCGCCTGCGGGTCATTTGCGCGTAGTCGACCCGGTGAATGCGTTCGAACTGATGGCCGTGCCGGATTTGGATGCCTTCGGGGAGGTAGTAGGTGTCCGAGGAAGTCACGAAGTGCACGCGTTCGGCAGCTTCGCCCGGCGCCACGTATCGAAGGAAGAGCTCTTGCACAGCTGAGAACCAGAGCTCGAGGTCATGGTTCCCGGGAAGATAGGTCAGCCGGTTCGTTGGCGTCTGAAGAAACTCGCGGAGCGCGATCACGAACTTTGGGTGCCCTTCGAGGCACTGCTGCAGCTTGGCGACGCCGATCTCTTCGGTGACTTCGGTAGGCCACTCGTCCGCGATCTTCACCTTCAATAGGTCGAAGATGTCCCCGTTCATGATCAGCTCGATGCTGCCGTCGGGACCGCTGAGATTCTCGTAGTAGGCGAGGAGCTCGACGAAGCGGTCGTCGTGGATGAAATCTTCGAGCGGATTGAGCTGGCCACGCCGGGTTCCCGTCCCGAGATGCAGGTCGCTGATTACAATCCGAAGCAAAGACACCGTCCGCTACCTCCAATTGAGGTTACGCAGAGCGGCGTGCGATACGCCAGCTTATTACAAGCCGCTCGACTTGAGGCTCTGGTTTTGCTCTTCGGTGAGCGGAAGATGAAGCCCGCACTCCCGCGTTTTGCCTAAGATTCGACCGTCGCGCGGATTCATGTCGGCGGTCGTAGGAATCGTCGAATGGTGGTCACCAATCGAGCGGTAGCCTTGCTCGAACATGGGATGGTAGGGGAGGTCGTGACGCGCCATGTAGGCCGTCATTTCTTCGCCAGTCCAGTGCAAGACCGGGTGGAGCTTGATGCTGCCGTTTTGGCGTTCGACGCGCCTCAGTCCAGCGCGATGCTCGGTTTGCTCGGCGCGCAACCCCGCCATCCAAGCCTCCGCGCCGAGCTCGCGGATCGCCCTTTGCATCGGTTCGACTTTGTTGATCTGCAGGTAGCGGTTGACGCCCTCCTCGCCCTGCTCCCAAAGTCTTCCGTACAGCGCCTCCTGGCGAGCGGGCGACATCAGCGCCGAGTAGAACCGAACGTCGAGCTCCAAGCGATTGATCAGCGCCTCGGCGAATTGATATGTTTCGGCGAAGAGGTAGCCGGTGTCGACACAGATGATCGGCGTGCGAGGGGCCACGCGGTGTAACAGATGCAGCATCACGGCAGAGGTCGCCCCAAAGCTGGTCGACGCGATCAGCTTCTCGCCGTAGCGATCCGTAGCCCAGGCAATGAGCTCTTCAGGGGTCGAGGCTCCGACGGCTCGATTCTCTTCATCGAGGTCGGAATCGACTGAGGCGACGAGGGCAGCTTCCATGATGGTCCGGAGTAACTTGACAAGTCTGCTGCGCTTTTGCAATGCGTCCAGCCCAGACAGTCGACTCTAGGAGCTAACAGCTGAAGAATACAGCACTTTTTGTCGCTCAAGAAACGGAGAATTCCCGACTAATACAGTCGACAATTAGCGTAGCGTGACGAATTCCTCGGCTGAGGTCGGGTGTATTCCAATGGTCGCGTCGAACTGCGCCTTGGTTGCGCCAGCCTTCATGGCGACGGCCAGCCCCTGAATGATCTCCGCCGCTCCGTGCCCGGCCATGTGGCAGCCAACCACTCGGTCGTTCGAGGCGTCCACGATGAGCTTCACGATGGTGTGTTCTTTGCGTTCACTGAGCGTGAGCTTCAGTGGCGTGAAGACAGACTTGTAGACACGCACGTCCTGACAACGATGCCAGGCCTCCGCTTCGGTGAGGCCCACCGTCGCGAGCTCTGGTTGACAGAACACCGCCGTCGGAATGTTCGCGTAGTCGATGCGATGCTCGCCGCGGCCGAAGAAATGATGTGCGAAATGCATCCCTTCGGCGACAGCGACAGGCGTGAGCTGAGTGTGGTCGATGACGTCGCCAACGGCGTGAATCGAAGGGACCGAGCTCCTGTAGTTGTCGTCGACGATGATCCCTCCGCGCTGACCGAGCTCCACGCCAAGCTCTTCGAGCCCTAGTCCTTCGGTATTCGGTTCTCGCCCGATCGCAAAGATCGGGAAGCCGGTTCTGAGAACTTCCCCGCTGTCGAGCTCTGCCTCGAATTCCGCACCCACCTTTCGCAGCGATTTGACCTGCGTCTCGAGAGCGATCCGCATCCCCTTTGCTTCGAGCTCGTCGTGAAGGTGGCAGCGGAGGTCGTGGTCGAAGCCGCGCAAGATCTCGTCACCACGATGAACCAAGGTCACATCGACCCCGAGGGCGCAGAGCATCGAGCCCAGCTCGAGCGCGATGTAGCCCGCTCCAACGATCATCATGGTCTTGGGCAGCTCGTCCAGGGAGAACACCGCGTTCGACGTCAGGGCGTTCTCTCTCCCGGGGATGTCAGGCTCTGTGGCCCTACCACCAGTCGCGATTAGAATTTTCTTGGCCGAGCGTTTCACATCGCCGACCTCGACCGTATGCGCATCGAGGAGCCTCGCGCGTCCTCGGATGATATCGACTCCAGCGCGCTCGAGCAGGCCTTCATAGATTCCATTGAGCCGTGCGATCTCGCGATCCTTGTTCGTCCGGAGCCTGGCCCATTCAAACGAGGGCCGCGTCGACCAGCCATAGCCCCCGGCATCGCGGAGGTCGTAGGCGAAATGGGATCCGTAGACGAAGAGCTTCTTTGGGATGCAGCCTACGTTGACGCAGGTGCCGCCCATGCGCTCCATCTCTGCGATCGCAACCCTGGCGCCGAGCTCGCTCGCCACACGAGCGGCCCGCACGCCACCCGACCCTGCGCCAACGACGAAAAGGTCGTAGTCGTATTCAGTCATGGTCCCTCACCTAGGGCGCTCGTTACCAGCTCGCAAACTCGCGAAGGGCCGCCGCCGCCGAAAGCTCGGTGCATCCACCCTGAAGAAGAGTCATCGCGCCTTCCTCGGTGACGCCGACGTAGAGCTCGCGCGATTCACCTGGCACGAGCGAAACGAGTCTTTGATCGACTCCTGCCTTGGACAGAAGCACGTTGAGAGCGCGAACCAGAGCCCGGACCGCGACGGTGCCATGCTCTGCACCCTCGTCGTCTTCATCGGTCACCGCGCTGAAGTGTTCCCCCGCGCGAAGGACCAACGGTCCCTCTTCGGTTCCGATTCGCTGGAGCTCCACTGGGGCGACCTCGGGATTGAGGCATGCCAATGAGGTCACCAGCTGATGTGCGTTCACCGAAAAATACTCGTTGTGCATGAAGAACCGGTCGCTGGAGCGGCGGTGCAACGCGACCGAGGCATCGTCGTTACCTCGGTAGTAGAGCTCGAGAATGTCGGTTCGGCGCGAGTCGACTGGCGAGTCTTCGAGGTTCGAGGTGATGGCAGAGAGCTGCTGCGCGTCCAGCTCGCAGGCGAGGCCCGCGGAGCGGAGAAGCTGCACGAAATCGTCATCGCGCTTGGAGTAGCTAGCGCTTCCTGCCTGAGGACGCTCATCCCCGGCCGGCGGACGAACCGATTCTTTCAGCGACGCTGTCATGATCCCCTTCGCAATTCAGTGTTCAACAAATGACGAAAAAGGTCGAACGCGTGGCCAAATCGGCTCGCTCGAGGGGCTGAAACCCGCGGATTTGCTGCCATTGGCGAGCTCGGGCCCGCACAGCTGTTCACCGGTCGGCAGCTAGCGGATGGTGCGGTGTCCATGAATGCCTACGATTTTCGTCGTGTCGACCCGCAGGGAGAGCAGCAGCGTGAACAGGTGTCGCGAGGTCCCTAGGTCGAAGCCGAAGTCCCGAAGCGCTCGCTTGAGCAGTCGGCCCGCGCGGTCGTGCGTCACCTTCTTGGCCATGTCCAGCGCCTCCATCTGGTTGAGGCCGTCCGCCTCGGCGATTTGGCGAACGATATCGATGTATTCGGTGATGTGCTCGGACAGTACCTCATACGCAATCGCGACGTTTCCGACTGACTCCCCCTCATCGGTTTGGAAATCCATCACGAATCCTTGTTCCGTGACGCTCACCTGAAGGCTCGTATGCGGCTCGATGTTGCTCTTCGCTCCCGACAGGAGCTCTCGGACGATTGTGTCCCACTCGTCGCGCTGGGCTTCCGAGCCGCGCTGCAAGCTGCGCTCATCGATGAGCACTGTGTCGAGAGGCATGCGGCAACCATATCAGCTTCAACTGCCTCTGCATCTCCGCCCGCTTGGCTGCTATGGTCATTCGGTGGCACCGGATTTGAGCCAGCGCAGGGGAGAGATCGTCTACCGATGGGATCTCGACAAGACCTACCTTCGCACCGAGTTCGATACGCTCCGCGACTTGGTTCGCACCGCTTTCGAGCCAGCCTCCCGCAAACGTGCCTATCCGGGTGCAAGCACGCTTCTGCGCGAGATCCGCGCGACTGATCCGGCTGCGATCTACATCTTGTCGGGCAGCCCCGAGCAGATGCGGAGCGTTCTCGAGGCCAAGCTCCGGCTCGATGGAATTCGCTGGGACGGGTTCACGCTCAAGCCGAGCCTTCGAAACCTGGTCCGCGGCAAGTTCAGGTTCTTGCGCGATCAGCTGAGCTACAAGCTCACCGCGCTCCTTCGTTCACGCACCAATGTCTCGCCCGAGACCGATGAGATCCTCTTCGGCGACGACGCTGAGGGAGACGCGTTCATCTATTCGCTATACGCCGACATTGCGGCAGGTCGGGTCAGCCAGGAGCTCTTGATGAAGATCGCGGAAGCCGCGGAAGTGTATCCGGAGGACATTCCGGAGCTCGTCCGGATTGCCGCCAGGGTTCCTCGCGGCGACACGGTTCGGCGCATCTTCATTCACCTCGAGCGCGTCTCTTCGACTGCAGGGTTCGGCGATTTCGGTCGGCGAGTGTGTCCCTTCTACAACTATTTTCAGCCCGCGTTGGTCTTGCTCGAAGACGGCGCGCTCGATCCCCAGGCAGTGCTGCGAGTGGGCGCCGACCTGGTCGTCGCCCATACGTTCAACCCGGAGGTGCTCGTCGCCAGCTTCGATGACCTTCGAAGACGCGGCTACCTGAGCAAGGACGTCGTCGATCGAATGTCGCAGAGCTCCGACAGCATCGAGGCCTCCACGTTCGGTCAGGCGTCTGGTCCGCTCCGGTCGCTCCTGCGTGCCATGGAGGCGGCGCGCGACGAGCTTCCCGATCGAGTCGAGGTGGATGCCGTCCAAGATGACTACCTGGCGCTCTTTGCGAAGGACCGCGCCCGCGCGAAGGCGGCCAAGCGCCGCGCGCTCTGGACCCGCGAGAGCCCCTAGGCCGCAGCCGGCTTCGCTCAGCCCAGCATCTCGAGCGCGTCCGCGGCGAGCTCGCCCAGTGTCGTCTTGGTTTCATCTTCGAAGTCCTCGATGGTCACCAGTCGCGAATCATCCAGGAAGCGTTCGAGGTCGGAAATCGAGTCGGGGTCTCGTAGCGTTGCAAGCGCCTCGATGGCGGCTGCCACGATCTCTGCGTTCGGCTGGTCGAGAAAACGACGAATCAAGGCTCGGGCGCTCGGCTCGGCGATTTCGGCCAGGACCCAGGGTAGCTCCGACATGGCGAGCCCTGCGGCTTTGCGGTCGAGCGCGCGCTCGATGCCACGGGCAACCTCTGCGTAGCGTTCGTAGCCCAGGTCTCTCAGGGCCTCGCCTGCCGCGACGCGGACGCGTGGCTCTCCGTCGTCCAAGATGGCGATCAGCGCGTCCGCCATACGAGGGCCGGGCACCTGGGCGCATAGGTCGGCCAGGCGTTCGAGGCGCATGGCGCCTTCATTGCGGTCCTCCATCCGGAGCGCCTGCTCGGTTTCGTGTTCGAGAAGAGTGACGAGCTCCTCAGACCCCTTGTCCCGAAGCAATTCGACCTCGGCCTCTCGCAGAGCGCGGTCGGCATTGAATATGCACTGAAGCTCATCGGAAAGTGACATCGTTCGAACCATCCTTTGGGGCTTGTCCCGCTTTCGAGCGCATCGGTCCGAGCTCGACGACGAGAGATCGTATTCGATCCACCGCATCGCCGGACTCCTCTTCTCGATAGCGCCGAGTCAGCTTCATGTCAGGTGAAAGGCTCCATCGTGCGCCCGGCGTGGCGACCAGGGGCATCAGTTTCTCGGGGTCGAGCGGGGTGTCCTCCCGAAGGTGCAGGGTCACCCGCCTTCGGTCTGCCTCGCAGCCGAGCGCACGAAGCTCGCGGAGCAGGGGCTTGATCGACATCACGCGAACGAAGGCGCGGGCGGGCGGAGGAGGGGCTCCAAAACGCTGTTCCATTTCGGCTGCGAGCTCGTCGACCGAGAGCACGTCGACCGCGGTAGCAAAGCGACGGTACAGCGACAGTCGGAGCCCGATGTCGTCGATGTACTCCTCGGGCAGATAGTGCTCGAGCTCGATCGATAGCTCGGGGTCGACTTCCTGCTGAAGCTGCTCGCCCTTGAGCTCCGACACCGCTTCGTTGAGCATCTGCACGAACATGTCGAAGCCGACTAGTGACGCATTGCCGCTTTGTTCCGATCCCAAGAGATTGCCGGCGCCTCGAAGCTCCATGTCGAGCGTCGCGACTCGAAAGCCTGCGCCCAGACCAGAGAACCGTTCGAGCGCTTCCATGCGAATGCGGGACTCCTCGGACATCTGGTTGGGCGGCGGCGTGATCAAGTAGCAATAGGCGCGCTGGTCCGAACGACCAACCCGGCCTCGAAGCTGGTAGACCTGGGCCAGCCCCAAAGTGTCTGCCCGATCGACTAGGATCGTATTGGCGCGCGGGATGTCGAGCCCGCTTTCGACGATAGCCGTCGAGCACAGCACGTCGTACGCGCCCTCGACGAAGTCGGTCATGGTCTGATCGAGAAGGGCGGGTTTCATCTGACCGTGCGCAACGGCGATCCTGGCATTCGGAAGCAGGTCCTGGAGGCGCTGGGCGCGTTCGTACAAGCCGTCGATGCGGTTGTAGACGAAGAACACCTGTCCACCACGGCTGAGCTCGCGCTCGATCGCCTCCTTGATCAGGTGATCGTCCCAACGGCACACGAAGGTTCGCACCGCCCGTCGGTCCTGGGGTGCGGTCGTGATCAGGGACAGGTTGCGCATGCCCCCGACCGCGAGCTGGAGCGTGCGCGGGATCGGCGTTGCGCTCAGCGTGATCACGTCGACATTGGTCCGGAGCTTCTTGATGCGTTCTTTGTGAGTGACGCCGAAGCGCTGCTCTTCGTCGACGACCAGAAGCCCAAGCGAAGCGAAGTGAACGTCTTTGGAGAGAACCCGGTGAGTGCCAATGACAACGTCGACCGTGCCGTCCTTGAGACCGGCCAGCACGTCGAGTTGCTTGGTGCGCGAGACGAACCGTGAGAGAACCTCGACGCGGAGCGGGTACCCCTCCAAGCGCGAAGAGAAGGTCCGGAAGTGCTGCTGTGCCAGGACCGTCGTCGGGCACAGGACCGCCACCTGCCGCCCGCTCATCGCCACACGAAACGCCGCGCGAAGGGCGACTTCGGTCTTCCCGAAGCCCACATCGCCGCAAACCAGACGGTCGGTCGGTTGCGGCTCTTCCAGGTCTGCCATCACGGCCTCGATCGCTTTTTCCTGATCGCGGGTTTCCTCGAAAGGAAAGGTCGCCTCGAACTCCGCGTACGCTGAGTCTGTTGGCTCAAATGGTTTGCGCCTCACAGCCGAACGCTCTGCATAGAGCTTCAGTAGCTCCTCGGCCATCTGCTGCACCGCCTTGCGTACACGCCCCTTCTTGGTGCCGAATGTCGTGCCGCCCAGGCGATCGAGCTTTGGCTGGTGCCCCTCCCCACCTTTGAACTTCTGGATGACTCCGAGGCGGGTGACGGGGACGAACAGCTTGTCGCTACCGGCGTACTCGACGACCATGACTTCGACGGTCTGAGCGGTGCGACCGTGAAGCCTGTCCATCGCAGTGAGGCTCAGGGCCTTGTGTTTGAGACCGAGGTACTTGCCCACACCATGGTCGACGTGAACGACGAAGTCGCCAGGACTCAATTCCCGCAGGTCTTCGAGGAAACGCTGCTGTTGCAGGCGCGTCTGACGCTTGCTGCGACGCTGCCTAACGCGAGAGCCGAAAATCTCTTCCTCCGTGACGTAGGCCAGGCCCTCGCTCCAGAGCACGAAGCCGTCGCGCAGCTCTCCCAGCCTCACCTCGTCCAAAATCCGCGATGCCACGCCGTAACTCTTCAACAGATCGACCAAGCGATCGGCCTGATGACTGGTTCGGCCGACGAGCGAGACTCGCAAGCCTTGCTCGTTCCATTCCTGGAGTTGGTCGGCCAGTGGTTGCAGTCCTCGATCTCCATGTCCCTTCTGTGCGCGCAGCTCCGAGATCAGCGGCTGCTGGTCCGAAGCGTTCACACGCATCAATCTGTCGCTCGGCGGCGCAAGCGCGGCGACGATCGGTCCTTCGTCCTCGCCGGCGGCGCCGTGTACCGCCAAGCGATGGGCCACGAAGACCGGATAGGCCAAGAGGCGTTCAAGCAGCTCGTCCTCGCTCACGAGGTACGCGGAGAGCGCAAAGGTCGGGCGGGCCCGCCGCGCCGCATGCTCGTCCTTGCCCTGCTGTTGTTCGCGGCGAACCACGCTAGCAATCGACAGCGGGTCGGCCAAGACCAGGCGCGCGTCTTTCGGTAGATAATCGAAGAGCGTGTCGAGTCGATCGAAGTACGCGGGGAGCAGTGCGTTTGATAGTAGAGCGCCAGAGCCGCGGTCGAGCTCGGCAACGAGCTCCCGAGCTTGCAATGTCGGCATGTTCATCTCGTCGCAGAGCTCTCGAACGACCCGCTTTGCCCGCGCGATCGCCGCGGGTGTATCGGGCACCTCGCGCGCGCTCGCCAGCTGGAGCGCATCGATCTCGTCTACGCCCTTCTGGTCATCGGGATTGAAACGACGGATCCGCGAGACCAGGTCATCGTCGAGCTCGATTCTAAAGGGGAGGGCAGCGTCGGGGCCGTAGACATCGACCAGGGCGCCACGGGCGGAGAATGTGCCGCGGTCTTCAACCAGCGGCACGCGGAGGTAGCCAAGCTCCGCGAGACGCCGAACGAGGTCGTCGCGCTCGATCTGCTGAGCGATTTCGAGCGAAAGGATTCCGGTCTTCACGTGCTCGGATGGGGGAACACGCCGAAGCAGCGCGGGGGCCGGAACGATGAGCACGCGCCAGGGCTGCTCTTCAGCGAGCTGCGTCAAGACGGCCATGCGTTGCATCTCGGCGCGCCGGTCTGGCACCACATCGAGGAGCGGGCTCGTG
>Ga0316189_10002037_pt1 | contig 19937 bp, 14 predicted proteins | sample LowCovwburrow_MG_FD_204930 | JGI IMG/M metagenome (GOLD analysis project Ga0316189, IMG submission 204930) | Coastal sediment microbial communities from Maine, United States - Lowes Cove worm burrow | ecosystem: Environmental > Aquatic > Marine > Coastal > Sediment | place: USA: Maine... | reverse complement strand
CTTACCGTCCTGGCCGACCGGATCCCCGAAGCGATCCGAGATCTGGCGGTCTCGGTGCTTGGCACCGACGACGACAGCCGTCTCCGACTCGAATCGTCTATCGGGCAAATCCAAACCCGGGTGGCGGGAATCGACATCGTTGAATCCCAACAGATCATCGAAACCAAAGAAACCGAATTGGAGGCACTCGACGATCAACTGGCCGCGATCGAAACCGAGTTTCTCACTGCTCGCCTCACCGAAGTGGAACCCATACCGGGGGTATGGGAAGCAGGAGTAAACCCCAATCCGATGGAGGTGGCCCGATGGTTGCGCCTTCATCGTGACGACCTGGGTTGGATCGACGATGCCATCGATCCGGCTGCGTCTCCGCCCGTGATCGGGCCGGAAATCGACCGGATGGTCGAGTTGTACGCTCGGTTGGATCAGAGCGCCATCGAGCGATCAGGGCACCACCGTCCCAACGCGTCTGAGTGGCCAACGGGCACTCACTTGCGGGCTCACTTTGAGCAGGTCCGTCAGCTGTCGGCCGAAATGGCTCAGGTCGGAGAGGTACAGCCCGGCGCCGAAGAGTTAAACGAGGAACAGTACGCAGCGGCGAAAGAGGTGCACGAACTCCTCGACAAGGAAGTTCATTGGCGCAAAGATGGGCGCAAAACCTGGTTGGCGAAACTCAACGCTGAGCTGGCCGATCCACTCTTGCATCAAGAATGGACGGAGTTCGCCCGCCAGTGTCGCCAAGATCGCGAACGTTTGCTGGCTATTAGCCGTTCGGTGTCGGCCCATGTGATCGCGTTTTCTGTTGAACGCCCCGCCGACCTGGTGGACCAGTTGTCAGTTGTGGCCCAGCGTCTGGCCGACCGGGGCAAGATCGGATTTGGTGTCACTGCCAGCCGGCTGCGGCGTGCTCTCGATTGCTGCCAGGTGGATGGGGTTCGCCCGTCTCGCCCTGCGGAGGTGGCGTTGTGCATCTCCAAACTTGAACTCGACCAGAAGCGTCGGTTGTTGACTACCCGATGGACGAATCGCCTCCAACGGATAGGGGGGCCGGTGCCCAATCCTGCTCGCCCTGAGGTTGAGGTGGATATCGCGGCGGCGCTGGCCCATATCGAGTACGCGCTGGGGGCCAAGGAGCGGTGGGAGTACCTGAGCGAGCAGTTGGGTGTCATCGGGATTTCGGTGAAGAAACACGCCGACGATGCTCACCTTTTTGATATTCAGCGTGCCGTGTACGTCACCATCTACCGCCATGACCGGCGCCACGTGATGCGCGACCGGCGGGAGCTGAACCTGAGAATCGACCGGGGACGGCGCGACCCGAAAGCCTCGCCGCTCTGGGCCGAGATGGCCGACGCGGTCGCCAACGAAGACACCCAACGATGGGACACGATTCTCCAGGAAGCGAAACGGATCGAACTCGTGGCTCAGGAGGTAGCGGAGCTCCGCAACTATGACGCATTGTTGCGGCGAGACGCTCCGAAACTGACTCTACGAATTGCCCAGGAGGCCCGAGCCGGAACGTTCAGGCGGCCCGACCTCTCACGGTGGGAAGAAGCGTGGCAATGGAGCCAGCTACATCATTGGTTACAAAACCTTAACCAGGTCGTAGACCTTGAGGATCTTCAGCGCCGCTATGAAACGCTGGTGGCCGACCGTCAGCGAGTGATCACCGATCTGGTGGCAGAGCGTGCGTGGAGACGGCTGGCCGAGAATATCGGCGACGTGGAACGTCAGGCCCTCAACAGTTACTTGCAAGCGGTGAAACGATACGGCAAAACCGGTGGCAAATTCGCTGCCCGCTGGTTGGCGCAGATTCGGTCGGCCCTCAACGATTCGAAAGACGCAGTGCCGGTGTGGATCATGACCACCAACCGGGCGCTCACCAGTTTCCGGCCCGCCGAGAATCCACCATTTGATGTGTTGATTGTCGACGAAGCATCGCAGTTGGGGCAAGAAGCTATTCCGCTGCTCAGTTTGGCGAAATCAGCCATCGTTGTTGGTGACGACAAACAGACCAGTCCCGAAAACGTGGGGTTGGAACGCGAATCAGTATTCAAACTGCTCGAAGAGTATGTGGCCATGATCCCCCGCTACAAAACCCTCTTCGACCCTGATTCCAGTCTCTACGATCTGGCGTTTCAGAAGTTCCCCGATGTGATCATGCTCACTGAGCATTTCCGGAGCTTGCCTGCCATTATCGAGTTTTCCAGCCGGCACGCCTACGACAACCAGATAGTGCCCCTCCGGGATCGGCCTCCCGTGGCCGGGTGGAAACCAGTCGTGGCGCTCAAGGTCGAAGATGGGGTGCGACAAGGCGACGTCAACCATCCTGAAGCGGTGGCCGTGGTGGAAATCATCGCCAAGTTATGCGCCGATTCTCGCTACGACGGCATGTCGTTTGGGGTGATCTCACTGCTCGGTTCGAAACAGTCGCGCGTGATCTGGCGATTGCTGTTCGACGAGTTGGGGCCCGAGGTGATGCGAGCCAGGAAGATCCGGGTAGGAGAACCAGCCACGTTCCAAGGCGACGAACGCGATGTGATCGTACTTTCGATGGTGGTGGCCCCTAACCCTGAAAAACCCGACGCTCGAGTGGGGGCTCAGACCACCAGGGCCGCGGAACGCCGGTTTAATGTGGCCGCATCACGGGCCCGCAATCAGATGTGGGTGGTGCACTCGGTAGACGCTGATCGGTTCACCGAAAATGATCTGCGTGCGGCGTTGATCCGCCATGCCCGATCAGTGGAGCCCGATGAACCAGAAATCGATGAGCTTCTGGAGCGTACAGCTACTGATGTCGAACGTCGGCTCGTGAAAACCCTGGTGGATGCCGGGTATAACCGGCTGAAAGTGCACCACAATATCGGCCGGTACACCATTGATGTGGTGGTCGAGGGTGAAGAGCAGCGGTTGGCGGTGGAAGTCGACGACGACCGCTGGGAAGGCGAGGAGAGTTGGCGCCGCCAACGCGCCCGTCAACATGTGCTCGAACGGGCTGGTTGGAGCTTCGAACATGTTCGCGCTTCGCTTTTCCACCTCGACCAAGAGCAGGCTTTGGAACCCTTGTGGCGACGGTTGGCGGAGTTGGGAATCGACGAGACGCCACCGGCTGAAGATCTTGTGGTGCTCGAAGACCTGCCGCTGGTAGAAGACCAGATGCCAGTGGCAGAAGCGCCGCGTGCTGAAGACCCGATGCCAGTGGCAGAAGCGCCGCGTGCTGAAGACCCGATGCCAGTGGCAGAAGCGCCGCCTGCTGAGCCTGTTGAAGCACCACCGGCCGGAGTCGATTCACCGGATGAAGAAGATCCAGGGGATAAATCTGACACCGCCGAGGCTCAACCGGTTGATCCTCTCGTCGAACCAGATCCGGACCTTGACGAGAACACCAGCACTGGATTCTCGTTGGCCCCGATGCGGGTCTGGCCGCAGCGGCCGTTGCCAAAACCGAAAGACAGCACCTATAGCGAAGCCAGCGATGCCCTCAACGAGATCGTCTCGGTGGAAGGCCCGATGTTGGTGAAGAACCTGAAACGTCGTTACCTGCGAGCCAGCGGAGGTAAACGGATGACGGCTGCGATGAGCGGATGGTTAGACAAGACCATCACTGCCATGGTCGAGGAAAAGGTGCTGGCGATGGTGAATGATGGGCGCGATGGTGATGCGGCCACCGTCTACATTTCGGGTCGCCCGGCGGTAGAAACGCGAGAACTCGGCCAGCGTGACCTGGCCGATGTGCCGTTATCCGAGCTACAGACGGTGGTTTTTGCCCTTGGTAGCTTCGCTGACACTGGACAAAGGAACCGGGCGGTGGGCGAAGTTTTTGGTTTGCAACGAGTGACGAGTCGGGTGGAACAATTGATTGGGGAGGCATGCGAATATCAGTGGGAGACCACCTAGACCCCGGCGAAATAGTCTACTGATGTGCTGATCGGGCAGCCGCCACCATGGCTTCGACTGTGTCTACTGGCATGGAGGCAGGGGGAAGTTTGTCACGGGCCAGTTCTTTCGCTAATCGCAGGGCGGTTTCGTTCACCGGGGTGGGTACTCCATGGAGACGACCCAGTAAGACGATTTCGCCACTGAGGTAGTCGACCTCGATCGAACCAGCACTTCGGGCCAGGCTTTGCCACGAAGACGAGCCGCCCCGAGGATGCCCGTCCACCTCTCCCATTATGAAATCACCTCGCCGGGCCTGCACCTGCTCGGGTGAAGCAACAGGAATGTTGGCCGCCTCATACACGGCCAGTGCTTCGGCCCTGGCCTGTTTGGCCAGTTCTGTTTGGCGTTCTCCCTGGCCACACACCGCATCGATGGCGTTGCCGGTGTTCACCCGTAGCTTGGCGTACTTGTAGGCCATCACGTCGGGGTGGGCTTGTGAGTCGATATTTGAGGCCCGAAGGTCAGACGCAATTTGATGGGCGAGGTCGTCGGCGCCAGCCGGATAACGGCCGATGTCGAGCACCCCTGCCACCGGAGTGCCTTCTCCGATTACCACTCCAGGCTCAAGATGGGTGGCGGGCATGGTGACGTTCATGCCATACACATTGGGAAAATGACGGAGCGCGAGGCGCTCATTGTTTACCCCGTTCTGGGCGCACACCAGGGTGATGTCTGAAGGGGCAGCGGATCCGAGGGCTTCGAGCGCTTCCATGGTGTGCTGGGATTTCATCGCCAGGATCACCACATCATCGGAGGTTAACGACAACTCCGATGGGGAAAGGCTCGCCGGGATGGGCAGAACCCACGATTCGCCGGGGCGGTGGAGGGAGAGCCCGTGAGACTGGAGTGCTTCGAGATGCGCGCCGCGAGCGATCAGGTGCACGTTGAAGCCAGCCAGATGGAGGCAACCTCCGATCACACCACCAATCGCTCCCGCTCCGTAAATCACATACCGTTGTTTCGAAACCATGTGGGTAATCTTTCTCGGATCGTAGCGGGCCAAGAAGGCTATTCGTTGAGCATGTGCTCATCTCATGGAGGAGCCGTCGTGGTTATTACTAGAATGGCTCGTGATAGAGCAGGCAGGTGTGGATTGTAGTCGCACAATTCGACACAATCCGAAACGAGCATGAGGGACGAGAACACACGGTATGAGGTTAGGCACCGAGATAATCGCCACTGCTCAGGCACTCGAAGGGTCAGGGCTGGCCTATGGCGGATTCGGGAGTGTTTCAGCCCGAACCGCTACGGGGATGCTCATCACCCCCGCCGTCACCTCGTACAGCCGCCTGGGTCCTGACGAGATTGTCGCCATGGACTTCGACGGCTCATGGTTCGCTACTGGGGAGCTGCGGCCAAACCCTGAATGGCGACTTCATCTCGACATTCTCGGAGCGCGTCCCGACATCGATGCTGTTGTGCATTCCCACTCCACCTTCGCTTCAGTGCTGGCTGCGCACGGGAGAGAAATCAGTGCCGTACATCATTCGATTGGGTTGGCCGGGGGAGATTCGATTCGTTGTGCTCGGTACGCCACCGTTGGGAGTCCAGAACTTTCGGCTCAGGCCCTCGCCGCCCTCCATCAGCGTCGAGGTTGTCTATTGCGAAACCACGGAGCCTTGGCCTTGGGGTTTAGCCTCGGTAACGCCCTCGTATTGGCTCGCCAAATCGAAGAGCTGGCCAAAATATCGGTGTTTGCCGCCAGCTTGGGCGAGGTGCAACCGATTGATGCCAGCGAAATGGACAATGTGGTGCCTTTCGTGGAATGCCATTACGGGGCGGGGGCGAAAGTTTCTCGGTAGTAGAAGGTGAGAGCCTGGGTGGAAATAACTAGTGGCCTGTGCACAATGGTGCATTCTCTTACCTGAGCGAGATGGGATCACAAAGGACGAACCCGTGGAACTGATCAACACGACACTCGAGAGCCTGGAACAGTTCTCCTCGAGCCCGTGGTTCTACCTTGTTATCCTGGTAATCGCGTTTTTGGATTCGGTCTTTCCTGCGGTGCCAAGCGAAGCCACGGTGATTTTAGGCGGAATCGCAGCTGGTCAAGGGGAACTCTACATTGTGCTGGTGATCTTGATGGGTCTGCTTGGCGCCTACGCCGGAGACTCGATGGCGTATTTCTTGGGGCGTCGTTATGGTATAGCCGTTGTTAAACGCATTTTGCGGGGCGACAAGGTAGACGACCAGTTGGAGAAAACGGCTCGGCAGATCGCCAAACGAGGAGGCGTGTTGTTATTGACCGCGCGGTTCATTCCTGGAGGCCGTACCGCAGTTACCATTACGTGTGGGGCCGCCGGGTTGCCGTTTCTGGCGTGGTTTACTCGTTGGGATCTTTTGGCCACAACGCTTTGGGCTACGTATGCGGGCCTGATCGGCTATTTCTTCGGGGAGCGGTTCAAAGACGACCACACCTCGGCGTTTTGGTGGGCCTTCGGCACCGCGGTCACGGTGGCCGTGCTCTTTGAGGCTGTTCGTTACAGCCGTCATCGCTGGTTCGGCCGCAGCCCGGTCGCAGAACCATCCGGCGACCTGAGTGTTTGACTGAGGAGAATGTTCAGCTCTGGAGTCACGAACCCCCCGTGAGTCGGGTGCAGGTGGCCCCAGAACTGCATTCAACTGAACGACGCGGTATCGGCCGTGGCCTAGGGCCAGGCCAAACCGGCAGTGTGGTTACGCTTCGATTTCGATGGCGTATTCGGGGCAGTTGTCGGCGGTGAGCTGGGCTTTTTCTTCCAGTTCGGCGGGGACATCACCCTCAATGGTCAGGATGGCATAACCCTCGTCATCAACATCCCAAATCTCAGGGGCGAGGGAATAGCAGCGGTTATGGCCCTCACACTTGCTGGAGTCGTACTTAATCTTCATCTTGCTACCTTCCTTCTGGCGATCGAGGGCTCCACTGGGCCCCGTTCGCTGATGTGGGTTGTGTCTAAGTGGGAGTCTAGGCGGTATCGACGTAAAGCTCGACTCGACGCACCCAGTCAAAATGGAGTATCCCTTTGTGGTGATGAGTGGGCACAAACTACCAGAGGATGAGACTGAGGTCGAGACGGAGCAGGACTCCGGCGAGGTATTGCTGGTATCCGACGAGGAAGTGCTGGCCGAGGAATCAACTGAGCAAGATGATTCTGGCGACCAACTGGAAATGGGCGGTCGTTCGTTGGGCGATGAGGGTGTGAAGGCGGAGGGGAGGGTTGCGAACATCGGCGGCGGGAGCGAGCAAAGTGAGTTGACCCTCGTTTCGGCACGGCCACACCGTCGGCGTCGGCCTTCGCGGCTGGTGCCAAGCGCCATTTACCTGGCTCTGGGTCTAGTCCTGTTGGTATCGATTTGGCAGTTGGCGAGCACGGCGGCGGCGCTTGTTGGATGGAACAACCGGTATGCAGGAGAAGCCAACTTTGTGGTCGATGGATGCGAAAGACTGTCAGCGCCGAGTCGCCTGGCCCCATCGTTGCTGGATCAAGGTTTGCTCGCTTGTGGGGGGACGGTGCGAGGGGGCAATGTGTCTGACGGGGCGGGTCTGGTTGCTGCGCGAGGTTCGCTGCCGAACGTTCCGGCATCAGGCACCGAGGTCGATGTGTATTTTGATGTGACGGACCCCGGCGAGGTCTATCCCTCCAACGGGCGATTCCTCGAACCTGCTCGACAGGTCTTTCGGCTTGTGCCGTTGGCGTTGCTGACTATAGGCACCGGGTTGTGGTTGGTGGGGAGGGCTGTTGCTGGGGCTTCGGATTCGGGACGAATCAAGGCAGTGCTCATGAGTTTTGGCTTTTTGAACCCCCAAGAGAGGCACCGTAAGAGCACGCTGTGGATGGCTATCGGGGCGTTGTTGTGGTTGGTTGACATGTTGTGGGTCGATGCGCTCTTCGGAACGATAGGGCTTGTTGGTTAAGCGGCCTACCCTTGGTTTCATGGCAGAAACGGCTCCCCAAAGGGCTGAGGTGGTGGTGGTTGGGGCTGGAACTGCCGGAGGTCTGGTGGCCCACCGGCTCGCCCAACAGGGGCGCCAGGTGTTGGTGGTGGAGGCTGGTTCCGTTGGTGCGTTGCCACCCCTGATCCGTTCTGTTAATGCGGCCCAGGTTCATCTGGAGTCTGATCGGTGGTGGAATCGGCGCCGATTGCAGGGCGAGGCGGTCCGAGGGGGCCTCCGATGGGGACCCGGGATGGACGTCGGTCGCGGGCTTGGGGGATCGAGCGCCATCAACTACATGGTGCTGTGCCCCGGCGATGAAGCCGACTTCCGCGGGGTTTCGCTGGCGGGCAATCGTTGGCCAGCGGCAATCATCGATGTGCTGAAACGGATGCCGCCGGGTGTGCCCGTCCATATTCCAGACCCAGGTCCGATTGCCAGGGCCTATGGGCAGCGTTTGGCGCAACAGGGCTGGCCGTCCTTTATCGATGAACATGGTCACCGGATAGCGCCCAGCCGGGTTGGGTTGGGGTCGGGGACAAGGCCGAGTCATGAACTCGATAGTGATGGTTTCGTTCCGGCGGCCTTGGCTGCCAGCGACGATCAGCGGTGGGTTTCGGCCGACCTGTTGGGTCGCCCTCGCTCGGGTAACCAAGAAATTGGCTCCGGTGGTAGTGATGCAGGCTTGGTGGTCGTGCAAGGGGAGGTGAAGCAGTTGTTGGTAGGCACCCGAGCCGGTGAGGCCGAGGTAAATGGTGTTCGCCTCGCCGACGGAACCATGATCGTTGCTCCCTCAGTAGTGCTCTGTGGTGGGGCGGTACTGAATTTGGCTCTGCTCGCACGCAGCGGGCTCCTGCCTCCGCACTATCGCCCTCCGATGCGCAACCACCCCGGTATCGCGTTGGCGGTTGAGATCGATCGCGATCAACAGATCGGGAACGGCCCCAGGGTTGCTCCCGCTATCACCGCCCTTCACCGCTGGTCGAGCGGGGTAACAGGGCATCCCCATGACCTCATGACGTTGGTGGTGGAGGACGCGGGGTCTGGGGCTGATCAGCGCCGGTATGGGGCGCTTTTGCTGATGCTTGCCCACTCAACCGGCAGTAGTGAAAAAGATCGAATAGCATTAGTTGAAGGCATTAGAGCTTTGGGTGGCATGATTGGGGGCGATCCGACGGGCGTCACTTGCCTCTCGGGAATGGGGATCTACGCCGATCAAGATGGGTTGACTTTTGATTCCCTATTAGGCATGAATAACGAACAAATCAAACAATGGTGTGAATTGAATAGAGCTCCCGTGAATCATCTGGTTGGCACCTGTGAGCCGCTGGTTGACCTGGGGCAAGGTGGGGTATTTAAGCAGGTGAAGGGCCTAAGAATTCTTGATGGGTCGGTTCTTCCTTCCCTTCCTTCGGGCACCCCTCAGTTGGCAATCCTCGCCATGAGCGAGAGTCTTTTGGCCTAAATCTGTAGTCAATGGGTTGGGCTAACCCGTCTAGTGTCGTGCGTATGCTACGATGTGATCAACGTATTGTGTGTCGCTGGTGTGGAGTAATTGATCTTGGTTAGAGCCTTGTCGAGTGTGAAATTTCGAATGGTCTTGTTGGCTTTCGCCATCGGTTTTTCGGCTTTGGTGTTGATCTTGTTGGCGGCATCACGGCGTTCGGAAATCACGCCCATGGATGAGGCCCTGGGAGCTGGTCAAACGATTGAAGCCAACCAGCCTTCCAGTCAGCCGACATATGCTGAATCGATGGTTGATCCCGGCGGCAGTGGCACTCCAGCTGTTACGGCTGGTCGCTCCGGGGTTGGTTTGCCTCTGCTGGCTCGTCCGGATCAGCCGGAGCAGGCAGGTGTCGGAGAGGCCAAAGTCCTTGAATCTGGTGAGACCGTCGAATCGACGTCCACCTCTGTCGACTCGCGTGGGTCCGGCACCACCACCACTTCGGTGCCCAACGCCCCGTCGTCTACAGTAACTACCCGGCGAGGGACATCGGTGGGTGGCTCATCGCTCACGACCCCGTCAACGGGAGCTACGACCTCTGTCCCGTCGTTGCCTTCGGCCGGTGAGGTGGTGTGGGAAGAGCATTTTTCGACTCTCAACACTCGCCGATGGGTTCCCGAATATTCGACGTACGGCGACGGCAACAAAGAGTTGCAGTGTTACGTGCCTGATAACGTCAGCGTTCGCAATGGGAAGCTGGTGCTGCGGGCCAAGAAGGAGCGGGTGCGCTGCGCTGATGACAGCATGCGTTCCTACAGCTCGGGCATGGTGCGAAGCCGAGGTCTGGCATTTCGACCGGGCCAAGCTCTGGAATTCCGCATCAAACTAACACCCGGGAACTCCGATGATCAGAGCGGCTTGTGGCCAGCAGTGTGGAGTTCGAGTTGGGCACCTGGGGGATGGCCCAAGGGTGGAGAACTCGATTTCATCGAAGTTATGACTGCCGTTGATCCGACCCGTTCGGTGTACAGCGCCCACTTCGCCAACCCACGGGGACAACACGAGCTGAAGAACAAGACGGTCCGGGGATCGTCGAACTTCAGCGATTCGTGGCACACGGTTCGCTTTCACTACGGCGCTGGCGGCAAACTTGTGTGGTTTTTAGACGGAGAAAAGGTGGCTGAGATCGATCGCCTTAACACGATCCAGGGGTACCCCGCCCCGTTTGACTCCACTATTCGAGAGATCAAGATTAATCTGGCGCTCGGCGGAACGCCGGGCCCGTTGAGCGATAATGCAGTGTCTGGGGGCGGCGCGCTGTTTGAAGTTGATTACATCAAGGTGTACAACCTCTAGCATCGCGTTGATTGTTGGTCTAATATGCACCTCGTCCAATAGGATTAAAGCCGAAATAGCAGCGAACGGTCGCTTAGGCCGTCCGTGACCAACGAGTGTGTGCCTGGCGGGTGCGTGGAGAGCAAGATTGGTGTTCGCGAGAGTAGACGCGGCACCGAGTAATGAACTCGCGACACGAGCCGGTGGACGGAGCAGGATGTGATCAGTGGGCGAACTACGTGAAGGCGCTAAACGATTCTGGTGGATCTTGGCGACAGCGGTACTCGGCCTTTTTGGTCTGGCCATAGGCCTTAGCGTCTGGGCGTCTGATGTCTCCCAAGGGCGGATCGCCGAAGCCGCTGGGATTAGCGAAGATCGGGTAGAAATGTCTGGCCTCGATGCCGAGTTGCTGGGGTTCACCAACCAAGCCGAACTCGACGAAGCAATCGCGGCCGCTGACGCCGTGGATTTGCGATGGAATGTGCATGGGGTTGTGGCTGGAGCCGAAGATGTCGCCGCTCCGAGCGCCGACAGTGATGCTGACGGCGATGATGATGCTGGCGCTGAAGGCGCCGACGCCGCTGACGGTGAAGACGCTGACGGTGACCGTGATGGTGGGGGAGAAGACACCGACGCCGCTGATGGCGAAGACACTGACGGTGACGCTGCCGCTGAGGGTGAAGACGCTGATGGCGGTGACAGCGATGCCGATGCCGATGCCGATGCTGATGCTGACGGTGATAGTGGTGACGGTGATGCTGACGCTGATGGCGGTGCCAGCGATGGCGATGGCGATGATGCTGATGGCGATGGCAGTGATGCTGGTGAAGGTGGTGACGCCGGCGGGGGCACAAACAGCACTGGTGGAGCCGCAGATGATGAAACCGATGGGGCCGACAAGGAACTCACGAATGAATTGAACGCGTTGTTTGACCTGGAGCCGATCGAGTTCGGTTATTTCAGCGCGGCGCTCAGCGATGAATCGAAAGCGACGCTTGACCGGGCGGCTGAGATCCTCAACACCAACCCAGAAACAGGTCAACTCAAGATTGTTGGCCATACCGACCCATTGGGGCCAGCGGGAGGCAACCGCCGTTTGAGTACTCGCCGGGCGCAGGCGGTCAAGGATTACCTGGTCTCGGTAGGCGGGGTGGAAGCTGATCGGCTGATGGTTGAAGGTCGTGGTGAGTCGGAACTTCTGGTGCCGATCGGTGAAGGCGACTGGGGAGCCAATCGTCGAATCGAGTGGGAGTTGGTGGATTGAGCTGCTTTCTGGTTGCCTCGAGCGTCCGCCATGTCGCGCCGCACTGTCCGTTCCTTTCCCTAACCCTGCGCCTTACGAAAGAAGAGGGAGTCAGTAATGACTGCTGATATAACATTATTTGCACAGATATTTGTGGGCTTGCTGATTGCATTCCTTCTCGGCCTTATCTTGGGCCTGCTGTTTTGGTGGTGGCGCCGTCGCACCTACCTCACCGACTGTGAACGAGTCCGGCTTGAGTCTGAGGCTCAGGTGGAGCGACTCAAACTTCGCGTCGGGGCCCTTGAAGATACAGAAGACAAGCTGAATGATGCGGAAGAAGAGCTCAGCGAAGTGAGGGCCGCTCTCGAGGATGACAGTGGTGATGACGCTGATGACAGCGATGATGACGATGATGACAGCGATGATGACGATGAAGCCAAGGGCCACAGCAACGATGATGAGATCGCTCGACTGAACGCCCGGATAGTCGAACTCGAGGCGCTATTGGCTGACAGCGGCGAACATGAGCGTCAGATCTCGGCACTTACCGCTGAGGTCGACAAAGGGCGTCGATTCCAGATGGAAGCCAATGATCTGCGTGAACGCACCAGTTCCCTGGAGTCGGATTTGGCCGCAGCTCGAAAAGACTTGGAATCATGTCGTTCTGACGTCGAACGGTACAGCGACAAGCTGGGTGAAACCGAGCAACAGTTGGACGACCTGCGAGCTCAGGCCAACAGCGGGGAAGCCGATGACGCCGATGTCGTCGATGATGCGGGCGACACCGACACCGACACCGACACCGACACCGGCGAGGCCGAGGCCGAGGCGTTGTTGGCCAACTTCGTGATGCCCGAGGACTCCACGTGGAAATCGGGGGAGTTGACTGCGGTGGGGACTCCAGCTGCCACCCATGACGACGATCTGAAGAAAATTAATGGGATCGGCCCGGTTATGGAGAAAACCCTCAACGAGCTCGGTATCCGCACATGGGAACAGATCGCAGCGTTCACAACTGAGGATATTGAGCGGGTCTCAGGTGCAATCACATCGTTCGGCGGTCGAATTGAGCGAGATGACTGGATCGGGGGAGCCAAGGAGCTTTTGGCTCGGGGGCATACCCCAGGTGAAGACACCTCTCGGCACAAAATGAGCAGTTACCGCGGCCCGCGCCGCAAGAAATAGGTAGCCGAAGCTGAATCCGAATTTGGACGCTGGCCGCGGTAGCTGCGCCTACTTGTTGTAGTCGTAGAACCCGCGGCCAGTTTTGCGTCCTAATAGCCCAGCCTCAACCATGCGGGCCAGCAGGGGTGGCGGCGCATAGAGTTGCTCACGGAATTCCTCGTAGAGCGAGTCGGCCACAGCTTGGGTGGTGTCGAGCCCAATGAGGTCGGCGAGGGCCAGCGGACCCATTGGGTGGGCACAACCAGTGACCATTCCTTGGTCGATGTCTTCCTTGGACGCGAAGCCCGATTCAAACATACGAATCGCCGAAAGGATGTAGGGGATAAGGAGGGCGTTCACGATGAATCCTGCCCGGTCCTTCGACATGATGACCCGTTTGTCGAGATCGGTTTGGGCGTACTCAGTGGCGCGGTCGATGGTGGTCGGTGAAGTGTGAAGTGAGGTGACGACCTCCACGAGCTGGAGCACCGGCACCGGGTTGAAAAAGTGGATGCCGATCACCTGCTCTGGCCGTCGAGTGGCCATAGCCAGCTTCATGATCGGGATCGAAGACGTGTTGGAAGCGAGAATCGCATCGCTCGACTCGACGATCTGGTCGAGCGCGGCGAATAGTTCGGTTTTAGCTTTCTCGTCTTCGACGATTGCCTCGATAACGAGGTCACGGTCGGCCAGGTCGTCGAGGTCAGCTGAAAATACCAGCCGGTCGAGTGCTTGCTGGCACTCATCGGCCGGTAATTTTCCTGACGCCGATGCTCGGTCCAGGGATTTGGTGATTCGTTGTTGAGCCGCTTCGACGGCAGCTGGGTTGGCTTCTACCACCACAACGTCGAGGCCAGCGCGTGCGCTCACCTCGGCGATACCCGAACCCATCAGTCCGGATCCAACTACTCCGACTCGTGTAATTGTCTCAGTCATTGTCATCAACCATGCCCCGGCTTGAGGAGATTGGCAACTAGACTCCGCCGGTAGTATTGGGGGCCATGACTCCCGAGGAATTCCGTGCCGCCGGCCATCAACTGATCGATTGGATTGCCGAGTACCGTTCCACTGTGGAAGCGCGGCCGGTGCGGCCGCCGGTCGCTCCTGGCGAAGTGCGGGCCGCGTTTTCTGATCAGCCTCCTTCAGACACCCAAGATGTGGCCGCCCTCTTGGCTGAACTCGATTCGGTCATCGCACCGGCATCAACGGCGGTGCAACATCCCATGCACTTTGGTTGGTTTCCGGCCAATGCCACATTGTCGTCGGTGTTAGGCGACATCGCATCGTCGGGGCTGGGAGCGCTTGGGATCTCGTGGGAGAGCAGCCCGGCGCTCACCGAGGTGGAGCAGGTGGTGTGCGATTGGATGCGGCAACTTGTTGGACTGTCCGACCGCTGGTCGGGCACCATTCATGACACGGCGTCGGTGGCGTGCCTGACAGCGATGCTCTTAGCCCGTGAGAAAGCCACCGACCATGCGCAGGTGAGGGGTGGGCTGGCTGGCTCGAGCGCGGTGGCCGTGTACAGCACAGAGCAGGCTCATTCGTCGATCCAGAAGGGCGCATTGTTGGCTGGCTTCGGGTTGGACAATCTTCGCACGGTGCGAACCGATCCTTGGACGCGCTCCATGGATGTCGGGGATCTGGCGGCCAAGATGAAGGCTGACTCGAGCAATGGTATCCAGCCCGCCATTGTGGTGGCCGGGGTGGGAACTACTGGTACCACGGCGTTCGATCCGGTGGCTGAGATCGTTGAACTGGCGAATCGTTTTGGGGCTTGGGTCCACGTCGATGCAGCCATGGCGGGCACCGCGATGCTGGTGCCGGAGAATCGTCACCTTTGGGAGGGGGTAGAAGGAGCAGATTCGATTTCGTGGAATCCTCACAAGTGGATGGGCACCATCCTCGACACGTCGCTGTTCTATGTGCGAGACGTGGAACATCTGGTGCGCGTGATGTCGACGAATCCCAGCTACCTTCGCTCATCCGCCGACGGTGAGGTGGTGCAGTACCGTGATTGGGGCATCCCATTGGGGCGACGATTCCGGGCGCTGAAGTTGCTGTTCCATTTGCGGCTTGACGGGATAACGTCGGTGCAAAACCGGGTGCGACGCGATATGGCCAACGCCCAGGAGTTGGCGGCGTGGGTCGAAGCGACCGAGGGGTGGGAGGTGGTGGCACCCGTCGATCTTCAGACAGTGTGTGTTCGGCATCGACCTAGCGGCAAGGGGTTTGCTGACCTAGACGCCCACACACTGCGGTGGGTGCAGGATATTAATGATTCGGGGGCCGCTTTTCTTACGCCCTCCATGCTCGACGGTGAATGGATGGTGCGGGTATCGATTGGGGCGGAAAGCACCGAACGGGTCCATGTCGAACGCTTATGGGCCATGATGCAAGAGGCCGCCGGTCGCTCCGACGAGGTAGCGATTGGTGAGCGGCTGTCCGGGGGTGTTCGAACGCCAGTGCGGATGGTGGCCACCGACTTGGACGGGACGCTCCTCCGGTCGGATGGGACGTTGTCTCCCCGGACGGTCGAGGTGCTGCGAAGAGCTACTGATGAAGGGCTGATTGTGGTGCCAGCCACTGGTCGGCCTCTGCCGATCGCCCGGCACCTGATGGAAGAACTCGATTTCTTGCCGGTCTGGGTGCTGGCCAACGGGGCCGTAACCTGGGATGCCACCCGAGGCGAAGTGGTGCGGGCCGAGACAATAGACCAAGAAACGGCAATCGAGATTGTCCATCGGCTTCGGGCCATCATGCCGGTGGTGGTGGCGGTCGAGGCTGAGGGGGGAGCCGCCTTTGAATCCGGTTTTGAGCGTACATTGCAGAACGCCCAAGCGCTTCGCCGGCCAGGAGTCGACGATGTGACCACGGCAATTAATGGTCCAGTGGTGAAGATCCTGGTTGTCCCCCAGGCATGGCTGGACCAGCCGGACGGGCTTGGCGACCTGTATCGCACCTCGGCGATGGAGGAGTTCTATGGGCAGATGGCGGTGGCGTTGGCCGATCTCGGAGCGATGGCCCAGTTCTCAGGGATGCAGTTCTTGGAGATCGGGGCAGGCACCGCCACAAAAGGATCAGCGCTGGCGTCACTGGCGCAAGATTGGGGTATCGCTCCAACTGAAGTCGCGGCATTCGGCGACTATCACAATGATCTGACCATGCTCACTTGGGCCGGTCGTTCGTATGTGACCGGCCATGCCTCGGCCGATGTGCGAGCAGTGGCCGATGAGGTTCTTGGTGATAATGACGATGATGTCGTGGCGGCCATGGTTGAACGGTTCCTGGCTGAAGGTCAAAAACCCTGATCAGGCTCGGGAACCTAGCGGTTATGTGCTCCAGAACCGGAAGAGCTGATACCCCTCGGACACATCAGAGCGCTCAACCCCGAATGTGCTGGTGAGGCTAATTACGGTGTCCCACAAGATGTCGTTGAATGCGGGCACATAGAAGTAGAGCCCAGCGAGCACGAAGAACCCCCAGCGCTGAGCCGGGACAAGGGCTTGCCGGACTTGGCGAGGGAGAAACGGCTCCAAGGTGGAGTAGCCATCCAAGCCTGGAATGGGCAAGATATTGATGACAAACGCGATCACCTGAAGCGTGCCCAGGAAGCCAAGACCAGCCGCCAACACCGGATGTTCAACTGTTGAGACCACCCCAGATGAGAGCGGCATGAGGCAGACCGTGGCCAGTGCGAGGTTGGTGAGCGGGCCCGCTATCGACACCAGCGAGTTGACGAAGCGAGACGGGATTGCTCGACGGTTGATCCACACCGCACCGCCTGGTAATCCGATTCCGCCAAGCACCAACACCAGGAGGGGAAATGCAATCGACAGGATCGGATCGGCGTAGGTGCGAGGATCGAGTGATAGGTAACCCTTGGCCGGGATTGAACGGTCTCCCCCTCTCCATGCCAGGTAGGCGTGGGAGAACTCGTGAAAGATCAGGGACAGCACCCACCCGGCTGTCACGAGGACGAAGACAGCGAAACCATCGGCCAGGCTTGAGTTGCTGATAGGGCGGGTTCCTGCCAGGAGCAGCCCGAGAACAAAGACCATTACGGTGACATAGAACCCCGCACCGGGGGCACCAGCCAGTGATTGTTGACGTCGAGGGCGAGCAGCTTGCACGGGGGTGATCGTAGCGCAAATCGGTTCGTGCCCGCGAGCCGCCAAGCGGGATATTACTCGCACTTGCCCGTCACGGTCCAACCACCCAGGGGGGAAACCTCGATTGAGGGTGGTTCTACCCGAGGTATTTCTTGAACTATTGCAATTGTGTTACTGCAGGTCAGGTGTCGTGATACCGCCGAGGACTGCGGAAACATCTGTCTGGGCATGGACAACTGGCCGCAGGTTCGTTACGATTTAAGCAAAGCTCTCTTTGGGTGCGCACAACTTCAACGCGGCGGCGATTGCTCACCTCAGGTACAACTCACAATAGGCGGAGTTATAAACAGTGGATTTTTCTGCACATCTAGCAATCGGGATCGCAATCGGGATACTTGTCGGTTGCCTTTTCGTATGGCTGGTTGATCGACATCATCAGTCGACGATCAAGAAACTTGTTGAGAGTCGAAAGAAGCTTGAACGGCAACGTACCCAGGCGGTCAACGATTTGTTCGCCTATCGCTCGGGCGAACGGGCCGAGGTGCGGACCGAACGGCGGCCTCCCAGTGTGGTCAACAACGATGGTCACCTGGCTCGCGAGAATGCCGAGTTGCACAACGAGGTTGCGAACCTCCGGACGCTCATCGCACGCGCTGATGGTGCACTTACTGTTGCTCGCCGCAAGCGTGATGAAAACGAAGCCGAAATTCTTCGCCTCAAGTCGATGGTCAACTCGATGGTGCCAGCTTCGATTCGGGCCACCGGCGACAATGTGATCGATTTCCCACCCACCGAACGGCAGTATGCGGCAGGTCAGGCCGATGGGGGCCTCGCACTGTAGAGCGAGGGGCGTTGTCGGTCTAACCCGTCGGCGAGATCGAGACGTTCAGTATCACGGTGTGATATGGCCTCGGTGGTTGGCATAAACACATGGCTACGCGTGGACATTTCTTTCCACTTGGGTGGTTTTAGCCAGGAAGCAGCCATGCTAATGGGGTGCATGTAGTCATAATCGGAGCAGGCGAGGTCGGATGGTATCTTGCCGAGCGGCTTGGTATCGAAGGCCACGATGTTGTAGTGATCGAACTCGATCCAACTCGGGCCGCGGCGTTAAGCGCCGAACTCGACGTTCAAGTGGTCAATGGGAGTGGAACGAGCCCCGCGAACCTTCAGGCCGCCGGAATCCAACGGGCCGACATCTTGGCCGCAGTAAGCCAGAACGACGAGGTCAATCTGGTGGCGTCGCTTCTCGCCAAAGAACACGGGGTGGAGACCACCATCGTGCGGATCCAGCAAAAGGAATTGCGTGGACCTTCAGGTGCGTCGCTTCGCGATGCGGTCGGCGCTGATGTGGTTATTGACCCCGATGCCGACACCGCCGACGAGATCTACGAACTGATTCATGCCACGGGGGCCGATGAGGTATACCAGATCGGACGAAGCGAACTGTCGGTTATCGGCGCGACCTTGGCCGAAGACGCACCATTGGCCCATCGCTACCTGGCTGAAATCGGTAAGACGATGGGACCCCAATGGGGATTCTTGTTTGGAGCAATCTCTCGCGGCGGGGTTACCACCGTTCCACGGGGAGACTTCCAACTCCTTCCCGGAGACCATGTTCGGGTGGTGTGCACGAATTCATCACGCAAGGAACTGCTGGAATTGTTGGGGGTGGCTGGAAACGACGCTCGCCGAGTGATGGTGCTGGGCGGCGGGGCGGTCGGCAGCCGAGTTGCCGAACGTATGCAGGCCGAGGGGGCACATGTGGTGCTGGTTGAGCGTGACGCGGAACGGGCCACTGCGTTAGCTGGTCGACTGAAGCATGTGTCGGTGATTCGGGGCGAAGTGACCAATACCGAGTTGTTGCGTGAAGAATCAATCGGCGAGATGGACGCCGTGATCGCCGCTACCGGCGAAGACGCCTCGAACGCCCTGGCTTGTGCGTTCGCTATCTCCGAAGGCGCGGCCTACACGGTGGTGGTGCTCCACCGTTTGGCGCTTTTGCCGCTCGTTCGAAGTTTCGGCGTCGACGCTGTGCTCAGCCCCCGAACTGCCTGCGCCAACGCGGTATTGCGTAAGGTGCGAGGTGGTGCCGCTGGGGTGAACACCTTCCTCGACAGCGATTCTGAAGTTGACGAGTTGGTAGTGGAACCCAACAGTAAAGCTGATGGGGTGGTGGTGTCTGATCTGCATCTGCCTCGCGACATCCTGATTGGGGCAGTTACCCGCGTTGACGGCACCCCCGAAATCGTTCGCGGCACCACTCGGCTTCATGGCGACGACCATATTGTGGTCTTCGGTCGCCCAAAGGCGATCGATCGAGCGAAGGCGTTTTTTACCGTATGAGGCTTGTTCGGCGTCGTGAACAACTCCAAATACACGTTCTTGGCTTGACCCTCGCCGTCTGTGGTGTGGGCGTGGCGGTGTCAGCCGTCGTGGGGTGGCTTCGAGACGGACGAGACTTTGTTCCCCTGTTCCTCACGGGGGTTGGCGCGATTGTGATCGGGGCGGCATGTGAACGACTCACCCTCGTGCCCGCCAAAATCAGTTTGCTCGATGTGTTTACCACCGTCACCGGTTCATGGTTGACGATGGCTGCCGTTGGCAGCGTCCCCTATATAGTCACCGGCACCTTAACCCAGATCGACTTGGCACTTTTTGAAGCGGTCTCGGGTTTCACTACCACCGGGGCGACGGTCCTGCGGCCGATTGAGGGTACATCGGCGGGGGTGTTGTTCTGGCGTTCGATTACCCAGTGGCTCGGAGGCATGGGTGTAATTGTGTTGG
>Ga0316189_10002036_pt1 | contig 19941 bp, 15 predicted proteins | sample LowCovwburrow_MG_FD_204930 | JGI IMG/M metagenome (GOLD analysis project Ga0316189, IMG submission 204930) | Coastal sediment microbial communities from Maine, United States - Lowes Cove worm burrow | ecosystem: Environmental > Aquatic > Marine > Coastal > Sediment | place: USA: Maine... | reverse complement strand
CAAGCTGAAACTGGTTTTATGTATATGAATGGTGAGCCCAATGGAAATCCGCTAAAAATGCCTTTAGCTTTAATTGATATTCTTGCAAGCCATCATTTGAAAGAGGCTATTCTTTGCGCAATAATCAATAAGTTAAAAACGGGAAAAGGAAAACATATTGAAATTTCACTGTACAATAGTGCTTTGGCTTCACTAGCAAATCAAGCTACTAATTGGTTAATGGCTGGCCATATACCTGAAGCTATGGGGTCACAGCACCCTAATATTGTTCCATACGGAAACCTATATCTAACCAAAGACAATAAATTTCTTGTATTAGCTGTAGGTACAGATAAGCAATTTGAAAAATTATGTAGTCTTTTGTTGTTGCCTATTGCTGGTTTTGAAACCAACGAACAACGCCTAATGCAAAGAAAGACATTAAACAGAATGATCGGTGATTGTTTTAAAACGGAAACAGCAAATTATTGGAGCTCTAATTTAGAAAGAAGTACCATACCTTATGGAGTTGTCAAAAATATGAAAGAAGTATTTCAAGATGAAAAATCAAAAAATATGCTCATAAGCGAAAATATTGAAGGATTGGAAGCTATAAAAGTAAAAACCGCTTTAGTTTAAAAATGAAACATGAAAAACACATTACTTAACATATATGTAGCGGTAACATTAAACTTGTTTTTTTGGCCATATCCATAGTTCTATAAAAAAGCCGTTTTATGGGACCGATTCCCACGTTCGTATTACCTTTCTCCAGAGTTTCCCATTCGTGGTCCCTTTTAGTAGTTTCGTTAATTTACCTTTTACGGAACTAGGCATGTATATTTAAACGACCCTTTAGCCTGTACAAAAAATAACCCTTCAGTGAACTTTTGTAAAGTTTAGCAAAAGGTATGGAAAAATGAACTTTAAAATTCCACTCTAGGAAAGTATAATTTAACGTGGGTTTAAATATACTAGTTCAATTAAGCGGAAAATAAGTTTATTTGAACTTTTGCAACGGTTAGTGTATGGTGCGTATCCCGAAGGGTATGTACTATACACCTTATTGTGGCACGTTTTTTATTTGTTTTCTTTCTAGAATCGGAATAGTAGATTTTAATTCATATCCTTCATATACTTTTTGATATTGGTATCCTTATAGATTTCCTGAACCGCCTCCGCATACAACTTTGTAAATCTCTCATTTTCAATTAGATTGCCAAAAAGAGATTCTTGTCTTATAAAGGCTAGCGGGTCGGTTTTGGTTTGTTTGGCCGCTTGATGAAGTTCGGTGCTCATGGCATCGATAATTTCGATTGGATGCCCATGTCTATCCATTCCTTTGTCACTATAATAACACCAGGCCGCAATGACTAAGGTTGCAAACTTGATACTGCCACCAGTCGCTAAATTATCATGTATGGTAGCAATTAAAAATTTGGGTAGTTTGGCGGAGCTTTCCGAACAAATACGGCTGACACTGTCTTTGATATTAGGATTGGCAAAACGCTGTAACAAAATGTCTTTGTAGTCTTCCAAGTCAATGCCTTCAATGTCCCCTAAAATAGGCGTGGCTTCTACATCTAGGAAGGCACGTAAATAGGTGACGAAGGTTTCGTCTTCCATACAGGCATTGATAGTGGGGTGTCCATGAATGGCTCCTAAAAGACCCAAGACCGAATGACCTGCATTCAGTAAGCGGAGTTTCATTTTTTCATATGGGGCTACATCGGGTACGAATTGTACCCCTACTTTTTCGAACTCAGGTCTTCCATTTGAAAAATTATCTTCAATGACCCATTGTATAAAAGGTTCGCAGGTTACTGGCCAGGCATCATGTACGCCATAGTTTTGCGCTAAGGTTTCGATATCTGCATTCGTAGTCACAGGCGTAATACGGTCTACCATACTATTAGGGAAGCAGACTTGTTGGGCTATCCATTCCGACAACCCCGCATCTTGCGCTTCGGCAAAGGCGAGTAGCATTTTACGGGCCATATCGCCATTATGCTCGATATTATCACAAGACAGAATGGTAAAGGCAGGTAAGCCTGCATCGCGACGTCTTTTTAGGGCTGCTGTTAAAAAACCATAAACGGTTATCGGTTCATTGGGGTGTCGTAGTTCGTGTTGTATATCGGGGTTATCAAAATTGAAATCTCCCGTAGTGGGATTAAAATTATAACCCCCTTCGGTAATGGTCAGCGATACGATTCTAGTATCGGTATTTGCCATGCGGGCAATTACAGGTTCGGGGTTAGCAATACCCATTTCAAAAGCTACGATGGATCCTATGACTTCGGGTTCGATTTTTCCGTCGGGGTGTTTGACCATCAGGGTGTAGAGGTGGTCTTGCTTTTTGAAAATGCCATGTAATTTTTGGTCACCTTCACGTATACCTATGCCGCAGATATTCCACTCTGAAGCTTCACCTAGCTGTCGAAGTTGGTGGAGATAGTAGGCTTGATGGGCACGATGAAAGCCGCCAACTCCGATATGCACGATTCCAGTTTTATTGTCCGTACGGGTATAGGTCGGCACGGGCATACGACTTCCCACTACTTCTAAATTTTGTTGTTGGAGTTGTATAGGTGTTTTCATTCGTGTGTTGTTTTTTTCGGTTTCCTGCGTAGCAGCGCCCAATAGGCTACGACGAAATAAATTAGGGTACAGATGAAGGCGTAGGTATAAAAGACTTCCCGATTTTCGACATAGGCAGTTTCCGAAGCACTGCCGAACATGACATTACTTGCTAAAACCAAGGTGGCGACCAAAGCGACAATCGCGATAATTTTTAATCCTTTGGAGAAAAAAGAAACATCTTTCGAAATAACTGGCTCCTCATTTGCTTGCTGCTGTTGAAAGCGTTCAATCGTCTCCTTTCGTACTTCTTCCTCCTGCTCTTCCTCAGGGTAGTTCTGTTTCGCGCCATAACGAGACGCAAGTAGGGTATACACCAGGATCGTAAAAATCCAAGTAGGGATAAATAGGTAATAGAAGGAAATCACATCTAACGCATTCAAGCCAAAACCAAAGATCAAACCCAAAGTCCAAGAGGCAACGGCTGGCATACTAAAGGTCAGCTTGCGGTACGAAGACCAATAGCGCGTGAAACCAATTCTCGGGAAAATTTGATGTTCTGCAAACACAATGGCCCCCACAGGAACTACCAGCAACCCGGCATAGGTCAGTAACGGCAGTATTTGTGAAAACACAAAGGGGAAACAGCCAATGCCAACGGTGACCAAACCGACTACAATGGTCGTTTTTTTTCGGGAATGATTGAAGAAAATCGCTTGTGCAGCCAAACCTGCTCTATATAAATTGGTAATTGCAGTCGTCCAACCCGCCACAATTACAATCACAAAACCTGACCAACCAAGGGCATAATAGGCCACATCACCCGGGTCCAATTCTACGATGGACTTTCCTAAGATAACGGCGGCACCAGCACCCATGATTCCCGCAGCGATCCATGCGACATAGTGCCCGAACATCATGCCCGTACTGGTGGCATATGCGTATGATTTCTTTTTTGCAAAACGCAATAGCGCCATATCAATCAATCCGAAATGGGTTATGGTATTGGCGGCCCAACCAAAGCCTATGACTTCTACTAATCCGATGCCCGGAGCTCCGTCGCTGTTGAATCCCGTCCAGATCGACTGGTCGCCCAAGGTCATAAAATCGGCCCATCCTGCCGGTAAGGTTTTATCCAATACGTCTAAAGACAAAGCGGGAAGGAGCACCATGGCGCCACTCGTAAACATCACAAAGAGCCAAGGCGCACAGATGCCTGAAAATTCAGAAACCGCATTAAAACCATAGAGTGCGATTGATACCACAAAGATGCCCACAGCCAAAACAATCAAAATAAACCAAGCGTTGGTAGGGTACCAATTGAGTTGCGCAGGAATATCAAAGGCAAAACGAACCGCCGTCGCGGAGACCGTTATCATCGCCGCTGAAATCACCGAAAAGATGACCACATTGGCCCAATTGTACATCTTGGTCATCGAATCCCCCGCAATCTTATTCAGATAGGTATAGAGGCTCAATCGCGTATCAACGGCAATAGGGGAAGTGATGAACCTCCAACTCAATACGGCCAGAATATTACCAATCAAAAGGCCTAGAATGATATCCATAGTCTTGGCGCCTAGCGCCACAAAGGTCGCCCCAATGACAAACTCAGTTGCTGCTACATGCTCAGCAGCGTATAATCCTGCAAAATGGGTCCAATCATGTAATTTATGTTTGGCAACTGGTAATTGTTCTTCGTCTAGGTTTTTAAATTGTTTAAAATCTTCAGTTGTGTTCATATTTTAGTTTGGTGTTGGAAATTAGATTGCTATAAATTATTGCGGTATGAGTTTTGCTTTTTATAAAAATATTTTGATGTAATGTGCCATAACAATGGGATAGCATCAATGATGCTATCCTGCTTATGTACGCACTAAGATAACGATTACTAGTAAGTATAGGCGCTAGCATGACGATAGTGGAATCCTATACGAACAATATTCATTTACAAACATTTATAAATAGTTGGTTAAGCAAACCACAATTTTACACAAGTATATTTAAACGACCGGTTATATAAACTTTAATGGCTCCACGAGTTCATTATTCCCACAAAGTTCATTTTACCGTACTAATTAAATAGATTCTATTTTGACCTTTAATTAAACTTTAAGGTCATGATATTTGGATATGCACGAGTAAGTACGAACGAACAGAATCTGGATCTACAGATTGATGCCTTTCTGAAAGAAGGGATAAAAAATAAGAACATTTATACGGACAAAGTTTCCAGTACCAAAGAAAAAAGAAGAAAACTTGGTAAACTTTTGGACTATGTCAGGGAGGGCGATACGATTATGGTCTGGAAATTGGACAGGCTGGCCAGAAGTCTGATTCATTTTACCAAATTGATGAATGAATTTGAGGAAAAAGGAGTGAAGTTCAAGAGCATTACCGAACCCTTTTTGGATACGACCGATAAGTCGTCCCATTCCCAATTTATTGTAAATATGTTTGCGGCCTTGGCCCAGTTAGAACGTGATATCATAATAGAACGTACTAAGGCTGGTTTGGAATCAGCAAGAAGACGTGGCAAAATTTTAGGTGCCCCAAAAGGAATTAGTAAGAAAAATCAACAAAAAGCTGTACTTTGCGAACAGTATTTCAAACAAGGTATCCTAGCCGTCACCGAGATTTGTGAACGACTTGAGATATCCAGGGCTACCTATTATAAGTACCTACGATATAGAGGGCTTGATGGAAAGTTAAGACCATATAAAAATCGTATAAAATGAATACATTGATATCGTACATATGAAAAAATTCCTGCTGATATTAGTTTTTGGAATGTTATTGCAGAATTGCCAGCACCTGAAATACTTAAATGCATTCGATGGTTACAAAGGAGAACCTAAGATTGTAGAATCACAGTTTTATGAAGTTGAAGTAGAGGGTGAGAAAATAACTGAAGTATTGTCAACGATTGATGTTTTTCATTTTGATGATGATGGCAGAATAGTAAAGTGGTTGGACTTTTTTGGTCCTGATAAAAAACCTGCTGGAGCAGGCTGGCACTATGAATACGATAAAAAAGGCAATATTACCGAATTTTACCTTTATCAGTTAGATAGTACTGTTCAAAACATCATACACTATAGTCACAATAAATACGGGCAAATAATTGAGGAAAAAAGCAATAATTTCATCAAGAAAATTACTTATGACCGACAAAACCGACATGCAGAATTAATTTCTCGCGATCGCAATGGTAAGTTCCACAATAAAACTAGATGGAAATATGATAAACAATGGAGGGAGGTTGAATTAGCTGACTATGATAGTTTGGACAATCTAACAGCACGCATTGAGTTTGTTTATGATGGAAAAGGTTGTAGAACAGAAACAAGATGGTTTAATTCTCAAAACAAATTAAGCACCATTTATAAATTGGCTTACAATGGCAAGCGTGACCCCATAAATAAACAAACCCATAAAATAAAAGATAAGGATACCCTTATTACTAATCAGAGGAGTTTTGAATATACTTATGATTCGAAGGGCAATGTAATTGAGGAAAAACAATTTGCAAATGGAAAAATCACATACATTACTAGAAATATAATATCGTACTAATGCCATAGTAACAATAGCCCATATGAAAAGCCCTAGTCCAGTTCTCTAAAGTTCAAATAAAGTATACTGAAATTCATTTTTCGCAAGAATTACTAATTTAAAATTTCTTTAGGCAACCATTTCGTCAAAATTTGCGTCTATATGAATAAGGGTTAGCTTATTCACCATTTTTGAAATGACAAATTTCATTCAACTCAATAACCAGGATATGAAAACATTATGTACACTAAGCATCACACTTCTTTTAGCAACCTTTGCCTGTGGGCCTGTTAAGGCTCAATCACAAAGTGAAGCTCCGCAGCCGGAGCAGGAGTTAGTTTTGGTAACCTTCGAATGTGAAAGTTGTACGATAAAGAATAAATTCTCTGTATCAGGACCAACGGAATTTACTATGAAAAAAGTTGAGTTCCCTTTTTCACAAAAGCTGAAACCTGGCAAATATGAAATGACTTATTGGCAAAATAGAGTTCAACAGATTCATTTACCTTTTTCTGTAAGACCAAATTCCAAAAATGTAATTGTGGTTAAGGAATAATACAGTTACATAAAACATTAGAAGAAAAAGCGATTTAAGTTCTTAGATTTCAATGTTCAGACAAATGATTGTAAGATCATCGTTCAAATTAAAAAGCCGAACAACTAAACGACTTTTTTTGATTTAATAATTGTCATATACCTTTTGAGTTCCTCCCTTACCTTTGGAAATAAAAACAGTAGCCCTATCATATTTGGAAAAACCAATGCCAGTATCATCGCATCTGAAAATTTAATCACCGCATCCAGTGTGACAGCAGCACCCAATACTGTAAAAATCAAAAAAATAATCTTATAAGTCAAATCGATTAGCTTACCTCTTCCAAACAGGTATTTCCAAGCCTGCAATCCATAGTACGACCATGACAAAATTGTCGAGAAAGCGAACAAAGCTACCGCTATGACAAGTATATAGGAGGAACCAGGTATTGCATCATCGAATGCCAAGGATGTTAAATTAACACCGCCAACTCTACTACCATCAGCCATTAAGGCTTGTCCGTTAACCACATCACCATAGATAAAAGCCCCGTCAACATTAAACATAATGATTACAATAGCTGTCATGGTGCAGATTACAACGGTATCAATAAAAGGTTCCAGTAGACCAACCAAGCCTTCGGAGGCCGCAAATTTGGTATTCACTGCCGAGTGGGCAATGGCAGCAGATCCGGCTCCTGCCTCATTGGAAAAAGCGGCTCTTCGAAACCCTTGAATCATTACACCGATAAAACCTCCTGTGATAGTTGCCCTTGGGGTGAAGGCCTCATTGAAAATCAATGAAAAAGCATCATCTACATACCCAATATTCGAGAATATTATAAACAATGCCGCAGCTACATACAACACGGCCATGAAAGGTACTATTTTCTCTGTCACCTTGGCAATGCGCTTAATACCTCCAATTATTACAATGCCTACAAAAATTGCAAACACAAGACCCACTATACTACCAGAGGCTGACCCTTCAAATCCAAATCGTTCAATAATCTGTGCTGCAGTCTGATTGGTTTGAAAGGCATTTCCACCACCAAAAGAAGCCCCAATACATAGTATAGAAAAAACAATGGCCAACAATTTTCCGAAATGTTTAAACCCTTGTTCTTTCAATCCTCTGGATAAATAATACATGGGACCTCCAAAAACATTGCCTTCCTTGTCGATATCACGATACTTCACCCCTAAAGTACATTCCACAAATTTTGAGGACATACCCAATAAGCCCGCCATGACCATCCAAAAAGTAGCGCCAGGGCCACCAATGGATATTGCGACTGCTACCATAGCAATATTTCCCAATCCCACTGTGCCGGACACAGCTGTGGCCAGTGCTTGAAAATGATTTACTTCGCCATGATGGCTTTCATTCTTAATGGTGTCGACTAAATCCCCCTCAATTTCATAAACATTTGTGTTTAATGAAATGTTCGACCTTTCCAATTCATCATATTTTCCTCTTACCACTTGAATGGCCGTAGGAAAGTGCCTCACGTTTACGAAACCGAAATACAAAGTGAAGAATAGTGCTCCGGATAGTAGTAAAATCAATACTATTGGAATACCAAATCCAGCAATTATGATCTCAGCAAAAATCAAATTTTCCCACCAAATGGCAAATGGCATAAATGCATCATTAATTCGTTCATCCAATCCTTTAGATTGGGCATTGATAATAAACGGGAATATAGATAGAACAGTAAATAATACTTTGTGCTTTTGGTTCAAGTACATACTTGTAGGTTTGTGATTTGAACGCAAAATGCGGAATCGAATTATTAAGTTTATAAAAAGTCTGAAAAAAGTTGAAAATGTCAGTAAACCACTTACTGACAAGATCAATGGAAGGTCATATCCTATAGGAGGATGTTTTCTGCAGGGATTGCCAAACGAATTTTTCGTTCTCTCTTTTCCGACATTTCGAAAAGCATGTCCCTTAGCGGTTTGAGGTGATGGTCTTGGGTCCAATTCTCCTTGCCAAAAAGGCCATCCAATAGGGCAACGAGCAAACGTTTTATCTCATTATAATCTTTGATGTCATATTTTTTTTCAGAACCATCGTAACTTTTTGGTTTGATTTCGAGCCAATCATCACTGACATTTTTCTTACGTTCCGCAAACTTTAAGAACAGTTCATATAAGGCCGGTGTTAATAGTACTTTTCGTTTGGAATCTCCCGGCATACCTTTCAATAAGACAAATTGTTCTTGCCTGCCCTTTTTATTTTTTTGTTTAATAAAATCGATGTGGAAATGTTGCGCAATTGGTATTACATTTTCGGATAATTCTTTGACCCAACTCAATGCAAGCGCAAAGAAGATCATAATGAGCGAAGTTTTGAAAATTGCCGAAAAAAGAGTGAGGTTAATGGAAGAATCCGTCAATTTGAAAAATTGGGCCACCAAGGTTATCAAAATACAGACCAATGATAACCATGCCAATCCTTTCAACCTGCGTTTTGCGAATGATTCCCAAAGGACATATCCCAAAAAGCCTAATGTCAAAAGTGCATAATACACATCCAATTCACTTATGATAACAAATGTTTTTCCCGAGGCCATTTTGCTTACGGTTGGCAAAAACGAAAATAAGAATGGTAATCCAACAATATAAATCCAGTATTTGGATTTAATAATATGTACCAAACGTTTTGGTAAATAACGAAACCAAGGAAGGGCAAGTAAAATGAACAAACTATTAAATAAGGATAAAATGCTACGCCAACCTTCGAGAATGGTAACATTGCTTGCTGAATTTTGAGAAAAATAAACCTCTAAGCCACCGGAAACACTCCAACATAACACCGACAATGCAAGCCACACCTGGCCGAAATCATTTTGTTTTTTACCAATATGCCACCAGACAGCAATTAAAGCCATAAAGGCAAATAAACAAACTGAAAATTGCCACCATCCATAAAATGAAAATATTTCATTATTAACATTTGATTGATCTAGAAAATAGGCAGACATTATTTTTAGTACCATTTGCTTTCAAATATAGCTAAATTGACTTAGTGGATCCTTTAATAAAATTTCCTAATTATTTGAGATTCACATTAATCATTAAATTTGTTGGAGAATATTTTTATTCGGGAAGTGGAATATATTATTTGCAAAAAGGGTATGTTGACGCTCTAAAAGAGTTTATATCTAAAAACGAAGCCAGTAGCTAACAGCGGCTCCTATGAAAAGCCTTAGTCCAGTTCTCAAAAGTTCAAATAAAGGATTAACAAAAGCTTGAAAATCCAGATTCGAAACGGTGTGTATTTCCTAAAAGTAGCTTTAATTCCTTAGCATCCGTTTTAGTTATTTTAGGTATAGTTGCTCATATTGGAATGTGTGCCTTGGATTTCCAATTTTGGAGTTTTGGAGATGATATTGTTGGCAGGGATAAGCTGATCAATCACTTGCGGGGCATTCCATCCATTTGGCTTCCTTTTATGGATATTGGTCCTGCTTTATTGTATATTGGTCTATCAATCCACGCTTGGAAATTTATTAAAACTCATACGATAAGCGCTATTTTTACAATAGTTGGGACCATAATTATTGGCTTGGGGCATTATATTTCGGACAATAGAATCATTGTTGTTTTAGGGTATGTTCTTTTAGCATTAGGATTAGTTCTACTTATTTATAGAAAAGGCAATGGGATGGATTCTAGCTTAAACAAGCTATAATAGCACCTTCTATGAAATCGGACAATAGAATTTTAAAAGTTCAAATAAACGATTAAGAATTTGACTAGGTAAAGTCAGTTGTGCATGCCAATATAATGTGTGAAGGCCAATAGATTGCTACCTTTGGTGCAACACAACCTTACTGTTATCAGGGTTGATCAAATATCACATCTAAAAAAGGGGCTATTTTCCTTTTTTTTATTTTAGCTTTTTTCTTACAACCAATTGTCATATTTTAGTACACTTTGTCTTATAATTAATCAACCACATTATGAAAAAACTAATCATCATTTTTATTTCCCTAATTACAATAATGAGCTGTAAAGAATCAGAAAAAAAAGCCACTAAATCATCTGTCGAACCGGAAATACTCATGGCTGACATCGATCCTTCGGAATTTATGTTTAGAACACCGGCACTTCAGCAGGATTTTAGTAATGATCCTCAAAAGCAAAGCACTTTAAATGCAGCATGGCATGTAAATTTAACGGGGTTCACTAACCAAGGGATTGCTGGAAATCCATGGAACGCCACAAACGCTACTGGAATAACCAATTATTTCAATCCTGCCATTACGGGAATTCCTTCAGGTAGTGCAAATGTTCCAATCGAATGGAATGCCCTGCCAGGTCGAATCATCTATTATTATCCTGACCTACCAAAAAACGATCAATTCGCCATAGCAGATACGGGTTTATTGGCCAATGGCTCAAGACCTGCACAAATCACTTCAAACGCTTGTGACCCAAAAGACACAACCATGATTCCATTTGGTCCTTATGGTCCAAGAGGGTTTCAAGATGAATACTGCGAATGGGTGGTAAGACGCAACCCTCAGGGAAAAATCATCCGAATCGATTTTACCTGTGAAAATCCTGAATACTGGAATACACTTTGGAATGTTGATCCTAACAAGGTTTTGGAATTGTATCAATCAACATTGGAAATTCCTTCAATCACTATGGAAGACCTTTATATAAAAGATCAATCTGGAAATGGCGTCGTGGATCCATCTACGGGAAATTACCTTTATAATCCACTTAACAATTATAACAATGGTTCTGGTGGTGCCATGCACCTTACCTCAACACCCAACACGATCCAAACGGAGATAGGATTAGGAACATCGGCTTCATTGCAACGCAAGGACTACGGGTCAGGTAACGATGCCTTGCTCTGTTGCGGTACATTTGGCCAGACACGACGAAACAGTGATCCTACCATAGGGGGCAGTGTGAATCACTATGCTGGTCTAGGCATGAATGTAACCTTGGCCAATCCACCTGGTCTGTACATTCAGAAACCCACCGATTCTGACTTCAAGAAATTCAAGACACCGGATGGAACAGATCCAGCTAGCTTTTGGACCACCATGCGTGGTCAAGAAACATTAGAAGATGTCGATGGTCTTAAAATGCCTGGAAATTATATTTTACATGCTAAATACGAAGTGCCAGAAAATTTGGGTTATACCATAAGCGATCTGGTTAATACCGCGACTGGAAATAATGTAAATTGGGGCAGCGAAATTGCGCAACTCATAGATATGCATATCATCGCGACAGCATACAAGAGTTCTGTTCAGCCGGCTATGGAATGTGTAGGTACAGCTTCCACGGTTTATGCAGAACCTCTGCAACTCTTTTATAGCGATGTCTTTAATGGCTATAACAATACGAGCATTCCCAATCCTGCTGGATTCGCAATGACGGCCCTAAGCAATAGTACTTATGTAACTCCCAAGGTGAAACAAGGTACTTCTAACCTGAACATGACACTCACCGTCGATGGCCTTACAGGCAACACGCCACCTAGCGTGACCTTCGATGGCAATGACCTGAAAGCCCAGGTAATCAATACTGGAACTGTTAGCTATGCCGTACCTGGTAATTCTTATCCTGGCACCTATCAAACGGTGAATATCACCCTATCGGCTACAGCCAATGCCAAAACCGGATTGCGCAAGGTATATGTCACCAATTCCGGACAAGCCCAATTCGAGCCTATGGAAGCGCTTCTTTACATTATCAATTAAACCATAACAAATGAAGAAATCGAATCTATTGTTCGTCATAGTATCGCTGTTTATTGCTATTTTATTTGGGTCATTCAAATATGATAACCCCAAAAATTACTATGTCGATTATGTCACTCAAAATACAAAATCCTGTGTCTGCACGACTTTCGATACCATTTATTTTCAAGCCAAGGTGCCTCGCGATGAGTTTATTAACAATCAGACTGTGGCCAACTGTTTTGCCTGGAAGGAATTTATTGCATTGAATTGGCCAGCAGACGGGTCTGATAATTTTGGAACGCCTAATGACAAGAGTCCTGTTGCATGGGAAACGTATATGACCAAGGAAGTGCTCATGCCTGCTAACGGGCAAGCCCCTCCTGCTTGGGGCTCCACCCATAACCTATTGAATGCATCAACCAAACACAAGCGTGTATTAAAGCATGCGTCAAAATTCACAAATTTCATGGATACCATTACCGTCGTAGAAACCGGTCAAGCGGCGCCTCAAAGCGGACCTAGTTGGCTCGGAGCCCACAACAACACCAACTTATGGTATGAGGTATTAGTGAATAAAGATGAATACGATTATATTACTGATCCTGCACATCAATTCTATAATGCCGATAAACAACTACAATGGGCACAAAAAGGCAATCCTATTCATCTACCCAAAGGTTCCCTAAATTCTGATGTGGTTGGTGCTATGGAAATCAAAGCGGCCTGGATGGAAGTATTGGCAACCACGGCCATCGATAAAGGCAGGTACAAGATGGCAGAAGCAACAATTATCGATCCTATCAACGGTCAGCAGCGTGACGCTGAAGTAGCCTTGATCGGACTTCACATCATTCATAAAACAGAGTTACAGCCTACGTGGATCTGGGCAACTTTTGAGCACGTCGATAATGTACCAGACAATTTAACATCGGTATCGGGTACTTATAATCTATTCAATACGGTGTGTACGGATAGAATCATTCAGGTACCAGCGGCCTATTCTCCTACAAAACGGGACACCACGGTGACTATAAAATGCGATAAGTATAACGTGTCTCCACCCTATAAATTGGGTCTCGGTGGACCAGCACCAGCACAATTACAGGTCACAAGGGAAACACCCATAGATCCAAATTCAGCGGATGTAAACACCACGGTACAGAAAGCCATTGCAAAGCAGTATCCAAATTCGGTATTTCAATATTATCAATTGGTAGATGTCATTTGGTCGAGTAACCCAACGCAGGACAAAGATCAGCCAAAGACCGGTAAATTAACATTAACGGGTATGAATCCTTCCAATTATGTGGCTAATACCTCCATGGAAACCTATTTACAGCAAAGCAAATGCATTGACTGTCATCAATTCGGAACGATTGCTGGAAAAAGTAATTTTAATTCTGACTTTAGTTTTGTGTTAGAGGCAGCTAGCTCGGCATTGGGCGAGCATTAAGGTCTTCGTGTATTTTAAAAAGGGGCTTTTTCCCTTTTTTTAAATTGTTGAATAAAACCGTATGTCAACAGCGTTTACTAAGAAAAGCCCAAGTCCATTTCTCTAAAATTCAAATAAACGAAAATATGGAAAACAAAAAGAAGAAAAATTGGGTAGGCTTTGCTATTGGAATTGTTGTTGGTCTGATTTTGTATAAATTGATTTTTGATGTCTTTTGGCCTTATTTGATTTAAAAAATCAAAGTTCAAATTAAGGATGAGTACTGATTCAATCTATTACAGAGGGAAAATTTTAAATTTATTCAATAAGTTATTCTCAAATTCAGGAGATGCTAGATCGAGATTTATTGATTGTGAAAATGAATTAAGTGCAGCTTATCATGGTTCTTTGTACGAGGGTGTTCCTGACAATGTAAAAAAACATTGGGAGAAAATTTGGAAAGAATTGAATAGTAAAGAAGCTTTAGAAATGAAGAATGTTACATTAAGCCCTTATAATAGAACGGTATACTCTAAACGAAATAAATCGTTAGTTAAGCACTTAGAATTTATTTTAGAAGAGTTCTATAGATTAATATGCTAAAGTTCAAATAAAGGATTGTATTCAACAAAAATAAAATTGCAATTGGTTCGTTATTGGTGTATATTTACATCAATTAAAACGAAAAAATTATGGCAAGGCAAAGTATATCCTTAACACGCCCCAATGACGAATGGTTAAAAGCACAGGTAGAGAACGAAGAATATTCTAGCAAAAGTGAATTGGTAAATGACCTTATTCGCCAAGCAAGAGAACAGCAAAAAGAAATTGATTGGATTCGAGCCAAACTGACTAAATCAGAGGAGAATCTTAAGGCGAAAGGCTACGTGGATAAATCTTCCGATGAAATTTTAGCAAGTATCAAGGAAAGAGCTAGGCGCAATGGCAATATATAGGCTTTCACCGGATGCTGAAGATGATCTCTATCGTATTTGGTTGTACGGTGTTCGAAAGTTTGGTTTAAACCAAGCTGATAGATACTATAAAGCCTTTTTCCACCAATTTGATATAATAGCGAAAGACCCATTTCTCTTTCCATCGGTGGACTATATTAAAAAGGGTTATAGAAGGTGTGTATCAGGTGTTGACAGTATCTATTACAGGATCAATGGAGAAATCATTGAGATAATAGCTATAGTTGGCAGACAAGACATCCATTCAAAATTTTAAAAGTTCAATTAAACGATTAAATGTATAGTGGATATATGGTCAATGATTGTATTCCAATGTTAGGTGGCATAGTGAACCTCCATACATCATTTGAGTAATGACAGATTCCAATGATTTTAAATGTAATTCTTGACTTCTAAAAAGATTTAATACAACTTTGTTTTAAAAATGATTATGAGAGTAATATCTTTTTGACAAACAATTTATTAATACGGAGGTATACCATGAAAAACGCTAATTATTACAAAATTCTCTTCCTCATTGCAGGTATTTGGAACCTTGGAGTAGCCATCCCTTGTTGGATTGGAAGTGTTTTTATACCTGATGTGTTTTTTAACATTTTCAACATGTCATCACCTGCATCATTATTCCCTTTTCATGCAATGTTTTTGTTTATAATTGTTTTTGGAATAGGTTACATCACTGTAAGCCGTGATATTACCAAAAAACATGGAATTATTCTTATAGGGCTGTTGGGAAAAATTCTTTTCTTTATTGTCTGTATAATAACTTTGTCATTAAATGAAGCTAATATAATGCTGCTGGCTACTGGAATTATAGATTTAATATTTGCAATTCTGTTTATAGAATTCTTGCTCAAAATTAAAAAAGTATCAAGTCAAATTTGAAATTAGAATCATTTGACATATTTGTTTTGGGTGATAAATAACAAACTATGACCACCTAACACCTGCTCCTATGAAAAACCTTAGTTTAGTTCTTTAAAGTTCAAATAAACGATAATTAATAAATTGCTAAAGAACACTCTTTTTTTTACCGCTCCCCTATCCCCAACATACCGAGAAAAATAATCCCTAAAGGATAACTAATGTCAACTATGGTTGTTGGTTGCCAGCCTAGAGAAAGTAGTCCTGAATAAATTCAGTCAGTCCAATAGGAGTATCTCTCCCTTAAGCCAGTGTATATAACGGGTCCAATACATCCCAGTCACCCCTTAAGAAGGCCGCATATTAATTTTTAACCTTCCAGTAGCTGCCTTTCTTAAGCGGACAAGTTCTAGTTGGGTCCTTTGGGAAGCTCGTTTGCCGGTATTAATTAAATTGTAAATATCTGAAAGAATAGTTTTGGTTTCAGCAAAATAGGAATGACCTAAAAAGCTGGTATCAATATTTGAGGCATCTATGGTTTCTATTCCCTTTACTAAGGTGATACCCTTGGCAGAATCCCCTGCCCTTGGCCGGCCATGAACCTCCCTAGACGCTTTAAGCGCCACATCATCCGATGACACATATAAGGTAATGGGCTTCTTGATCTTTGAGACCATTTGTGGCGCAATATCCCTTTTAAAAATACCCACGTCAATATCCGGTGCGGCCAAAATAATTTCTTTGATTTTTTGACGTATATCCGGTTGCTCAGAGACTAATGAAATAAGCGCATTGGTTAAACCTCTATTGCCCATGCTATGTGCAATTAGATATATCTCTTCCGCTTCCGATTTTGAAAGGTAATCCGCCAAAAAATGCTTCATATTGGTTTCTGCCCACTCTATATTGGTTTCATCTACCGTGTATGCCGTGGTCGAAGCCTGTGATGGCCAGCTATAAAATACCGCTGCCCCACTGAAGTTTAAATCGTATTTAATTTGCGCAGTCCGCTTTGCCGCATCGGCAAAGGATACATTATAACCGTGCACAAAAAGAAAGGTTCTCTTTTTTGCCGTTTGTTTAATACTCGTAGACAATTCTTTATAATAGTTTTCACTATCCAGTAGGTTAATTTTTTGTAAGACAATATGCCTATTGGGGTTTTCTGTAAATTCAAGGCGCCAGATCGACGGACTTTCAATTTCACCTACTTCGTGGGTGTAGGGAATGCTAACTTCGCAAATGCCGTAATTAATATGGAATGGTGCCGCCAAATCTCTTCCAAAACGTGCATTGGGGTCCAAATTTTTAGTATCCTTCCTGTCCGTGGCAAAAAAAACGGGTACCCGTACGAAACTGGGTTGCATCTCCCTCTTAAAAACCTTTACATCTTCTTCCGGTGGCGGGGGTGGTGCCGAAGTTTGTTCCCCGGGAACCGGTCCGTTTGCCACACCGGCTCGGCTTCCGTTTACGCAATAAGAAAGTATTTGATAGATTTCCCGTCCGTCCTGCAGCCTAAACGTACATCTGAATTCCAGGTAAGATTCGCTCTCAAAAGCTCTATTTTGTTCCAAGAGTGTCCTTAGCTTATATCCGTCTAAGTATCTGTAGTCCTCAAAAAATGTAAGTTCCCTGCCATTAAGCATTACCCAAATGTATGGGTTTTGGATGGGTACATCTGGTGCCGTGATCATGCGGAGTGATAAAGTACCATAATCGAGACCCCTATCCAAACATCGATATTTTGGGAAGGGCACTTCGCGTTCATATAAATCCAGAATGGTGTAAAATTCCTGACCCTGACCAATGAATCCGCTGATAAACAATAAACAAAAAAGAATGCCTCTAAAACTATGTGACAGCTTGTTCTTATACAGCGATATAAGCCATGATAAGAAACCGTACAAAACAATTCCGGGATATTTTTTCATTTATATTACGATGTTTAAGTGGTGTCAATTGGGTTGCATTAAGCAAATAACCACACCCACCGGGTCCAAGATCCTACAAATACGACAGGCATACGGTATATCATGTGGTTTTACTATAACCTTTCCTCCGAGTTCCTCCACTTTGGAAACACAATTATCAATGTTATCCATCGCACCGTCCTCCATCCTGGTCTGGTTTCATCGCGACTCCAATTCGATTACACGATGGTGCATGGCCGAGATGGCCTTGATGACTGCCCGTTTGACCAGGGGCGCATTCTCAGCGTAATCACCTGAAAAGGAGTAGTAGCTCCCCCCCACATGTAAGTGCCACATTTCTCCTGGATAGGAATGAGTCTCGAAACTGGCTTTTTCCATCTTGATAATGTATGAATAATCTCCCAAAGAAAGTTTTTCGACGACGTATCGCGAATCGGACATTTTCTGCCTGGTCATGATGACGTAATCATTTTTTTCCCTGTCATGAGCCGCCTTATTCACCTTCTTCATTAAATGGACGCTAACATCAATGCCATTGTCCCAATGTTTGAATTGGACATCGGCGCGGTTGCGCAGCGTCCCCATGTCGTGGAAAGAAACAAAGCCTGGACCGATCTCTTCTGGCTTGACTAAAATGTCTTTGGCAGTAATGTCTCTATATTGCCGGATCGGTGGTGGACTTTCTTTAAGGCACGAAGATTCAAAGATTCTCTCGGTAAGTTCTTGCGCCGCATTTACCGCATGTACTGTTGGTTGGTACAAACCACGCAATTTACCTTCCGGAGTATATTTATTTCCCGGCGCCCAAGGATTTTCATGGAATGGGAAGATAGCGTTTTTATCTGCTACCCCATAAATTGCTCCACTGCCGTTGTAACCCGATACTACCAGAATTGCCAAAGTCTTCTCAAGTTCTATTTGCTTTCGACGAGCTTCTTGTGTAGCATCCAATCGATTATCAACTGGTCTAGGCTCCATTTTTAAATTAGCGTAGATGTTGTCCAGATCAATGCCTTCTTCTGGGTTATTAAGTAAGGATTGTGCCCATGGATTTTTAGTGTAGGGACTTCCTTTTTTTAGCATATTCAAAAGATAAACGATCTCTCTTGCGGCCAGCTCGAATGCTGCTTCAGGTTTGACAAGGCGTGAATATATTAACATGTCCCTATTTGAAGTTCGAATAGGTGGCGAAGTCCCGCGTGGGTAACTTGGGAAGGTCGATATCTTCACATCGTCCTTGTTTATGTCTACGGTTGGATCTCGAATTTCATTTGGAAGGCCGATATCAATTAAACCGTGATCAATAATCCTATTAGGCTGGAGTTGCGCCCATCCGGATGAATGATTTGCCCCCACAAATAATATCTCCTCCACTTGATCAGCTACATCGTAATCGGCCAATTCATTGAGGACAACTGCCGCGAGAAGTCTGGGGGGGATGTTGTTTGCTTTTGCACTTTTGCGAATGACATCACAATATTGATTCAAACGTGTGTTTATCCATTTGAGTTTCTGTTCTTCTATCATTCCGTTCCATTTGGACTCATTCATTAATGGTTGTACTCCAATCCAGTGAGGTTTGTAGACCACAGTATAACTACCTCCAAGTAACGCGCTGACGGCAACAATAAAGGCTATCGACGGATCCTCCTCAATGACTCTGGCATGTCCCGTATTCACAAAATCAGAGATACCCACAAATCCATCAATATCGTCAACGAAATCCGAAATACTTGATTCCGGACTTCCATCGAGAATTTTAAATTGAAGCTGGTTCACATGTTGAGCCAGGGTTTTAGGTATTTCTTCGATAAATTCGAATTGTTGCTCGTTTCCTGTTGTATTTGTGAATTTGAGCATCGTCAGTCCCCGATGGCCGAGCTGTTCGTTTTCGGGATCATTTCGGATGAGTGCTGTGCTTCTACTAAAAAGAATCCCTGGCTTAATCTCGACTTCTTTCTCCTTAAAAACTACTATCCCTTTTTCTTTATCCCAGCTAATTTTACCTGCCTCTACCTCAATTGAAGATGGTGCTTTTGAATTATCAGAAAAATCTTTAGATTCCCCCATGTTCTGGGCCAGTTGTTCAATACCAGACTGATAAGTTCCTTCGGCAGAAACCATGGCAAGCCATCGGCTGGTGGGGTAATTGTCCTCAGCGTAGGCGTGGCCGGCGTATTCATTCAGAAGGAAGATGTCCCTTCTGACCTTGCCGTAGACGCCCTCCCGGGCAAATTTATCCTTACTCTTCGAAACAACAGTGATGGTCTCCACTCCAAATTGAATCCTGTCGCTCCCTGTAATGATGGAACGCAATGATTCCGGTCTGTAGTTAGGGAAATCTCCTTGACTCCGACCCTCTTCGATAACGGAAT
>Ga0316189_10002035_pt1 | contig 19944 bp, 16 predicted proteins | sample LowCovwburrow_MG_FD_204930 | JGI IMG/M metagenome (GOLD analysis project Ga0316189, IMG submission 204930) | Coastal sediment microbial communities from Maine, United States - Lowes Cove worm burrow | ecosystem: Environmental > Aquatic > Marine > Coastal > Sediment | place: USA: Maine... | reverse complement strand
TAAACTACTGAAAACCGTCGTTACCGTGCTCGGTATTTTGTTGGTTGTTGGCACAATTGTTCTGATCACTGCAATCGTCTATCGCGCCTCAAAACTAAAATCAGCCCCCCCTGTACAGGGTTTCAAAATCGAAAGCAAATTGCCACAGGGCAGCACGATAAAATCAACCCAGCTCAATGGTGATCGCATGGCTGTTCGGATACAAAACGGCGCAACCGAACAGATCATTCTGTTTAATATTAAAAAGGGCATTGAAATCGGCCGGATTAATTTGAAATAGTAGGCTTATATCGTTCACGCAAATTTTGCTACGCAAAATGCTCCGCGGGGGCGGCGCTATTAAGCGCCGGGGCCTCGTCATGTCGAAGACATGCTTCGCATGATGGCCCAGTCGGCGATCATAGCCGCCTCCAGCTGCGGATTCTCAGGTCAATTTAAATCCGCAACCGGACGAGCGAACACTACTGTTCGTGAGGACTAGCCGCGACTGCGGCTCGGCCGGTCAGGCCGCGCCCTCGCAGGCCCGAGCGCAGCGAGGATTAGCCGTGAGAGGTATAAAAACTTCCCACTCAGCGCTGCTCGTTTTCCCAATCCGGATGCACATAGGGCTGTTGCATTGAAGCTGGCAAGGGCGGATTGCCCAGAATAAGATCAGCCGCCTTTTCAGCCACCATCATTGACGGCGCATTTATGTTACCATTGGTGATCTGCGGAAAGATTGATGAATCAACCACCCTTAAGCTTTCAACCCCGATCACCCGGCACTCATTGTCGACGACCGCCGTTTTGTCTCCCCTTTCACCCATTTTGCAGGTTCCACACGGATGAAAGGCACTGCTGGCATGGGCGCGGATAAATGTATCAAGCTGCTCATCATTCTGCACATCAAATCCCGGCATCAATTCATGCAAGGCAAATTTCTGCAACGCCGGTTGCGAAAAGATTTCCCGTGTCAGCCTGATCGTCTGGCGATAATCGCTCCAGTCATCAGGGTGTGACATGTAATTAAAATGGATTTGCGGTACCGCATCGATATCCTTTGAGATGATTTTAACACTGCCGCGTGATTTGGACCGGTTTGGCCCGACATGCACCTGCATGCCATGGCCATTATAGGCTGCCCGCCCGTCATAACTAATGGCACCAGGCAGAAAATGGAACTGGATATCAGGGTACTCAACCCCCTTGTTCGAGCGGATAAATCCGCAAGCCTCAAAATGATTGGTCGCCCCGAGCCCGGTCTTTGACAACAGCCACTGCAAACCAATCCGGCCCTTGGCCAGCAAACCCAGTTGCGAATTGAGCGAAACAGGCTTTGACACCGCATATTGCACATAAAGCTCCAGATGGTCCTGCAAATTCTTCCCGACACCGGGCAGTTCACACTGGGGCTCAATGCCAAGTGATTTGAGATATCCGGTCTCGCCAACACCCGAACGCTGCAAAATTGCCGGCGAATTAAAGGCACTGGCAGACAGAATAATCTCACGCCGGGCTTTGACCATTCTGGTCTTTTTGCCGGTTTTATATTCAACCGCAATGGCCCGTCTGCCTTCAAACAACACCTTGTTGACCAGCGCCTGGGTGCGCAGTTCAAGGTTTTTACGTTTCAGCGCCGGTTTCAGATAAGCATTGGCTGCAGACCACCGTCGACCTTTCCAGATGGTCATTTCCATCTGGCCAAAACCTTCCTGCCGATAACCGTTATAGTCGATTGTTTCGCTGTATCCGGCCTCAACCCCAGCTTTGATAAAAGCATCATAGAGCGGATTTTTCATGGTGCCGCGTATTACATGCATCTTGCCATCCGTGCCGCGCCATTCAGCTTCACCACCATGGGCATTTTCAAGTCGCTTGTAATAAGGCAGGCAATCGCGAAACGCCCAGTTTTTAGCCCCCAGCTTTTCCCAGGCATCAAAGTCTTTTGCATGACCGCGCACATAAACCATACCATTGATTGACGATGATCCACCAACCACCTTGCCACGCGGCGCTGGCAGAACCCGGCCACCCAGATGCTTTTCCGGCACCGTTTCATAGCCCCAGTTATAGGTTTTCATCCGCATCGGATAGGACAAAGCAGAAGGCATCTGGATAAAGGGCCCCATATCGGTGCCCCCATATTCCAGCACCAGCACCCTGAATTTTCCATCCGCACTCAATCGATCAGCAAGAACACATCCAGCCGACCCGGCACCAACAATAATATAATCAAAAACATCAGTCATCACGGGCTCTCTTTACCCTTTGGAAAACGGGCATTTGCTTCCAGTACATTGAGGTCGAGATGGTTGCGCATATAACGCTCACTGGCATTTTGCGGCGGCGCATAATCCCACGGCACATATTCTCCCTGACGCAGGGCATGATAGACAATCAGTCGATCACGCTGACTTTTGCGCACATCCGCGTCATAGGTCGCCAAATCCCATTTTTGCTCGACAATCTGCATAAACGGTTTGATGGTTGCAGAATTGGCCAGATTGACTTGTTCAAACGGATCATCTGCAAGATTGAACAATTGCGGCGGATCCACCGGGCAATGAATGAACTTTTCATTTGCCGTTCGCACCATCACCATGGGTGCAATACTGCCCTCACCGGCATATTCGGCAAACACCGGCTCTGTGCGCTTACCACCTGAGCACAACTCAACCAGTGAATGACCATCAATGTCGCTTTCTACCGGCACATTGGCCAGTTCAAGCAACGTCGGCAAAACATCAAGGGTTGAAACCGGTGTGGTAATTTTGGCCGGTGAAAAATGTCCTGGGGCATGCACAAACATCGGCACCCGTATGGACTCCTCAAACATGCTCATTTTAAACCACAGGCCACGCTCACCCAGCATGTCACCATGATCAGACAGGAAAATGATGATGGTATTGTCATCAAGCTGACAGTTTTTCAGTGTCTCAAGAATTTGCCCGATCTGCTCATCCAGATAGCTGATATTGGCAAAATAGGCCCGGCGGGAATCAATAACATTCTGCTCGCTAATGTCATAAGTCGTCCAGTCAGACATATTCATCAGCCGTTTGGAATGCGGGTCCATATCTTCAAAACTGATGGCCGCCACATTCAAGCCCGGCAGTTTGTCCTCAGGGTACAGATCCCAATATTGTTGCCGGGTCACAAACGGGTCATGCGGGTGGGTAAAGCTGACCGTCAGGCAAAATGGCCGTTCATCCTTGCCACGGGCCAGATCACGGATTTTGCACTTGCTGAAGTGGCAGACGTCATCGTCATATTCCAGCTGATTGGTGGTTTCTGCCACCCCGGCCCCGGTAACGGTGCTGAAATTATGATACCACCAGTCAATGCGCTCATGCGGCTTTGTCCAGTCCGGTGTCCAGCCAAAATCAACCGGATAAATATCCGTCGTCAGACGCTCTTCAAAGCCATGAAGCTGATCAGCCCCGATAAAGTGCATTTTGCCGGACAAGGCCGTCTGATATCCGGACCTACGCAAATAGTGGGCAAAGGTCGGCACAGATGAGCATAGTTCAGCCGCATTGTCATAGGCACCGATTTTTGAAGTCAGTTGCCCGGTCATAAACCCGGCCCGTGATGGTGTACACAACGGACTGGGGCAATAGGTATTGGCAAAATTGACAGCTTCGTCAGACAACCGTCGCAAGTTTGGCACCTGCAGGAAATCTGCCGGCCCGTCGTCAAAAAACCGGCCACAGAGCTCATCAACCATAAAAATAAGAAAATTGGGTTGTTTGCTCATGGCTCTTCCTCCCTTGACCCGTCCAGCAGGTGGGAAACCAGATCAATCGCTAATGCCCGCGGGTTATTCATGTCATGCAAGGCCGGGTTTAATGCTGCCCGCAAATAGAGCCCGTCAATCACTGCCGCTATGGCTTCGGCCTGAAAATCATGTGATCCAGAAGGATCAAGTTTTTTAAGAGCATCGACCAGATTTGACTGCAAACGACGGTGATACAAGGTCAGAATACGCGTCAGACTGGCCGAATTTCGCGAACCGGCATAAAACGCCAGCCAGGCCGTAACCACCTCGGGCGAAAACTGCTCGTTTGAAAACGAGGCATCGATAATGGCAAAAACCCGCTGGTAAGGTGTTTTTGCAGCTTTCAGACAACTGACGGCTTGACGACGTAAATCCTCCAGCATCACCCGCATGGTTTCAAACAGCAACTCATCCTTATCGGCGAAATAATGATGGACAATACCGGGCGATACCCCGGCCTTTTTTGCAATACGGGTAACTGTAGCATCAGCCAGTCCATATTCATGGATTGACCCGATTGTCGCATCAATCAACTGACGACGCCGCACTGGCCCCATCCCGAGCTTTGGCATGTAAATATCTCTCTCGTTTTGATTATCTGAATGTCTAGATTATTTTTAATTGGTTGACCAACCAAAAATAAATAGCATCGGAAAATTTAACTATTTTCTTGACGGTTCTTCTTTGTTGAGGCTTTTAGGAAATATCTGTTGATTTTATTGTTACGAACGACCAATCCTCTGAAAAGAAAGTTTCTATCATGCCGTCAAATGCAAATTTCGGGTTCCCTACCTCAATCAAATTCGGCGCCGGGCGCATTGGCGAACTGGCTGATCTTTGTAAAGAAGCGGGCATTACCCGACCGCTCTTGGTGACCGACCCCGGTTTGGCAGCCATGCCAATGGTCAAAGACATTGTAACCGGCCTTGAAAAAGACGGCCTGGCCGTTGCCGTATTTTCCGATATCAAACCCAATCCAGTGGCTGAAAACATTACCGAAGGTGTCAAGGCCTTCAAAGCAGGCGACCATAATGGCGTCATCGCTTTTGGTGGCGGTTCAGGGCTGGATGCCGGCAAAGTCATTGCTTTCATGCAGGGCCAGACCCGACCACTGTTTGACTATGAAGATGTCGGCGACTGGTGGACACGGGCCGACCCGGCAGGCATTGCGCCCAATATCGCCGTCCCGACCACCGCTGGCACCGGCTCGGAAGTCGGGCGCGCCGGTGTGGTAACAGATAGCGAAACCCACGCCAAAAAAATTATTTTCCATCCGCTGATGCTGCCGACATTTGCGATTCTTGACCCGGAACTGACTGTCGGTCTGCCTGCCGGGTTAACTGCCGCAACCGGTCTAGATGCCCTGTCCCACAATCTCGAAGCCTACAGTGCCCCGGGCTATCATCCCTTTGCCGCCGGTATCGCGCTTGAAGGCATGCGGCTGGTCAAGGATTTCCTGCCTGAAGCTGTTGCCAATCCGACAGATATCGAAGCCCGCGGCCAGATGCTGGTTGCCTCGGCCATGGGTGCCACGGCTTTTCAGCGCGGCCTTGGGGCCATGCATGCCCTCGCACACCCGCTTGGCGGGGTTTATGATGCCCACCACGGCATGCTCAACGCCATTCTCATGCCTTACGTTTTAAAAGCCAACCGTGAAGCCATTGAAAATCGCATCAGACGCGCCTCACGCTATATGTACATTGATAACGGCTTTGACGGTTTTCTTGACTGGGTTCTTGAATTGCGCCAGCAACTCAACATCCCGCACAAACTGGAAGACATCGGCATCCCGGCTGATAATCTGGAAACCATTGCCGAAATGGCCACCAAAGATCCTTCCGCTGGTGGCAACCCCATCCAGTTTACGCCAGCCCAATACCACGACATTGTCAAACGGGCACAGAGCGGTAATTTATAACCCTCGACTTGATCTAACACGTTGTGCTGCAAACGCGAACCTTCTAAAACTCTGACTGTCCCATAACAGTCAGAGTTGTTAAGTCATGATCAGGTTAGGCAAAATCGTTATAGCTGTACTCATTGCTGCCTTGTCAGCGCTACCGGTTACCGCTGGCCAGAAAACACAGATCGCCAGCACCCTCGGTTGTATAAAAACCATCACTTCAGGCACACCTATCCTTTCAGGCATTCCTACAGGAAATTTGCCATCCCACATTCTGGCTCAGCGTTGTGGTGGGCTGACACTGGGCATCAGGTTTCATAACGGTGTGTTACAATCAACTGCCGTACAGAACAGGTTCATCCCGCACTATACTGCTCGTGGCAAAAAACTGGCAATTCCCGATGCCCGTGTGACCATCTCTCAGGGAAATATTCGCGAAGCCTGGCTGACAAGACCAACCCAGCGCTATAACCATGCCATTCTCGGCGATAATGTTGAAGCTGGCGGCCTGGCGGTCCTGCTGGCGAACAAACAGCGTATTGAAGTGATTGCTGATAAAAACACCGTCTTTGAAGACCGCATGGCCCGACTGGTTGACCTGGACAAGAATGGCGAGAACGAAATTGTTGTTGTTCAAAGCGATATGGACCGCGGCGCTGCCATTGTCATTTTTGCAGTACACAATCAGAAACTTGTCAAACTGGCTCAAAGTCCCCCGATCGGACGTTCACACCGCTGGCTGAACCCGGCAGCTGCTGCTGATTTTGACGGCGATGGCAATATTGAGCTGGCCTGGGTCGAAACACCACACATAGGCGGAATTCTGAAAATTGCCCGGCTGACAGGCACCGGCAGCAAACGACGACTTGACATCATTGCCGAACTTTCAGGCTTTTCCAACCACGCCATCGGCTCGCGTGAACAGATGCTGGCGGTCACTTTTGATTGGAACCAGGATGGCAAAAAAGACATTATTCTCCCCGGGTCCCGCCGCCAGAACATCCGTGTGGTTTCACTCATCAAAGGTCAGTTGAAAGTCATTGACGAAATCGCCATAGGCGGTGAAATTGCCAGCCCGCTGGTGGCTGCTGATCTTGATGGCAATGGCACGGGAGAGGTTCTGCTGGTCACAAAGGATTCCAGATTATTATCTTTTTCACCTGAAATATATTAACAGTTCTATTGCTTCCTGACGCAATAGGTTTTAGATAACAGCAGGGGATTTGTTTCTTGCTGGCTCCTTTTTCAAGATACAACCACAAGGTTGCAATTAACAGTTAAGTATAGTTTTTGCATTTAAATAATGTTAGTAGAAAATTGGTGAAGAATCGTTAGGGGAGTGCGGTGTTCGCACAATAAATAAAAATAATGAATGTTAGTTTTTTAACGCCGAGAAATGCGCTGAAAAGAGTGCTTTTCTCAACCATTCTGGCCTCAACACTGCTTCTTCCTGCCTGTGGCCAGTTGCCAGTTGAAGGCCCGGCCCTGACTGAGATTGATGCACACCACCAAAACACCAACACAGCCGGATTTCTGCTGATTGACCTTAATGCCCAGGTGGCGGATTATCTCAAGTCCCGACTCCCCCCAAGTTTTAACGATCATTTCGGCAAAGGTCACCCCTTCAAGTCAAGCCGCATCGGTGTTGGTGATACACTGGCCGTGCAAATCTGGGAAGCAGATCCTACCGGGCTGTTTTCATCATCAGGTCAAGTCAACCGGGGCCAGATTCCTGAAATTGTTGTCGACAATACCGGTAAAATACTAATTCCCTTTGCCGGACGGGTCCGGGCCGCCGGACGCAGCCCCAGCCAACTCGGGATAGCCATCGCCAATGCCTTGAAGAAAAAAGCCGTTGATCCGCAAGTGCACGTCTCCATCACCCGTAATGTTGCCAATACGGTCACTGTTACCGGTGAGGTAAACAAACCATCTATTCTCCCGCTTACCTATAAAGGCGACGATCTTCTCAATGCCATTGCAGGCGTTGGCGGCACCAAATACCCGGCTTATGAAAGCCGTATTGCCCTGACCAGAAACGGCAAGATCGCCAAAGCCTATCTGTCCCATATTCTTAATTCGCCCAGAGACAACATTTACCTGAAGCGAAATGACAGAATAGATGTCGAACGCATACCCCAGAGCTTCTCATCTTTTGGGGCTGTGACTAAAAAAGGCAAAATCAATTTTGATGCCGCAAAGCTCAGCGTCCTTGAAGCTGTCGGCAAGGTTTCCGGTCTGTCTGATGAAAGAGCCGACCCGCGTGGTGTCTTCTTGATGCGATTTGAACAACGAGACACCGCATATCGTCTTGCAGGTGTTGACAATGAAGATCATCGCCAGCTCGTACCGGTTATTTACCGTATCAACCTGAAAGACCCCAACCAGTACTTTTTTGCCCAGGTCATCCCGCTGCACGACAAGGATGTTATTTATGTTTCCAACGCCCCAAGTGTTGAGTTGGATAAATTCCTGACCATTGTCGGCAAGGCCGTCGGCACCACACGGGCCGTGACAACGTATCCATATTAAGTTAGTTATGTAGTTTGCGCGGTAGCTGGAGCTATAAATGAAAAGATCATGGTTCAGTGTTTCCAGAATTCTGTTTCTGGCCCTCGTTGTCCTGCCTGTTACAGTCATCGCGCTATATGAATACCTGCTTGCCACTAACCGCTACGAAAGCAAGGCCGCTTTGTATATCACTGAAGAAAGCGCCCAAAGTTCACCTCTTGACTTGTCTCTGTTAGGCATCACCAACCCCGGCTCATCAAGAGATATTCTGGTCTTGAAGGCGTTCATTGAATCCCAGTCCATGCTGGGCAAATTTGACAAGAACCTTGGGCTGCGCGAGCATTTTTCAAATCCCTCCATAGACTTCTGGTCTCGGCTGGCCAGTGATGCCTCACGCGAAGAATATCATGAATATTACCTTGACAGGGTTTTAGCCGAGTTTGATGATGAAGCACAGTTGCTGACGTTTTCCATCCAGACCTTTGATGCTGAATATTCCCGCAAGATTCTGAGTTTCATCCTCAAGGAAAGTCAGGTTTTTATAGACAAACTAAATGAAAACATCTCGAGGTCCCAGCTAAAGTTTTTTGATAATGAAGTCAAAAAGTCAGAAATAACACTGACCAGAGCCCGCAAAGACCTGCGCGACTTTCAAAAGAAAAACAACTTCCTCTCAACCGAAGTGGCAACAACAGCAATTGTCGGCACCATTTCGGCTCTTGAGCAACAGATGGCGCAAAAAAAATCGGAACTGAATTCACGTTTTGGACTTCTGGGAACAAATTCCCCGACATTGCGCCGTTTACGAGCCGAGATTAAGGCGATACATGAACAGATACAGCGTGAAAACAACCGTCTGGCCAGTAGCAAAGAAGGCAATCTAAGCGACCTGGACTCAAAATTCCGGGAATTGACCTTACTGGTGGAATTCCAGGCCCTGCGCTACAAAGCCAATCTGGACGCATTGGAAAAAGCCAAAACAGAAGCGGCCCGCCGCTTGCGGTTTTTAACCATCGTATCAGAGCCAACGCTGGCTGATGAGTCCCTTTACCCCGACCGGCCCTATATCATTATCACATCCCTGATTGTGGCATTGATGGTTTACTTTATTTGCTCAATTACCATGGCCACCATTCGCGAACACGCCTAACCCGCTAAAACAGGTGTGCCATGCACAACCCAGCACTGGAAATCCTTAACCAAAAAAACCTTACAGTCGGCCTGTGTTCACGCGGTATCAGCCGGATCAGACACCTTGACCGGTTTCTTCAACTTGATAACGCCACATACAAATACCCGGCAAATATGGCAAAGACTGATCTGTTTATCGGTTGGGGCAACAAGCCGTCAGGTCGCAAGGCCGTAAAACTTGCCAAACAATCAGGCAGTCATTTCCTGCTGCTTGAAGATGCTTTCATTCGCTCCTATGCGCCCCAAACAGTCAGTGGCGAGCAAACTCTGGGGCTTATCCTTGATGACAAGACCATTTACTATGATGCCAGCAATGAAAGCCGGCTGGAAAACCTGATCAAACAAAACTGCCAAAACCCCTCAGCTGCCGACAATGGTCAAAAACTGATAAACCAGCTGAGCACCAGACAAATATGCAAATATAACAATTATGACCCGCATTTGGGCAATCTTCCCCCTGCCCTGAAACACGGCGAATTTGTGCTGGTTGTTGATCAGACATGGCAAGATCTCTCGGTATCAGGTGCTGGTGCAACAGATACATCATTCACCCGGATGCTCGAAGCGGCCATTGATGAAAACCCCGGCCGCATAATCGTTGTAAAGCTGCATCCTGAAGTTCTGGCCGGCAAGAAAAAAGGCTATCTCAAAGACCTTGCTATCAAATATGGCTGCACCCTCTTAACCGACAATATCAACCCGTGGCAGATGTTTGACCATGTCAGCACCGTTTATACGGTTTCAAGTCAACTGGGCTTTGATGCCCTGATGGCCGGTTGCAAGGTTCGCTGTTTTGCCATACCGTTCTATGCCGGATGGGGCCTGACCGGAGATGAGCTCAAATCCCCCCAACGTTCAGGCTTTAGCCCGACAGTCCAGCAAATCGCTGATGCGGCCCTTAATAAATATGCCCGTTATCTCGATGCCTATAACGCCGTGCCATGTTCTGTTGCCACCACCATTAAACAACTCGCCCATATTCGCGACACCCACGATGCCAACAAATCTCTGGCAGCCTTCTACCAGATCACCCCATGGAAATGGCAGCGCGTAAAACAGATGTTCGCGCAGATGTCTAAACAGCGGCTATTTTTCTTTTCTCAAAAAACCGCCATTAAAGCTGCCGTTGACCGGGGTGGCGATCTGGTCGCCTGGGCCTCCCGGATTGATGAAACTCTCGAAAAGGCTTGTGCTCAAAAAGGTGTAAAATTACACCGGCTTGAAGATGGCTTTATCCGCTCGGTCGGGCTTGGAACCAATTTCCACCTGCCCATGTCGCTGATTATTGATGATCTTGGCATTTACTATAATCCGGGCAGCGAAAGCCGACTTGAGCACATTTTGCAAAACCATCAGTTTGATGACAGTCTGCTGGCGCGGACAAAACGGCTGATCAAGACAATTGTTGAAAAACAAATCACCAAATACAACCAGCAACATCCCCTCACCGGGTTTGAGTTACCCAAGGACAGCAAAATCATTTTCGTTCCTGGCCAGGTCGATGACGATGCCTCCATCAAGCTTGCTGGTGACAACATGACTGCCATTGATCTGTTGTCAGCCGTTCGTGCCGCTAACCCCGATAGCTTTATTATTTTCAAACCCCACCCCGATGTCATGTCCGGTCAGCGTACAGGCCTCAGCGACGAACAACAGGCAAAACAATATGCCGACCTCTATATAACCGACACGCCGGTAAATCACCTGATTGATGCCTGTGATGAAGTTCACACCATTTCCTCTTTGACCGGTTTTGAAGCCCTGTTGCGCAACAAAACAGTTCACTGCCATGGCCTGCCGTTTTATGCCGGGTGGGGTCTGACACAAGATCACAGAACCTGCCCGAGACGTAACCGCAAACTCTCCCTTGAAGCACTGGTAGCCGCAACCCTGATCTTGTATCCGCGCTATTATGATCCAGTCTCTAAACTGCCATGTGGCCCGGAACTGATCATCCAGCGCATTGAGGAACAACGCATCTACCCCATACGCCCATCAATTCTTATTCGTTGCAGATCAGCCTTTGGAAAGCTAAAAAGTTACTTGAGATAGTTTTTCAAAGACAACGCCGGGACATCGGGAAATGGATTACACAGCCATATGGCTGACCATACAATTGGCGGGCATCACCACATTGGCCCTTCTGGTGGTGGCCACCCCTTTGTCCTGGTGGCTGGCCTTTACCAAGTCACCGCTCAAGCCGGTTGTTGAAAGTCTGACCGCCCTGCCGCTGGTCCTGCCGCCCACCGTACTCGGATTTTATTTCCTGATTCTGCTCGGTCCTGCCGGATCCATTGGCAAATGGTGGCTGGAGATGACCGGCACCACCCTGACCTTCAGCTTTACCGGTCTGGTCATTGCCTCCATGGTCTACTCCCTGCCCTTTGTTGTCCAGCCGGTTGCCAATGCCTTTGCCGAAATGGGCCGCAAACCGCTTGAAGAAGCCGCCAGCCTTGGTGCTTCCCCCCTCGACCGGTTTTTTTCTGTTGCCCTGCCTCTGTCAAAACGCGGCTTTTTAACCGCCGCCATTTTAGGCTTTGCCCACACCGTTGGCGAATTCGGCGTTGTTTTAATGGTTGGTGGCAATATACCGGGCAAAACCAGGGTCATTTCAATATCGATTTTTGAAAGTGTTGAAACTCTTGAATTTTCCAGCGCCCACCAGATGTCAGCCCTGCTGATTGCCTTTTCCTTTGCCGTCTTGTTGGCGGTATTTGTCCTCAATCGCAATTACTCGATTACCGGAGGCCGGTCATGAACCAGTTGCAGATTGATTGTCAACTGGACCGGCCAACGGGCAACATAGCAGCAACGGCCAGCTTTGACCTGCCCGGTATCACCGCCCTGTTCGGCCCCAATGGTTGTGGTAAAACCACCCTGTTACGGATAATCGCCGGTCTTGAACCAACCGCCCGGGGCACCATTGCCTTGAATGGCGCCCATTGGCAAACAAGCAGCAAAAACCTTCCCGCCCACAAACGTGGCATAGGCTTTGTTTTTCAGGATGCCCGGCTTTTTGAACATCTTTCAGTTGCCGATAATCTGAAATATGCTGAAAAACGCGCCAGCAGAAACGGCCCAGACATCAACCGTCATGAAATCATAGCCGCCTTTGCCCTGACAGAACTGCTGGGGCAAAAACCGGCCACCCTGTCAGGCGGCGAGCGCCAGCGTGTCGCCATTGCCCGCTCTCTGGTCTATCGCCCGCAATTGCTGTTGATGGATGAACCCTCAAGCGCCCTGGACATCAAACGCCGTGCTGCCATTCTAAGCTACATCGAAACCATTCCCGCCAAATACAATATCCCCATTGTCTATGTCACCCATGCCATTGATGAGGTGGCCCGACTGGCCAATAATATTGTCCTGATGGAAAAGGGCAGAATTATCGCCCATGGTTTGCTCGAAGATACTCTCGCCCGCCTCGACTTGCCACCACTGACAGGCCGCTTTGAAGCCGGTACCGTCATCACCGGCACCATCGGCAACACTGACCCCGTCTTTGCCCTGACCACCATTCATCTTGGCGAACAATCCCTCACCGTGCCGCGTCTTGATTTACCGGTTGGCCAGCAAATTCGTCTGCGCATCCGGGCCCGCGATGTCGCTCTTGCCACCAAAGAACCGGTCGGCATTTCCATCCGCAACACCTTGCGTGCCACGATTGAGGAAATCATGCCGGAACCCGACACCGCCTTTGCCGAAATCCGCCTGTCGGTGGAAAATCAGAGTCTGCGCTCAAGAATAACCCGCGCCTCACTGCACGATCTGGCCCTTGAACCGGGTAAGCCCATTCTCGCCCTGATCAAAAGTATTGCCATGGACCGCCGCCTGCTGGCCTCACCAGTGAGAAAATAAGCCCGACTGTCGCACTGGACGTTGGCATTGTAAGACACTATCTTTGGCAACTGATATCATATTACGGAACCTCCTTCATGACCAAACGGATCACCATCATCGGCACCGGCTTTGCAGGCCTTGCAGCAGCGGAAAAATACCGCAAGCTTGATGCCAAAGCCGAAATCACCATCATCGGCAAACAGGCTGAATTTGTCTTTCTCCCAAGCCTGATCTGGATTCCCTCCGGCCAGCGCAAAGGCTCAGATATCGTCATCCCGCTTGCGCCCTATTTTGCCCGCCGCAACATCAACTTTCACCACGGTGCGGCAACCGGCATCGAAAATAATGGCCGCACAGTCATTACCGAAAACGGCAAGGTCGACAATGACGGCCTGATTATTGCCTGTGGTGGCCGCTTCATAAAAAAACTGCCGGGCATCGAACATGCCATAACCCCGTGTGAAGGGGTCAAATCTGCCGAGGCCATCCGTGATCGTCTGGCGGCACTCAAACCGGGCAGCACAGTTGCCATCGGTTTTTCCGGCAATCCCAAGGAACCGGCTGCCATGCGTGGCGGGCCGATGTTTGAATTCCTGTTTGGCATCGACCGGCAATTGCGCAAAGAAGGCCGCCGCAAGGACATCAAACTGGTGTTTTTCTCACCCGCCCCCAAACCCGGCATCCGGCTGGGGGAGACAGCGGTAGAAAAACTGGTTGCCCGCATGAAGGCACAAGACATTGAAATCCACACCGGCCACAAACTGAAAAAATTCGAAGCTGACAAGGTTGTCACCGAAGGCGGCGAATTTGCCGCCGACCTCATTCTGTTCATGCCCGGCATGACCGGCAATAAATGGTTTGCCAATTCCAGCCTGCCGATTTCCGAAGGCGGTCTGATCAAGGCCAATGAACTGTGCCAGGTTGAAGGTTTCGACAAGGTCTATGTCGCTGGTGATTCAGGCTCCCTGCCCGGCCCCGGCTGGCTGCCCAAACAGGCCCATATGGCTGAACTGCAAGCAAGAGCCGCCGCCAAAAACCTGCATGACGAACTGGTTGGCCATCAGGCCCGTGAAAAGTTCAAAACCGAGCTGATCTGCATTGTCGACAGCGGCAACAAGGGCGCACTTGTCTACCGCACCCCCAAACATTCCCTGATGCTGCCAAACCTGCGCCTTCTGCACTGGGCCAAACGCATTTTCGAAGGCTGGCACCTGCGGCAATACCGCTGATAAAGTGCCATATTTATTCACCACTGTTACAGCCGTTCCAGATATTGGAAATATGGCCGTACCCAAACAGCTTTGAGCGGGAACCTCCATGGCAACAGCATTTACCCACCCGGTCATCGCCCTGGGCTTGTTCCCGTGGTTCAAATCTATTCGCAATTCATATTCGATTTTACTGACAGGCATGGTCCTGACGGCATTACCTGATCTGGACGTAATTGGATATCGTTACGGTATTCCGTACGACCATCTTCTTGGCCACCGCGGCCTGACGCACTCAATCTTTTTTGCCGCCGTTTTCAGCGCATTGCCAACACTGTATTTCAGTCTGCGACACAAGATATCCTTCTTTCCCATTTGGATATTTTTATTTCTCAGTATGGCTTCACACGGGTTTATTGATGCCATGACCAATGGCGGACTGGGCATTGCTTTTCTGTCGCCTTTTTCCAATGAACGGTATTTTCTCCCCTTTCAACCAATTGAGGTTTCGACTCTCAGCATCAAACGTTTCTTTCAGGGTCAGGGCATTGCCGTGATGAAATCCGAACTTCTCTATATCTGGCCACCGGCTATACTTCTCATGCTGCTTGGCATTCTGGCGCGGTTAAGACGATAGATCCCTTATCAATATCCACTCATTTAAGCTCACTATCCGGTAAATTCGATCTGACCATCCGGCAAAAGATAAAGCACCAGCGCTCGGCCATCTGTCACCGTTGGGTGATGGGCAGAACCTGGCGGATTTACACACCAGCCTGCATCACAGCCATCAAAACGCGCCCCCGGTGTCACCGGCATCACCATACACACCTCACCGGTCGGGTGTTTGTGATGCGGCCCGACAATATCGGTTAGGTCAACAACATCAACACTCAGCTCACGCGTTGCAGGTGTTGGCTCGATAACCCGCCCGAAGCGCCGTCCCGGTCCACCTTGCGCGCACATCCAGCCTGAAGAAATCGCCTGGTGACAGGCTGCCTCGATATTTCGAAACACCTCACTGGAGGGGGGAATTTCAGCATTGAGCCGCGCTTCAAGTCCGGCATCAAGTTCACCTTGTGAAACCAGTGCCACCACAGGTTCAACAAGCTCTACAAACGCTGCCTGTTCTTCTTCAAAAGCCATGCAACCTCACACTTTCAGGTTTTAAAACCCGCATCTAATCAATATAACTGTCGGCGCGCAAGCCCGCCCGCTCATAATGAACCGGCAGCACCCGTCCGTAAAGCTGTTTGCAGCGCTCAGGCGTGGCCACCATTCCCGGCTCTTCAACATAGGAAAAAATTGCCACATAGCGCGGCGTTGCCCCCGTAAGCGGTGCCACCCGATGCAATGAATAGCGGCCTTTGAAAAGCTGCAAGTCACCTGGCTCCAGTTCCAGCCGCACCACCTTGTCTGATGTCTCATCGAGAACCTTGCGCACTTCGGCAAAGTTTTCACCATCAGCCCGGATATTGGGCGCGTATTCAAACGCCCCGCCCTGATCAGCATTCTGAATGGCCAGAGTCACGGTAAAATTATTGGTATCAAAGTGCCACGGAAAGCCGTTGCCCTCTTCAGCCATATTGATGATCACATCGGCCAGCGGATCGCCATAGCGATAAAATTTTTCTTCCTGCAGACAGTCCTGAATAAAGCCGTCAAAAGCCGGAAAGTCATGGACCGTCCGCAACGGACCAGAGGGCTTGAAATTATCTGCAGCAATAAAATTGTTCGAGCGCTCGTAAAACGCCCGGCGAGGATCATCTTCAGGTAAAGTCGGATCATCCTTGGTAAAATACGGGTTTGTCTTGTTAAACGAACGATGACCGCAATCAGAAACCAGATCAGCTTCGCCAGCAATAGCGCCAACACCCTTAGGCGTCAGAAATCCTTTAAGAACAGCACACCCGTCATGGTCAAGATCACGTCGCACCCGCTCAAGCAGGGCCTGTTTTTCAGGGCCATCCACATCAATGGGATAATCATCAAGATTTATCAATTCACGTGCGTTCAGCAACATCCCAGCCTCCCTGCCATAATCTTCTGACCAGGAATGGTGAAACTGGACCGATAAAAAATCTAACGCAAATGCGACACAAATAATGACAAAGCAAACAGCTTTTATCCTCATCAAAACTGTCCTGGGACAATTGCAGCCGTTCCCTCAAATCCCACCAGATGATAAAAGCTGTACAAACCCGTTCTGGCAAATGCTGCAACAGAACATATTTACAAAGAAAAAATATTTGTTAGTATACAAATGAAATAACCATTCCGGGAAAGTCGCTGTTTTTCGCCAAAACCGCCAAAAAAAGCCATTTTTTCAGCCCGGCCAATAGAAAGAATAGATCATTGCGCAAATATATCGACATTGACCTGACAGCAAAATCCACCCGGGCAAGAGAGCTTGACCCCAAAGAAATTGCCGCAGCCGGGCGCTATCTGATTGCCAAAACACTTAACGATCAGAACATTGCCGATGTCGACCCGCTGTCCCCACAAAACCCGCTGATCTTTTCTGCCGGCCCATTTGCCGGCACCAATTTCTCCAACGGCAACCGACTGAGCGTCGGCTGCAAGAGCCCGCTGACCGGTGGTGTAAAAGAAGCCAACAGCGGCGGCACCTTTGCCTTTGCCATGGGACAACTGGAAATATCCGGCTTTACCCTGAACGGCGCGGCTGATGACTGGGTGATCATTCGCATTCCTGCAGAAGGTCCGATCACCTTTGAAGACGCCTCCCCCTATATGGGCCTTGGCAATTTCGACTGCGCCCGTCTGCTGCACGAACATTATGGCGACAAGATTTCACTGGCCCTGTGCGGTCCGGTTGGTGAATATCTCGGCCTGCTGGCCGGTATCAGCTTTTCAGATACCGACAACCGCCCGTCACGACTTTCTGCCCGCGGTGGCGTCGGTGCCGTCATGGGGGCCAAAAAGGTCAAAGCGATCGTCATCGACAAACTCAAAATGCCGCCATTGCATGACCGCAAAAAATTCATGGGCCATTTGAAAGACTATGGCAAAAAGTTAAGCGCATCTCCAGCCGTCGAAGCCTTCAGCACCACCGGCACCGCCATGGTTGCCGATCTGACCAATTATATCGGCGGCCTGCCAACCAGAAATTTTTCAGCTGGCAGTATTACTGAAAGCAGCGACGAAACCCTCAAAATGGGCGGTGACTTCATCCGCGAACAAAACAAAGCCAGAGGCGGTGAAATTTCCCACGCCTGCATGCCCGGATGTCTGATCAAATGCTCCAATGTCTATGTCGATGATGAGGGCCGTGAACTGGTTTCTCCGCTTGAATATGAGACCATTGGCCTGCTCGGCACCAATTGCGGCCTGTCTGATCCCGATGATGTTGCCCGCTTGAATGAAACCGCCAACGATCTTGGCATCGACAGCATTGAGCTGGGCTGCACAATCGCCGTCCTGATGGAAGCCGGACAGGGCGAATTTGGCGATGTCAAATTCATGCAGCAATGCCTGTCAGATCTTTTCAAAGGCAATGAGCGCGGCAAAATTATTGCCCAGGGCACCGCCCGGGCCGGTGAGCACTACAACGTCAAGCGTATCCCGGTGATTAAAAAACAGGGCATCAGCGCGTACGACCCGCGGGTTATTGAAGTCACCGGCGTATCAATGATGGTCACCGCTCAAGGGGCCGACCACACCACTGGCAACGCCCCGTCTTATAAAAGTGTCGACAAGTCAATCATGGAGATCTGTCAGGAAAGCCTCAAGATACAGATCAATTGCTGTATTGCAGATTCTTTCGGCCTGTGCATTTTCGGCCGCAGTGTCACCGATGAAAACCTTCAGCTTATAGTCAATGCCGTCAATGATGCGGTCGGGGCGGATATTGATCTGGCCTTCCTCAAAATGATCGGGGTTGAAACCCTCAAGCTCGAAGCCCAATTCAACGCCAAGGCCGGATTCAGCGAAATAGATGACGAACTGCCCGACTTCTTCACCAGCGAGCCATTACCACCAACCGGCAAAACTGCCCGCCTCAAAGCCGCTGATGTCAATAAATGCATGGACGAATTGATGGCAGCCCTATAGATTCAGGCACCAAACCTGACCGTGCTCTGAGGACTTCAGTGAATGATGAACATGCTGCCTGCCGACCTGACTGTCACTCATCTGCTGGCCGTGGCATTTCTGGTACTGTCCTGGGTTGGCTACGGGCCGTTATTGAGCATTCTCTCCAAAGGCACCCTGAATTCTCAACTGGGGCTGGTACGCAAACACTGGGTAGATGTCTCGACCCGGCGCGAAAACCGCACCTTCGATGCCGTGCTGCTCGGCCACATCATCAACTCGGTTGCCTTTTTCGGCTCGGCCACCCTGATTGTGCTGGCCGGTCTGGTCAGTGCATTTGTCAATGTCCGGCGGGTACATGAAATTGTCGTTGAACTGCCTTTCCTGAAAACAACAAGCGTTGAGGCCTTTTCGGCGGAACTGGCGGTGATTGTCTGCATTTTGATGATCTGTTTTTTCCTCTTTACCTATGCCTTGAGAAAACTGATCTATTGCGTTGCTCTCATCGGTGCCCTCTATGAAGGCCCGGCTGAAACAAAAGAGCACCACGATATGATCTCTGCAACATCACTGGTCATGACCGAAGCCCTGAAAAGTTTTAACTCCGGCATCCGTGGTTATTATTTTTCAGTCGCCGCGCTGTTTCTGTTCCTTGACCCGCTGGCTTGCATCGCCGTAACAGCCGCCGTGACCGCCCTGCTGATTTACCGCCAGATTTACACGCGCACCGCCAGGTCTATTGGCTCTTATGTCAATGCCATCAACAAACACGCTGAATCCATGAAACAGCGCATCGGCAAAACCGATTGAGTGCAAACTTTAAAGCCCGACAGTTGACAACAACTATCTAGACTTTCAAAAACGTGACGTCTATTTACACCATATGGACGTAGATACTAACTACTCAGCCCCCTTCCGCGTTGGCATAATGCTTGTCGATGGCTTTGCCATGATGTCTTACGCGTCACTGGCAGAACCCTTGCGGGCTGCCAATATCCTGTCGGACCGCACTTTATATGCCATTCGCCACATCCCGGTCAGCGGGGCCAGTGCGATAAGTTCCAGCGGTGTCGTCATCAAGGCCAATGCCCAGGTTGGCGAACGGGTCGACTTTGACCTTGTCTTCGTTGTCGCCGGTGGTGACCCTATACCATTTCACGACAAGCGGGTATTTGCCTGGTTACGTCACTTATCGATGCGCGGGGTCCATCTTGGCGGTGTCTCGGGCGGACCGGTGATTCTCGCCCTGGCCGGGGTGATGAAAGGCCGACGCATGACGGTACACTGGGAGCATGCCCAGGACCTTCTCGACATTTCACCAGCCTTGATGCTCGAACGCACGCTTTATGTAATCGACCGCGATCGTATGACCTGTGCCGGCGGCATTGCAGCTCTGGATATGATGCACACCATGCTCAGTGAACATCATGGCGCCGAATTTGCCCGTCAGGTTTCTGACTGGTTCATGCACACAGAAATCCGTC
>Ga0316189_10002033_pt1 | contig 19948 bp, 15 predicted proteins | sample LowCovwburrow_MG_FD_204930 | JGI IMG/M metagenome (GOLD analysis project Ga0316189, IMG submission 204930) | Coastal sediment microbial communities from Maine, United States - Lowes Cove worm burrow | ecosystem: Environmental > Aquatic > Marine > Coastal > Sediment | place: USA: Maine... | reverse complement strand
AGACGGATGCTGAAGCCGAAAGCAATCAACGAGAATATCGATCCGGTTGATATGCCAATTCTGGCCGCCACCACGTCGGGCTGTATCCAGAAAACAGTCCACGACATGAAGATGATCAGTGACATTGGCAGGAACATGGTCAGAAGGTAGTAGCCCCCGTTCCTGGTTGCCTCCAGGGCATAGGTCAGTTGCGGCCGCTCCACTCCTGTTGCTGCAACAGAGAATGTGCCCATCTCGGGCTCCAGCAAGCGGAAACTCCAACCCTCAATGCTGAATGAGTCCGGATCTCCGGCGACCCTGGTAGCGGCTGAGAATTGTAGCTCGTCCGGGCTGTACTGGTAGGAAACGATTTCAATAGCCAGTTGCTGTGTATCGAACGGAAAGTCGCGGAAATCGAGGTCGACTGCCAACTGACCGGTATAGCGCTGCCGGTAAACGACGTTGCCACTGGCATCTATTTCGGCCAGCGGTGGCAGCTGCGCGTCAAGGCCCCGATCGTTCACGATCAGGCCCTTTGGCGTCCAGATCTGACTGATAGGCCTGCTACGTATTGCCGGCACCGCAGCGTCAGTTTTCGATGCAAGTCGTGGGTCTCGCCACATGGTTGTCACGAAGATGTCGACGTTGAAGCGCTGACGCACGTCATCGATCGCATCGACATCGATCACCAGCAAGTTGACCGTGATTTCAGTAGGCGGTCCGCGAGCGTCAGGGCGCTCTGCAAGCATCAGCTCGGAGGACATCTCCTGCGCTGTAACGGTCGTGCTCAGCAGCAACGCGAAGCAGGCTAGTAAATGGCGCATCGTTCGACTTTGTAGAATATTGCTATTCGCTACCCTTGGACACGTCACCGAAATGGCTGGCGAGCTCGTTGGCCCAACCCTTCAAAATACGGTCGACGGCGGTCAGATTCGTCGCGCTGTTCGAGTATGCGACCGTCGGAGCGGTGTGCTTCGCACGTTGCTGATCGATGATCTGCGCCAGCAGACTGCCGCTGACAGAGTCATATAGCTCGAGGTACAAAGTCATCTGCCCTGCTTCCGCCACATATGACCGTGATATGCCGCCCGACCTGACATCCGGTGCGTTGGCAACAACATTGATTATGGCCGGACGGAGAATGATGACGTCTGCCGCTGGCTCCGTAACCACTTCGTGTCCGTTAGCCATCATGGTCTCGCTGAAGACGGTCTTCAGTTCCCCAGCCAGTCTTGCTTTCATGCGCGTCACGTCACTGTCCTTAACCCTGCCGTCAAGGCCAGCAACATTCCTGTTGTAGTCACGCTGCCAGTTCTTCGCGAACGCTACCTCGCCATCCAGGATCAACACCTTGGTGTATTGCCCAAAATCCACGTCCTCGGCCGTGTAGACAATGCGGCTTTTCGTCTCGGTTACCAGGGTCAGACCTTCCGGCGTGGTTTGCGGAAGCTTCTTGTCAGCGGCAATCGCTGTCCCAAAAAACACGGCACTCAGCGCAATTGCCGCAAACAGCCGTCGTGTGTTCGAAGTGAGATTTGTCATTGTGATGTCCGCCTTTGTATAGAGCCGGCAACTATAGCCTTTTCGCCTGAATCAGGACAAATTGGTCAGCCCTTGGTAGAGAGATCTCGAGGCACGCGAATATGCTCGACCATGTGTTGAATTCGCTCTGGTGGTGGTTTGGTTGCATAGCTCACGGCAATGGCAACTGCGAAATTGAGGCACATCCCGATGACGCCGATGCCCTCTGGTGAGATCCCGAACAACCAGTATTCGGCGGTGTTGGTACCCCAGGGAGCGCCCGCCCATTTCAGGAACAGTCCCTTGAAGAACTCGATATAGCCGTAAGTGAAGATCAACCCGGTCAGCATACCCGCGATCGCGCCCTCCTTATTGATCCTCTTGAAGAAGATCCCGAGCAATATCGCAGGGAACAGTGACGCTGCAGCAAGACCGAAAGCAAACGCGACGACTTGAGCGACCCACCCCGGCGGGTCGAATCCGAGATAACCCGCGATCGCGATTGCGAACGCGGCGGCTATTCGCCCAGCCATTAATTCCCGCTTGTCTGAGATATTCGGCAAGAATATGCCCTTGATCAGGTCGTGCGAGACAGCGGCCGAAATGACGAGCAAGAGACCAGCCGCGGTCGACAGCGCAGCTGCGATTCCGCCGGCCGCGACCAGGGCGATAACCCAGTCTGGAAGCCCGGCAATCTCAGGATTCGCAAGCACCATGATGTCGCGATCAACGTCCAGCTCGTTTCCGGACCAGCCATAGTCAGCAGCCAGAGCCGCGAACTCGGGGTTCGAATCGTTGTAGTACTGGATGCGGCCATCTCCGTTCTTGTCATCAAACGTCACAAGCCCGGTTTGCCGCCAGGTATCAAACCAGCCTGGCCGGTCCTCGTAGGCGAGATTGCCATCGACGCTGCCAACCTCCCCGGGCTGCATAGTGTTAATCAGGTTATAGCGCGCCATCGATCCAACCGCCGGCGCCGTTGTGTAGAGAATGGCGATAAATAGCAGCGCATACCCCGCCGAAATACGAGCATCACGCACTCTCGGCACCGTAAAAAAGCGCACGATCACATGCGGGAGGCCGGCGGTACCGACCATCAGCGCCATCGTTATACAAAAAACGTCGATGCGGCTCTTGCTGCCCGACGTGTACTCGGTGAATCCAAGAGAAGTAACGATGTCATTGAGCTTATCGAGCAGCGCTGTACCTGTTCCTGGAATCTCGCTGCCAAATGCCAGCTGCGGAATCGGGTTACCGGTGATTTGAATCGCGATAAAGACGGCAGGCACTGTGTATGCGAAGATCAGCACGCAGTACTGCGCTACCTGGGTATAGGTGATGCCTTTCATGCCACCGAGGACGGCGTAGATGAACACGACGCCCATGCCGATCAGTAGTCCGGTAGTGACTTCCACCTCCAGAAAGCGGGAGAACACGATACCCACTCCACGCATCTGCCCGGCGACATAGGTGAACGAAATGAAGATCAGGCAAATTACCGCGACGATACGTGCTGTCTTCGAGTAGTAACGTTCCGCTATAAACTCCGGCACTGTGAACTTGCCGAACTTCCGCAGGTACGGCGCAAGCAACAGCGCCAGCAAAACATAACCACCGGTCCAGCCCATCAGGTAGACAGAACCATCGTATCCAAGAAAAGCGATCAGTCCCGCCATGGAAATGAATGACGCTGCACTCATCCAGTCAGCGGCCGTCGCCATGCCATTGGCAATCGGGGAAACGCCCTTCCCCGCAATGTAAAAATCACCCGTGCTGTGTGCTCGCGACCAGATGGCAATGCCGATGTAGAGCGCAAAACTCAGACCTACGACGAGGTATGTCAGCGCCTGCAGACTCACCCGGCGGACTTAGTCTTCATGAACGTCGAATTTGCGATCGAGACGATTCATGCGCCACGCGTAGAAAAATATCAGCGCCACGAAGACGTAAATCGACCCTTGCTGCGCGAACCAGAAGCCCAGCTGGAAACCGCCAAAGCGAACCTGGTTGAGCTGATCAACCCACAGCACCCCGAACCCGTAAGAGCAGATAAACCAGATAACCAGGCAAATCCCGACCAATCGCAGGTTTGCCTTCCAGTATTGCCGAACGAGCTCAGGTGTCGCCATAGGCAGAGTATAACCTCTGACTAGACAGGATTTCCGTCCTCATCCAGCTCGACGATGTCGTAGCCCAGCGCCTTAAGCTCGGGGAGGATAGCCGCCTTATCGCCAACCACCACGATGATCATCTCATCCATGGCAAGCTGCTTCTTCGCGACCGCGTTCAGTTCGTCTCTGCCAATTGCGGCAAGAATACGGTTTTGTTGCTCAACGAAGTCATCCTCCAGATCGTATTCGAGGATTTGCGCGATAAACGACAGCTTCTGCGTCGGGGTTTCGTAACGCCGCGCATCGCGCTGGCCGACCGCCCGGCGTGTATAGGCCAACTCTTCTTCGGTCATCCCTTCTGTCGCATAGCGGCGTATTTCATTCTCGAACTCAACGATACTGGCACCCGTTACATCCGAGCGGACCGCGGCGTAGGCACTATAGCTTCCAAAGTCGCGACTGCCTGAGAAAGAGGAATAGGCGCCATACGTGTAGCCTTTTTCTTCACGAATATTCTGGTTGATTCGCGCGTTGGAGTTGCCGCCAAGAGCGAGGTTCGCGAGACCGGCGCGGTAGTACTCGCCGGTTGCGTCGTACGGCAGTGCGCGCTTGCCAATTCGAATTTCGGACTGCGCCGAACCAGGCCTGTCAACAAGGTAGATCTTCGTGGCCCCAAGCTCCGGAAACGGCTTGTACACTGCCGCAGCTACATCACCGCCGCTCCAATCATTGAACACCGACAGCTTATCCAGCAACGCGGTCTTGTCCTCGTCACTAACCGCTACGATATCCGCGATACGCGGTGAATAGTGCTCAGCGTAGAACGCTTTCACATCATCCAGTGTGATCGCAGATACGGTCTCTTCAGTGCCCATATTGGTGTACGAAAAACTATTGTCCTTGCCATAGAGGAGCAGCTGGTAGACAACGGCTGCAATCTGCTGCGGATCCTTCTTGCCCTGAATAATGCTCTGCAGGTACTGGCCCTTCAGTCGCTCAAAATCTGCTGGATCGAATTTTGGCTTGAGCAGCATTTCGGCGGCGATGGCCACGGTCTCATCCAGATTCTGGCTGAGGCTGCGAATTGACAGATTGGTCGAATCATTGTCGGCAGAGAAGGAAATTCTCGAACCGAGCTTCTGCATCTTGTTGCTGAGCTCTTCGTTGCTGGTTTCTGTCGTCGCTTCGTTAAGCATTGATGCCGTCAGCGAGGCCAGACCGAGTTTGTCGAGCGGCTCATGCTGTTGCCCAGCCCCGATACGCAGGCGCATCGCGGTTGTGGGTGTTTCCGCATTCTTTGCGCCCAGAACCGGCACACCGTTTTCGAGCTCAGCGCGCCAGATGTCGGGTGCTGTTATGAACGGATCCTTTCCCTCTGGCGGCACTACGCTGCGGTCGAAACTGTCGACGGCGCGCCTGAATTCGAGATCAGTCTCGGCAACGGACTGGTATTCCGGTATTTCTCGGGCCGGACGCTTCCAGGTATCTGCAGACGCAATCTGAGACAGCTGGCCATTTGGCACTATGCTCAGGATGACAGCAGATTTACCCTTAATGTACTGCCTGTAGACCCGCATCACGTCATCCTTGGTGACGTTCTCATAGCGCGCGATGTCCTCTGCCGCGTAGTTAGGATCTGCTCTGTACACCTCGTACATGGCAAGGCGCCCTGCTTTACCCGCCACACTTTCGAGCCCGTAGATCATTCCTGAGACGATAGACATCTTGACGCGCTCCAGGTCGTCGTCGAGCACGCCGCGCTTTTCAAATTCGTCCAGAGAGTCCCGGGCAATCTTCTCCAGGTCCGCCAGCGACTTCCCGGCTGACGGGTTTGCGAGTGCGATGACAGTAAAAGAGCACGCCAACTCCTGGCAGCCATGTCCCGCGGCCGCCTGCACCGCATACCCTTTCTTCACCATGTTCTTGTACAGCAAAGAAGTTTCGCCCGTGCCCAGAACCGACATGAGGACATCCAGCGGTGCCTCGTCAGCGTGATACAGGTTGACGGTTGGATACGACATCAAGAGCAATGGCAGAGCGACATCGTCTTCCATCGAGATATAGCGGTTCGCGTCGAGTGTCACGACGGGCTTCTCCGGCATCTCGACCTCGGGTCCCCGAGGAATGGGCGCAAAGTACTTCGCGATCCAGCTCAGAACCTCGCTTTTATCAAGCTTGCCGCCAATCGTCAGAGTCGCGTTGTTCGGGCCATACCAGCGCAGGAAGAACTTCTTTAGATCGTTAACGTCGACCCGATCGAGGTCTTCAACGTATCCGATCGTCTGCCATGAATACGGATGCCCAGCCGGGAAGAGAGCTTCATTGGTGCGCTCGAAGCGCAGCCCATACGGCTGATTGTCCATGCGTTGGCCGCGTTCATTTTTTACAGTTGCGCGCTGCACCTCGAACTTTTCCTGGGTCACTGCGTCGAGCAGAAAGCCCATGCGGTCGGCTTCAAGCCAGAGGATCTTTTCAAGCTGGTTGCTCGGTATGGTCTGGAAGTAATTGGTCCGATCCGTGTTGGTAGAGCCGTTATAGGTGCCACCGGCATCGGTGATTATTCTTGCGTGTTCGCCGTCAGCCGCATGCTCCGTGCCCTCGAACATCATGTGCTCGAAGAAATGGGCAAAACCTGACTTGCCGATCTCTTCACGAGCGGAACCGACGTGATACGTCACATCGACGTGCACCAGGGGGTCCGAATCATCCTCATGCAACAAGACAGTCAGTCCGTTGTCGAGACGATATTTTTTGTAGGGAATTGTTACTACGTCGCCGGCCTTCCTTTCGACAGTTTCGACAAGCGTCACTCCTTCGGGCAAGGTCGCCTCGGCCGTGGCGGTTTCGGACGTGCCTTTTGACTGGCAACCGGAAGCAAGCGCTGCGAACACAACGCTGACGATGACTATTCTCACAAAGTGCATATTCGGATCCTGAGTAGGTTATTCGCGGGATTCAGCAACTATCCGACAGGGACAGAGCGCGCAGGTTCATTCCATAGCACTATTCCAAGAATCGTGGCTCAGCGCCATTGAATCAGGCCAAATAGGTATTTCTCGCAATACTTGATCGTCTGGTACGCCCACATATAACAGGATGGAGGTGCGCCATGAAAAGACCGACCATTCCTTCTCGCCCCCTGCTTCCTGCATTAGGTCTCGCGCTCGGCATGCTGCTATGCCCCATGTCCAGCATCGCCCACGAAACAGGGCAGACTATTCCGGACCCTGGCTTCCGCCCGCCGAACGAATACGCTGCTGAGTTCATCGATACACCCGGCAAGGTGAAGATTGCGGTTCTTCCCACGCTCATTCGAAGAGTGAACCGCACGGCCCACTCGCTCACGTCACAAGAGCAGATCGTCACGTTCCTGAATGAGTCCGGAATTGCCACGGCCTCGGCCAAGTCTAGGCGCATCGATCTGGGTCGACTGAATCGACGATCCCAATGGGACATCTTTCAATACGGGGCGCAGTCGATTGCGAAGGAACTCGAAAACTACGACACAGGCGCCGACTACACCCTCGTCATGGAACTGCTGGTCCCGGGTGACCAGGCCATTTTCGGCGTTGATGTCTACATCTTTGACCAACAAGGCCGAAGCGCATTCTCATTCGTGCTGAACTCACACCATGAGTTGTTCGCCGATGCGAAGCTGGTCGCCAAGGATTCATCAGAATCATCGCGGGAAACGATGCTAGAGAATGCCACGCAAGTCGGTTTGGTGGCCCTCAAGATGCAAATTGAACAAGCAAAAGAGTGTTATGCGACCGATGCACAAACCGCCCCTGTGCACGCAGAAGCCGGAATTCTGCATGACTTCCAGTCCGATCTCACGCCCCACAACGGCCGCTACGGAAACGCCCTGGGCTTCTCAACATTCAGCGATGGCAGCAGTCCGGTCAATATCTCCAGGTCAGGCACCCATCCGCCAATGCCCGACGAGGCTACAAACAACACCGTCATGCAACTTAGCCTGAATGTCAGCGGCTGGGGCGGCGTCTTGCACTTCTTTCGAGACATGGAATCTAACGTATGGAGTGCGCAGGACTGGAGCGATCTCGACGGCTTCAGCTTCTGGCTGTATGGCAACAACAGTGGCACCGCGATGTTCGTCGACCTGCTCGACAACAGAAACCCCTGTTCAAGAAGAGATGATGCTGAACGGTATACCTACGAATTCGTGGACGACGTTGCCGGTTGGCGCCTGATATCTGTCCCGTTCAAAGATATGGCACGCAAGGAGATCGGCAACGGCGCACCAAACGACGGACTGAATCTGACTGATGTTCACGGCTGGGGTCTCGGCACCTCAAATACGAGCGGTCCGAAGACCTACTACATCGACGACTTCCGCTTGTGGGATAAATTCTCGGCTGAGAGCCCCACGCCGCTTGCCGTTATAACGCATGACCTCTTTATTGAAACGCGCATTAGCGAAGACAGTTCCAGGCTTGTTATTGAGCCACAATTTCAACAAGGGCTCGTCGCCGAGAAAGCCATGCGCTTGCAGTGCGCAGTTGCGAGTCTGACCACAGAGCGAGGATATCGTTACTTCAGGATGGACGAACGCGCCAAGCTCTCTGGCAAACGCAGCAGCGTCCGCTTGACCTTCTACGCTACGCCACCGCAAGGCATAACTGTCGTGGACGATTTACAGGATAGAGACCAGGTCATGGCCCCTGATCTCATGTCGGCAGCGATCAGCGCCGAAGAGGTTATCAAGTACTGCAGGATGATGGAGAGCGCGTCCGGGAAACACGGCGAACCCTAGGACAATGCACAGATGCGGGGCCGCGCAGGAGCATAGAGGCCGTTTGTTGGTATCTGCTAGAGTAGCGCCCGATGTCGCGGCTCTCTCTCTTTGCATTTTGCCTGTTCGTTCCTCTGCTCGCTGCTTACTCGGAAACCACCCCCGGCGCAGAGCAGCAAGCGCTGGTCGGCTGTGTGAGCTGTCACGCCAACAAGCAAGGCGGCTTCAATCCGGCACACTCGTTTGCTGCCAGCACCTGCGTCGCTTGTCATTCCGGGGACACCAGCGCTGCAAGCGAAGTTGCGGCACACAAAGACCTGATCGCATTTCCTGGCAATCTGGATAACGCTGAACGCGCCTGTGGGTCCTGCCATGCCGACAGGGTCGAATCCGTTACACATGGCCTGATGCATACGGCGCGTGGCATGGTGCGCACCACGCGCATGATCGTTGACGGCTCAGCAGGCCCTGATGAAACCCAGAATCTGCAATCACTGGGACACACCGTCGCGGACTCAATTCTGCGCAAGCAATGCGCCAGCTGCCACCTCGGGCAAGGAAAAACGAGCCATACGCTGAACGTGACGTCCGACCGGGGGGGCGGTTGTCTCGCGTGCCACGTCAATGAGAATCCCGAAAACACACACCCGATGCTAACAACCGATATTTCCAGCGGACGTTGCTTCGGCTGCCACTCACGTTCCGGTCGAATATCCTTGAGCTATGCAGGGCTTGCAGAAGTGCAGGAGTCGAAGACGCGCCTTGCCGATGGCCGAGCAGTGAGGCAATTGGCCGCCGATGTTCATTATGAGGGCGGCATGCGATGCAGCAGCTGCCACAAAGCCGATGAGGTCATGGCAGCCGCTGGCGAAGCGGTCGCTGCGACTTGTCTGGATTGCCATGAAAAACATGCAGACGACACGAATCACGCCCGACTGACCTGCGCGACCTGTCATAGCCAATGGGCGCCGCAGTGCTTTGGCTGCCACATGGAGTACGACGAGAACGGCGAGCAGTGGGATCACATAGAGAAGCAGAACACTGCGGGCCGCTGGCATAGCGAAAGCTGGGACATGCGCCACTCCTTGCCGCCGTTGGGTGTGAATGCAGAAAACCAGGTCGAGATATTTGTGCCAGGCATGATCATGACAGTCGCGCACCCGTCCTGGCCTGAAAACAAGTTCATGCGCGTGTTTGCACCGCTCTCGCCGCACACCACCGGGAAGTCCAGGAGCTGTGAGTCTTGTCATCGCTCGAGCGAGGCCCTCGGCCTCGGCATGGGCGAAATCAAGGTCGAGAATGGCAGCCTGATTTTCGAGCCGGTCAATGGGCTACGTGAGGACGGACTTCCGGCGGATGCCTGGACCAACATCGACAACACGCTGGGCGGCCGCACTCCACGGCCTGGCCAGCGCCCGTTCACTCAGCTGGAAATGAAGAAAATTCTGGAAGCCGATATTCAGCAGGACTCTTCGCCGGCTGGCGGCAACGGCTTCATCTCGTCCACCTCCTCCTCGGTGAATACCGGCGGAACAAATTCAACCTCCGGCCGCTCCGACGCGCCCGCACCGCGATCGCCAACAAAATAGCAACTGTAAGTGCGCTGCGCCGATACCTGAGGACTTTCCCCGTCGAGTTCTTCGGCCGTGATATCGGGATTTAGGATTCGCTGATGCCAGGCGTTGTAGCCGCCGGTAACGACATGGGCATCCAGCCCAGCGATTCGCAACAACGTTGAGGCTTTGGCGGCGTTCTCTGATCCGGTCGAATAGACCACGATCTTCCTGTCCGTCGGCAGGTCCGCAAGCGACTCTTCTGTGACAAGCTGGGCGATAGGGATATTGCGGGCCTCAGCAATATGTCCGCTCTCGAAATCGCTGGCTGAACGAATATCGATCAACACGAAATCCTGACGCGCCTCAATCAGCCAGCTGGCAAGATCCTCAACGCTGACGCGGTCGCTCTGACGCGCGGCTGCCTGCGCCACATCCACCAGCGACGCATGGTCCCCGGGACCCGAAGGTCCACTGCAGCCACTCAACAATGCCGTGGCGGAAATAAGGGTGATTTTTCTCTTCAGTCGATTCATCAATTCCTCGTTTCAAGTCGATCAAGCAGTTCTGCGTTGTATTGCGTTGGATAATTGGTCCAGCTGCTCTCCTGGCCAGCGTCGAGCATAACCTGACGCAGTGTGTAGCCACCGAGCAACACAAGTACCGGTGCAACCATGGCAAGTGATTTCAGCATGCCACGCATCTCGAGCATCTCAAACAGTAGCGGGATGATAAGGCCAAAGCCGACAAACAACACCCAGAACACCACGGTGTAGGTGCCACCCATGATACTTCCCAAAGCCTCTATCTGCTGCGCGGATCCAGTGGCCAGGTTGACGACGAACAGCCCGACGAGAGCTATCTCCGCCATAATAATGGCCAGATCGATGCGCGTGAAGAGCTCCTTCTCACTCTTCTTGCTCGAGATCAGCGCAACCAGTGCGGCGGCTGTCGACAAACCGGAAACCAGGAACAACGGACCCAGCACGCCCGAGTTCCAAAAAGGCCTGGCACTGAATGCACTGAGCAGGATGCCGGTGTAGATGCCGAGCGCCATAGCACTGGGGATGGCAACCAGCGCAATCTGCCGACGGTGCTTCTCACACCAGTTCACGAGCGCGCTGGTCATTGACCAGCGATCGACATACGGCGTTGCAACAGGGTAGCCGCGACGAATCGTTGACAGTATCTGCAGAATCGACACCGGGTAGATCAGGAGCAAAATCCAGGCACCCCAGGACATTGGCGAGGCAATCTGGAACGCCGTGTAGAAACGAAACACGTACAGCTTGTGCTCAAGATCAAGAAACAAGGTTGTCATGCCAAGTGACAGCACGATAGGCGCCAATAGCGCCAGCTGCGTGCTTGAGAACGGCGTTGCGTCGTCATCCCGTCGCAAAGCCATGATGGCCGCGAACACCATGATGCCTGCCGTGAGTCCGCCAAGGAAAAGATACATGGCGACTTCCCAGGTCCATATGTGCAGGCTGGGATCGATCAGATCGTTGGCGCGCGCGGTGACCATTAGTTCCTCATTCACGTCTGGTCACTCCTCATATCAGGTAGTACACGTTTGGCTCGTTGCCCGTTTCGGGATTGAGCACTTTGTATTGACGCGTCTTCAGCAACTGACTCACCTGGCTGCCTGGATCATCGAGCGACCCGAAGTGCATGCAGCGAGTCGGGCAACTGGACACACAAGCCGGGTCGAGGCCCTGCTCCACGCGGTGATGGCAGAACGTGCACTTGTCGATGTAGCCATCGGGATGCATGACGAGGCGCGCATCGTAGGGGCAAGCGGCGATACAGGCTTTGCATCCGGTGCATTTGTCTGCATCGACAAGAACGATGTTTGTCTTCTTCCACAGATGGCTGGCACCGGTCGGGCACAAGGTGACGCAGGTTGGATTGGAGCAGTGGTTGCAGCGTTCGGATCGAAACTCGGTCGTCAGGTGCGGATAGGTACCCTTTGTCGCCTCAACTATCCAGTCGCGATTGAGACCCTCAGGCACCTTGTTCTCGGTCTTACAGGCAACGACGCAATCCCCGCAGCCAATGCAGGTCCGGGTGTCAATGACCATCGCATAACGCGTCATGACGGCTCTCCTGCAGCGCTCTCTTTGATAAAGGTCACGAAATTCGCGCGCATGCCGGTGCCACCCATGATGGGATCGATTTTGATGTTGCTCATCAATGTGGAGTCATCCGCGCCGACGCCGGCTGTCAGGCGCAGGCGCTTCGACTTGTGTCCAAAGCCGTGCGCCATGAACACAGAGTCCGGACCAATGCGCTCGGTCACCCTGACACGGATCTTGTTACTGACGACACCGTTTGGGCTGCCGAGGCGCACATATTCACCGCTCTCGAGACCCCACTCCGTCGCAATCATGGGATTGACCCAGAGCTGATTCTCAGGCGTCAACTCAAACAGCAGGGGATTGTTGGTCGTCTTGCCAAATGTGTGGGCCGGCATGCGGCCGTAGTTCAGCCGATAGAAGTCTTTGGGTACCGGGTCCGGTGGCGTGTAGACCGGCATTGGATCGAAGCCGGCGTCGGCCAGCTGTTTCGAATACAACTCGATCTTGCGGCTCGGCGTGCGAAACGCCACTGCCCGATCCTCGCGAAAGTAGAGCGGCGTCTTGCGCGGGAAATTCTTGACACCGATCTTCTGCATTTCCTTCAGCGAACTGCCAACTTGCTGCAGCTGCCAGTCCAGCTTCTCGGAATAGTCCTGCCAGGGAAAGTATTCTTCGAGCCCCAGTCGAAGCCCAAGCTGCCTGGCAATCCACCAACCTGGCTTGCTCTCGTAGCGAGGCGCGAAAGCCGGCATACGTAACGCCAGGGATGGATGCCGTTCACCCGAATTACGAAGATCATCATATCGCTCCAGGTAGGTGCACTCGGGCAGGATAACGTCAGCATAGCCGGTCATTTCCGATGGCATGGTCTCGACGACCACAACCAACTCGAGCGATTCGGCCGCCGCTTTCAGTTTCGCTTCGACACCCGGAATTGTCTGCGGCAAGTTGGTCCCGTAGACAAGCCATCCTTTGAAGAACGCATCGTCACCAATCGACGCGTCAATGGCCCCGTTGGTGACACCCTGCCCCGCAAATGGCCACTTTCCGGGGTATGCATCTGCCGTCTTGTACTTTGGTTTCGGGTAGGCTGGCAGTGGATACGCCGGCAGATCGACTTTTTCCGGGATGTAGAATCCGCCCTTGCGGTTCCACGAGCCGAGCAAGGCATTGAGCATTGCTATGGCACGACTACGTTGCGTGTCGTCGCCATACCAGACCGCGTGGCGACCCGGATGTACGACCGTTGCCGGTGCCGCCATCGCCATCTCGCGCGCTGTCGCACGAATCACGTCTGGCTTAATGCCGGTTTCGAGATACACCCATTCAGGGGTGTAGGCACGCACATGTCGGGCAAGTTGCTCGAATCCGATGGCATGACGCTCAATGTAATCCCTGTCGTACAGGTCCTCATCGATTAACACGTGCATCCAGGCGAGCAACAGCGCGATGTCCGTACCTGGCTTGATCGGCAACCAGTACTTCGACTTGCCGGCCGGAACCGAGAAACGTGGGTCAACGGTTATCAGGGTGACGTCTTTGTTCAGCGCTTCGGCCAGTGTCTGCACCTGTCCGTTATGCAGGTTCTCGCCGATGTGCGACCCCAATAGCACGATGCACCTGGCGTTCGCCATATCTGTGCGCTCGGGAGAACTCGCCGACTCGCCGAGCGTCAGGCGGAAGCCCACATCACGCGGGCCGCGACACTGCGCAAACGCAGGCTCTGCATGACTGTCGGATCCATACGCACGCAGCAGGTGTCGGAAATGCGAACTGCCGGCGCCGTGATTCAGCATGAGCAGCTTCTCAGGGCCGTGTGTCTCGGCGATAGAGCGCATCTTGTCGCTGATGAAGCCGAGCGCCTCATCCCAGCTCACTTCGCGAAACGTCTGCCTGCCGTCAACGGTGACGCGCATCAGCGGTTTCTTCAAACGATCGGGGTCAAGATACGCGCCGGGTCCACCTGTGCCGCGAGTACACAAGCGACCGCCACTGTGCAGGTCATCGTCGTTGCCGGTAATCTTCCAGAGTTCGCCGTCTTCCTTATAAACACTGCCGGCGCATTTCCAGAAACACATATCGCAGATCGTGGGCGTCGACGTTACGACACCGGTTCCCGGCAGTGGTTTTGCCGCACAACCGCCCAACAGGAATGCGGGCGACGTCACGGCACTGACGCCCAGAAGACTGGAAACCTTGATGAATTCGCGCCGCTTCATGGCGCAAGCACCGTATCAGCCCGTGGAATAATGTAGTGCGGCGTCTCAACTGTGTCGTCAATGAACGATTCGTTTGGGAAGAACGCGAACGTAATGCCGATCACTAGCGCGACGGCGATCAGACTACCCTGCAGTTTTACGACCGACTTACGCTGAGGATCGGGTTCGGTTGGCGGCCAGAACTTATTCTGCAGAAAGCGCATGCCGATCGTGCCACCGACAGCGATGACAACGATGCCGAGAACTGTCGGACCAAGACCAATGCCCAGCCACTGATCGAGGCGAAACGTGCCCAGGTAGTTGCTGTTGTAAAAATCACCCCAGACCGGGAAGAAATCGCCGAACACGAGACTGCCAATCAGGAATCCACCGATGAAGACGATACCGTCGATCTTTCCGGTTGCGACCGCGGCCGCGGCTGTGCCTGGACAATAGCCTCCGATAACCATGCCGACTCCGAATAGCAGCCCGCCGATAGCCATTGGCAATAGGAACGTAGGCAGCATGAATACCTGGGAGATATCGAGCACGCCGATAAGCGCCAGGCCCCAGAGACCAAGCATGCCGGTGGTGATGGCAGAGAACATCACGACGGGTACGCCGACGTCTTTGAAATAGAACGCCCATGCGATGCGACGGCTGTCGGTGAATCCAGCATGAAACAGTGCAAAGCCAAAAATGATGCCAATCGGAATGGCAAGCCACAGGTTAGTGGATGCGGAGACGGCGCCGGTCTTGGCGAGCGGAAACATCATATCCATTGCTTTCTCACAAACCAGGCCACCATCCAGCCGCCGGCAAAAATACACATCAGGAATACCCAGGCGCCAACCGAGAGCTCGGCGCCTCCGACCAGCCCCTGGCCGCTCGTGCAACCACGCGCCAAACGGGCTGCAAAACCACAAATGACGCCGCCGACAACCGCCAGTGAGAGCCGATAGGCAATCGAGCAACGGGGACCGCGCAATACTTCGAATTTAAATTCACCGCTAAGCAGTGCGGCGACAAACGCGCCGATCAGCAAGCCGGCCAGGAGGAAGACCACATAGTCATTCATTGGGTGCGCGCCATCGGCGAAATACTTACCGAAGTAGGCGCTCTCTTCTGTCACGGCAGGAAACAGGCCGTGTTGTACCCAGGCGACGAAACGCGTCATGCCGCCGCTTGCGCCGATGCCGCGCCCTGCTACCAGCCAGGCGAGCAGCATGCTGATTCCTATAAGGATGCCAGCTGGCACAGGTGGCCAACGTGTACCGAATCTCATCGTAAACTCCTGAACAGGACTACCCTTTTCGGGGCTTTCTTGTATTAGATATATCTAATTTACGATGAGTGCACTATAGGTAAATCTACCGGTTACGTTCGTGGATCAAACTTAGCGGCCGCTCCATAGGATACGAGCAACAAGGCCGTCAGAAAGCGCCTGCGGTTACTTCTCAAGTGGGCACAGCTTCGAACGTGATCGGAATCAAGTATTACACCCGTTTCCGCGCAGCTCTAAGGAGTGCGCGCACGACTTACACCGATAATACGCCCATGGAATTGGCTGAAGTTGAGTTGATTGATCGCTGACTGAGCATCTTTGTCGCTGGCCATTTCGATTGTGCCGCAGCCTGTGTTTAGCCCGGTGACCGGATCTTTCGTAAAGGCAAATGAAGATACCCCGCCAAATGGCCGAAACAGGATTTCGATTTCGTCATTGGTCGATGTGCGCGGCATATTGCCTATGTGTAGCTTGGTCGTCATATGAGCATCCTGAATGTAGGTTGTTGTCGAACGATTTGGTCACGAAAGGGGACGTCATCGCACGAAGTAGTGCGCTGTAGTCAAGTTCAAAAATCATCTCCGCGCCGACGGGCGCGCTGGCAATGGCTGACGTCGTAATTAGATGGTCACTGCTGCTTCCGAGGATCTCGATTCCATAAGGAGGCAGCAGACCGCACGGATCTATGTCCTGCCGCCCTATTGCCAGGATAGCCTGCGTGATGCTGCCGCGATTTGGTGCTGCGGGACGCGATCCAAACGCGGTTTGGGCCAGTTTTCCCGACGGCTGTGTTGGTTTTAGTTTCGACTCGATGACCTCGGCGACCAGCGTAATCGCATCCGTATGCAATCCGTCTATGGCGTTTCGATCAAGTGTTTCTCGACCCAACAGAATGGACTCCCCGAGGCGCAGATTGTTGATCCGCCCGGTGTGCTCACTGCTGAACGCCCATTCCAGGTTGGCCGAATTCCCACCTGACACGATCTCTATCGAAATATCGAAGGTCGCTTCGACCAGCGCCACAAGCCTGGACAACTCGCCCATATTCGCGTCGTCAGGTGAGGCTCCACTTCGACACGCAAGATTAGTGCCGATACCCTTGAACACGATGTTCGGCAAACTCAGCGTCTCACGCACGGCAGCCATTAGATCGTCGGGCATGATTCCTTCGCGCAGATCGCCGAGTTCAACCATAAGAACCACCGCATGCGTTCGGTTCAATTTGCCCGCTTCGGACGATAGTCGCCGGATGACCTCAAGTTCGGTGTTAAAACTAACATCGACGCTTGTAACCACGCGCTTTGCCTGGCTGAGCATCGGTGAACGAATCAGGGTCATTGCCGCGGATACGTGCGCACGCCGCATTGCTTCGATGTTTTCAATGCGTGAATCACCCAAACCACTGACACCAGCAAGCAGCATTGCCTGAGCGATCTCAGGTGCGCCGAGCGCCGCCTTGGTCACGCCGGTCACCGACATACCGCGTCTTGCCAGTCGTTCTACGAGCGTGCGCGCATTGTGCTCAATTTTGCCCAGGTCGATCTCCAGGCGCGGTGCCGACATCACGCCGCTGCGGGCAGCTTTTCCGAAAGCTTCGGGAAGGCGCGAAGAACCATTTCAACGAGACGCTTCGGAGCTCGGCTAAGTGCATCTGTTGTCGGGATGCCGAGCTCATTCTCATAACGCAGGATCGCCGAGCTAACGTCGGCGTCGCTCATGTTTTCGTGGTTTATCGTCACGCCAATAACGGTGGTTTTGGCGAATGTCTGGATGAGGTTTATCTCCGTCACCGGCGTTGGCATGAGCATCCCCGGAAAATCGCAGCGATCCTTGCGGCCTGGCGCATGCTGCAACACAACGCCGTCAGGACAGGCGCCACGAAGAATAAACGAAGATGTCGAAAAGGCCGGGTGGCTCAAAGCCCCCTGCCCTTCGACAAGAATCACATCGGGGCTTTCAGCCATGAAAGCCTTGATGACCATCGCTTCGAGCTCGCCCGCACAAAATTGCGACGGTATTGCATCAAGCGCGACACCATAGCGGGCACCTTGAATCAGACCCGTCTGACCCGTTCCAATCATGACCGTCTTCACGCCGCGCTCGTTGAGCGCCTGGCTTAATATCGTCGCCGTCGTTCGTTTGCCAATTGCACAATCGGTACCAAGCACTGCGATGACTGGACACGTCACCTTGGCGATATCGCCTGTAAACATGTGCAGGTCTTTCTTGTTTGGAGGTCTTCGCACGTCGAGGATTTCAACATTGCTCACCGTACACGCAGCCTGGAATACAGGATCATCACCAAGGAACTCGTGAAGACCGTTGACGATGTTCATGCCACGGCTTATTGCCTCAAGCACCAGGCCTCGCTCATGCAAGGAAAGCATGCCGCTGGATGGTGCCATGCCGAATATGAAGTAGTCGGGTACCGTAACGGCCCTCTCAAGGGCCTCCGCGAAATCGCGGCAAATCGGAATCGCATTGGCTTTACCGTCGAGTACCGTGCCGGTATCGAGGCCCGCTTTTTCGCTATCAATTACCGATAGAATCTCGTATCGCTCTGAGTGCCGGACGAGTCCGTTAGCGGTTTTGCCATCTATCTTGGCAAAGTTGCCTTCGCAATAAACAATCGCTGTAGAGGTACGTGTCGTGCCGGATACAACACCTAAGGGTGTCTTCCGCGGGAGAGGGACTGGTCGCATTGTCGGTCCTTGAGATTAGAGCTCAGAGGAGGCGACGGGATCGTGCCGGCCGGATTTGGCCGAATGTCAACGAGTAGTGTCCGCTAAGGGATTACGGCTGGAATGATTTCCGGCCGGGCTGAATAAGCCGGATCACTATATCACACAACCCAGCCCGGCCCCGCAGGGCCCCGCGACCAGTTAGCCCACGGCTTGCGCAATGTAAGTCGCCTCGTGCTTTCCAGAGCGCAATCGTGCTGCGGAATTGTGGGATACTTGTTCGAATATGGAAGACAGAATATCCAGAATAGTTATCGTGGGTGGAGGTAGCGCCGGCTGGCTGACCGCTGGCGTCATTGCAGCCGAGCATCGCATCGACCCACAGGCGGAACAGCCGTTTGAACTGTTGCTGATCGAATCACCCGATATACCAACCATTGGCGTTGGCGAGGGAACCTGGCCGTCCATGCGGACGACCCTGCTGCGCATCGGACTGTCTGAGACAGACTTTATCCGTGAGTGTGATGCCAGTTTCAAACAGGGCACCTGTTTCCGCAACTGGCATACGGGTAACGGGGACACTTACAGCCATCCATTTACCGTCCCCACAGGCTTCGCCGACACTAACCTCGTGCCGCATTGGCTGGCGCTGAACGATGCACCGCATTTCGCGGATGCTGTGACGCCACAGACGGGATTATTTGCTGACTGCCTCGCCCCCAAGCAAATCACAACGCCGGAATACGCCTTTGTAGTGAACTACGGTTATCACCTGGATGCCGGGAAGTTCGCTGAACTGCTTCGCAAGCACTGCACTGAGCAGCTTGGTGTAAAGCACATCAAGACGAATGTGTCGCAAATTAATCCGGCTGAGAACGGAGACATCCAGTCAGTCACAACAGACTCTGCCGGTGACATTGCCGGCGATCTGTTTATCGACTGTACCGGGACGCGCAGCCTGCTTCTGGGTGAGCACTTCAAGATCCCATTCCAGTCACGACAGGCGTATCTGTTCAATGACACTGCCCTGGCAGCACAGGTGCCATACACAGAAGAAGACCAGGCAATCCAGTCCTGCACGAAGTCAACGGCACAGACTGCGGGCTGGATCTGGGATATTGGTCTACCGACACGTCGTGGTACTGGCCACGTCTACTCAAGTGCTCATATATCGGAGGATGAGGCGACCGCTCAGTTGCTGGCCTATATAAAAGAGGTTGCCGGAGACAGGGCTGCCGCGAGTGTTGTACCTCGGAAGATCCAGTTTCAGCCCGGCTATCGGCGAGAAATATGGCACAGAAACTGTGTTGCTATCGGCATGTCGTCGGGCTTTGTTGAGCCGCTGGAAGCTTCAGCGCTGGTGATGATCGAACTTGCCGCAGGGATGATTGCAGAACAGCTGCCGCCGACACGAGAAGTCATGGACATCGTCGCCAGGCGATATAATCGCAAGTTTCTACGTCACTGGACTCAGATTGTTGAATTCCTGAAACTGCACTATGTCCTTAGCGATCGCAATGACTCACCCTACTGGCAGGACAATCGTGCAGCCGCCTCTATCCCGGAGGAGCTCAGCGAAAAGCTCTTGTTGTGGCGCTATCGCAGTCCCTGGCATCAGGACGCGGAAGCTGTCGATGACTTGTTTCCGACCGCCAGCTATCAGTACATTCTTTATGGCATGGGCTTCAACACATTGCCCAAACAGACCCGCAGCCACCAGCAGGAGCAGCTGCAGCGGCAGGCATCGGAGCTATTTCAGAAGAATGCTGCCCGGGCAGCACAGCTGCAG
>Ga0316189_10002032_pt1 | contig 19948 bp, 20 predicted proteins | sample LowCovwburrow_MG_FD_204930 | JGI IMG/M metagenome (GOLD analysis project Ga0316189, IMG submission 204930) | Coastal sediment microbial communities from Maine, United States - Lowes Cove worm burrow | ecosystem: Environmental > Aquatic > Marine > Coastal > Sediment | place: USA: Maine... | reverse complement strand
GAATGTGGTTGGATATGTTCTCGGAGACAAGATCTTCCACCCAGGTGTAGGCGGCCTCTTCACCGGGCTGATTAATCAGCACCATGAGAATGACCCATTTGAGTTGTTCCAGATCAAAGTCCTCATTCTCCAGCGCCATGGCGCGGTCAATGGCCAGCTCGCGGCTGGCGGGCGTGAGCACGTCCATTTGTTCAAGGAACAGAATAAAACCGCGACAGGCGGTATCCAGACGGTCCATTTCCAGTCTTGAAAACAGTCGCAGTGAACGATCTGATTGCGTGTCAGGGGGGTTGGTTTCACTGGCGAGGCCTTCCATCCAGAGAAAGGCGCGATTGATTTCCATGGTTGGGAAACCCGCCTGGCTGAGTTCTTGCTGTACCGATTCTCGGTCAGGGGTAACCGGGCTGTCTTCATCCATATAATAGTTTTCAAACAGGTACATCAGCACGTCAAAGACGTTTTCTTTCATCGTTATACCTTTTATTTCAGTCGGTTATAGATTCCTCCGGGGCTGGAGGCGATATAACCACTCATTTCCAGCTGCAGGAGCATGGAGGAAACTTCAGCTGGCGTCAATCCGCTTCTTGTCACCAGCTGGTCAACGGATATGCTGTCAAACTCAATAATATCAAGGAGTTGTTGGTATTCGCTGTCGAGTTCGCGGGCAGTGCCCGGGTAATCGTTTGACTGGCCGGCTGTGGTCTGATCCCTGCAGGCACCCGCCATAGCGCCCAGCTCATCGATGACATCCTGTGCCGTTTCGACGAGTTTTGCACCCTGGCGAATAAGCAGATGGCAGCCACGTGCCAGTGGATTGTGAATGGAGCCGGGAATAGCAAATACTTCGCGTCCCTGTTCCCCGGCATTACGTGCGCTGATCAGTGAGCCGGAGCGCAGCGCGGCTTCAACCACCAGTGTGCCCAGGCTGAGCCCGCTAATGATGCGGTTACGGCGCGGGAAATTTTCGGCGAGTGGCGGGGTGCCCACTGGAAATTCAGAAACCAGCGCACCCTGTTCCGCTATCTGTCTTGCCAGATTACGATGTCGTGCCGGATAGACGCGATCCAGACCGGTACCCATGATGGCAATGGTGGCGCCGCCGGCGTCCAGTGCGCCCTGGTGGCTGGCAGCATCGATGCCAAGTGCCAGTCCACTGGTAATGATCAGACCGGTAGCAGACAGGTGACGGGCAAACTCTGTGGCTGTTTGCCGGCCGGAACCCGTCGGGTTACGGCTGCCAACCATGGCCAGCTGTGGTTCGCCGAGAAGCGCGGCATTGCCATGTACATAGAGCAGTGGCGGTGGCGCCGAAATTTGCAGTAGCAGGGCCGGATAGTCATGATCCTTGCAACACATGATGCGGTTGCCCGGCTGTGCGTGCCAGTCGAGATCCTGCTCGATGGCGGCTTTGTCGGGTTGTCGCAGGGCTGTTATGCCTGCCTGTTTCAGGCCCAGCTGGCGTAACTGTTCACTGCCGAGTTGTTGCAGATCAGCCGGGTTCGGGAAGTGCTCCAGCAAACGCTGCAGGGTCACCGCACCCACGCCGGGAGCGTGATACAGGGTGAGCCAGTCGGAAAGCGTGTCTGTGGAGACGGTGAGTGGGCCAGCCATGAGGGCTAGCTTACACTCACCGGTGTTAATCCGGACTGTTTGTACATGTGTTCACCATCCTTGGCGTTAACAATGTGAGGCCCTGTTGTCAGGGAGTGCGTACAAAGTCGTTAATATTGATTGCGCTGGTTGCTTTCATGACCAGTCCAAAACTGACCTTGTCAAAGGTGCGAAACACCATGATAAGGCCGGCATCTTCATCCGGCAGTTTGACGGTATCATTACGTTTGCCGCTGACGGTGTCCTTGATGGTAGGGCCATCCTTGAAGATTCTGAACACATGACCTACTTCGATACCTTCGCGTGTGCCGAGGTCAATGGCCACGACATTGAATTGACCAATCTGGCTGACGCCGTCAATCACTGAAATGATCCGGCCTTCGAGGTCGCTGTCGGGTGCATGTGGCTGAAAATGCGTAACCGGGGAGGACTCATCGGCTGGCAGCAGGCGGTCACCTACCCGGATTTCACGCGTGGTTTCGGCGAGAAAGAGAGTCGCCGGGTCGCCAAATTGCTCAATGGGACCGGTACCTACATAGAGTGCCTCATAGCCAAGCAGCTCGTCGGTGTCAGGATCGATGTAGGGGCCGCCGGGGCGATAGATGTCGAATATGGTTTCACTCTTATCCTCAATGCCACGTGCGTAGACCCGGTCACTGACGCCGGTAATAACGTGTTCACCAACACTTGCAACCACGTAGGGTGCCTTGTCGATCGTCTCGGCATCAACCACGAGGGCGCGTGTCAGGAACGGACGGATGGCATCCAGCGGAATGGTCGGAATAGCATTTTCGAGGCTTTCCACACGTATCTGCGGTGACATATCAACGGTCGGATAGCCACGTGACATGCGCAGCTGCGGCTTACCGTCGACATAAACGAGCGTCAGGATATCTCCGGGGTAGATCAGGTGCGGGTTTTCAACCTGTGGATTAACATACCAGACTTCAGGCCAGAGCCAGGGGTCACGCAGAAACATGGCTGAGATGTCCCAGAGAGTATCGCCCTTGACGACCACGTAGCGGTCAGGATGTTCCGGGTTGAGGACCACGTCTGCTGCATACAATAAACCGGCAAACAGAGCGGCGAAGACCATTCCTAGTAATTTCTTGATTGGCATAGGTGTCCCTTTACGTCGAGTATGTATCGATGCCTGTCAGGTTAGCGGTAGCAAACCAGCTGCTTCCGGCCGACCCGGTTCATGCGCGAGTCTAGCGGAAAATCCACACAGAACAAAACCTTTTATGGATTTCTGCCGTCGCCACTTTGACGGTTGTGGTACAGTATATGGGAAACAAATTTCCAGAATCGTGACGGCAATCACATGGCTATCCTCAATATCCTGCACTTCCCTGACCCGCGTCTGCGCAACATCGCCCAACCTGTAGAAGCGGTGGACGACAACATCCGCAAGCTCGCGGATGACATGCTAGAGACCATGTATGCAGCGCCAGGCATCGGGTTGGCAGCTACCCAGGTCAATGTACACAAACGAGTCATCGTCATTGATATATCGGAAGAAAAGAACCAGCCTTTATACCTGATTAACCCGGAACTCGTAGAGTTGGCCGGTGTTGAGGAAATGGAAGAGGGTTGCCTGTCTGTTCCCGGCGTCTATGAGACGGTTAAGCGTGCCGATCAGATTCGCGTTCGTGCGCTGGGTCTTGATGGAAAAGCCTTTGAAATGGAGGCAAACGAGCTGTTGGCCGTGTGTATTCAGCATGAAATTGACCACCTGGATGGCAAGCTGTTTGTTGACTACCTGTCACAGCTGAAGCGTACCCGGATCCGGAAAAAGCTCGAAAAAGAACAGCGCCAGTCGGACCCGGCCGTGGCTGAGCCATCTGGCGTGCGGGTTATCTGACCCCTTCCGTATCCGGCCGTTCGGGATACCAGCAGCGTATGAATATCGTATTTGCCGGGACGCCGGATTTCTCTGTGCCTGCCTTACAGGCATTACTGGATAGTGCGCACGATGTGGTTGCCGTCTACACCCAGCCCGACCGGCCGTCCGGTCGCGGGCGCAAGACCAGTGCCAGTCCCGTAAAACAGCTTGCACGGCAGTATGAGGTAGCCGTTTATCAGCCCGTCTCATTAAAGTCCACAGAGGCCCAGCAGGCACTGGCCGCCCTGCAACCGGATTTAATGGTGGTAGTCGCCTATGGCCTGATATTGCCTGCGGTGGTGCTGGCAGTGCCGCGCCTGGGTTGTGTCAATGTGCACGCCTCACTGCTGCCGCGCTGGCGCGGCGCGGCGCCGATCCAGCGCGCGATCCTGGCCGGCGACAGGGACACCGGTGTGTGTCTGATGCAGATGGATGCCGGGCTAGATACCGGACCGGTACTCGCCTGTGTAAAGGTTGCGATACAGGCAGATGATACCGGCAGTCGCTTGCACGACAGGCTGGCACAACAGGGTGCACAGCTGCTGTCAGACAAGCTCACGGCTATTGAGCAGGGTGAGCTCGAGCCCCGGCAACAGGATGAAACGCGTGCATGCTATGCCAGCAAGCTGCAAAAAGCCGAAGCACGGATTGACTGGAGCATGACTGCGGACGAAATTTTGCGTCGCATCCGGGCGTTTAATGCCTGGCCGGTTGCCGAGACGCGTTATGCTGGTCGGCAGCTGAGAATCTGGGATGCGCAGCTGCTTGCGGGTGATGCAGATGCATTGCCCGGCACGGTACTGGTAGCCGGCAAGCAAGGTATAGAAGTTGCCTGCGGTAAGGATCGCTTGCTGCTGCTCAGGCTGCAGTTACCGGGTGGGCGTACACTCACTGCCGGTGAGTTTATCAATGCACATCCACTGGCGAGTGTACGTTTTGATGCCATATCGTAGACTCATAATGAGTCTGGCATGACAATCGATGCGCGTGCCTGTGCTGCACGGGTGCTGTCGCACGTGATCACCGACGGACGCTCCTTGTCAGAGGCATTGCCGGCGGCAGTGCAGGCCATAACAGATGTGCGGCAGCGTGCGCTGGTGCAGGAGCTGTCGTACGGGACGCTGCGCTGGTATTACCGTCTGGACGCGATGTTGCAGCGGCTGCTGAAAAAGCCACTGAAGCAGCGCGATGCCGATGTGCGCTGCGTTTTGTTGCTGGGTTTGTACCAGCTGGACCAGCTGGCAATGCCGCAACGGGTGGCTGTCAATGAAACGGTACAGGCGACCGAAGCGCTGAACAAGCAATGGGCAAGTGGCCTGGTGAATGCGGTGTTGCGTAATTTCCAGCGTCAGTCGGTACAGCTGCAGCAGGCTGTTGATGCCGAACCGGTTGCTCGTTTTGCCCATCCAGCCTGGCTTGTTGAGCGTCTGCAGTTCGACTGGCCGGATGACTGGGAAAGCATACTGGCGGCGAATAACGCCCGCCCGCCTTTCAGTTTGCGCGTCAATCGGCAGCGCATGACGCGTGCTGAGTACCTGGAGACACTGGCAGGTTTGTCGCTTGGGGCACAACCGCTGGCCTGTGTTGAAACCGGGCTCAGGCTGGAACGGCCTGTGTCGGTAGATAGCCTGCCCGGCTTTGCCGAGGGTTATATTTCAGTGCAGGATGGAGCGGCGCAACTGGCGGCAGGTTTGCTGGATCTGCAGCCGGGCCAACGGGTGCTGGATGCATGCGCTGCGCCCGGCGGCAAAACAGCGCATATACTGGAGGCAGAGCCGGCGCTGGCAGAGTTGACCGCGGTGGATATCGAGGCGCACCGGCTGGTGCGTATCAGGGAAAACCTGTCACGCCTGTCACTAGGTGCGAACCTGGTGCACGGCGATGCCAGTGAAACCGCCGACTGGTGGGACGGTCAGAATTATGATCGTATATTACTGGATGTGCCCTGCTCCGCCACCGGTGTGATACGGCGACACCCGGATATCAAGCTGCTGCGTCGTGAGGAAGACATTGCTGCGCTGGTGACGGTGCAGATGAAATTACTGCATGCCATGTGGCCCTTGTTGTCGTCTGGCAGTATGCTTTTGTACTGTACCTGTTCTGTATTGGCAGATGAAAACAGTAACCAGATTGGACGTTTTCTGGAAGTGCGGACAGATGCGGCTGAGTTGCCGATTGCCGCAGAATGGGGGCATGCATGCCGGTATGGCAGGCAGATTTTCCCCGGTGAGAATGAAATGGACGGATTTTACTTTGCATGTTTAACCAGGACTGCCTGATCGGGCAACAGCCCGCAGTTACTCTTACCGGCTGCTTGCGACGCCGTACAGCACAGCTGTTGCTGTTGCTGGCCTGCTGTTTTCCAGTGCCGTCATCTGCAGAAGATCCCGGCATTTTTCAGCTTGAAGATGCGCATACCTGGCGCACCGAAGCAGGTGATTTTCTGAATGCACAGTTCGATATTCTATTGAGTTCGGGCGCCGAGGAAGCTGTCAAAAACGGCGTTCCACTCATGTTTGAATTCCAGGTGCAGGTGGTTAAGAAGAATGTATGGCTATGGGACAAGGTTGAAATCGAGCGGGTACGTTATCGACAACTCAAGTATCACGCGCTCAGCGAGAGTTACCAGGTAAAGAATATATCTGCAGCCAGCCAGGGAAATTACCGGCGACTGGATGATGCCTTGCGAGCGGTTGGTAATTTTCAAAATCTTCTGTTGTCCGGTGAGATGCTTGACTCCGAACTGAATTACGAGATTCGCCTGCGTGGTAGCCTGGATATCGAAGCGTTGCCGACCCCGGTGCGCCTGATTGCCTATGTGTCATCTGCATGGGACATGACAAGCAAGTGGTATTCATGGCCGCTGGTTCGTTAAAACGCAGCAGCTTCGGCGCTCTGCCGATGCTGGTACTGTTTATTCTGTTGCTGGTGTCGCTTTATTTTCTCAGCGACGCAACCGACAACTCCGAGCACTTTGGCCAGATGTACTCGGTGCTGCTTATTATTAATGCAGCCAGCCTGGTACTGCTGGGTGCGCTGGTGGTGGCCAATATATTCACGCTGATCAGGCAGCAGCGAAACAACGTCGCCGGTGCGCGCATGACCAGTCGGCTGGTTATTATGTTTGTGGTGCTGTCGATTGTGCCGGTTTCGGTGGTGTATTACTTCTCCCTGCAATTTCTGCATCGCGGCATCGACAGCTGGTTTGACGTGCGCATTGAAAAAGGGCTTGTTGATGCGCTTGACCTGAGCCGTGCATCGCTGGATGTGAAATTGCATGATGTGCTGAATGTGACAATCCGCATGGCGGAAGAGCTTTCCAGTGAACCTGTCGCAACCCTGTCGCTGACGCTCTATGATCACCGCGTGCGCAGTGGTGCCGCCGAGCTCACCCTGATTGGCGGCGACGGCCGTATTGTGGCTTCCAGCCTGTCGGACCTGACAGACATCATTCCCAATCAGCCACCCAGCGAGATGCTGGTGCTGATGCGTAACCGGCAGCACTATATTGGCCTCGACCCGGTTGGTGAAAGCGGCCTGTATGTGCGTGCGCTGGTGCCGGTGCTGTCATCCCGTTCAGACAGCGAGGTGTATACCTTGCAGGCACTTTACGAGGTTTCGGAGCGTTTCAGCGAGCTTGCAGAAGGTGTGCAATCGGCCTATACACGTTACAAGGAGCTGTCCTATCTGCGTACACCACTGAAATTCAGCTATACGCTGACCCTGTCAATCGTGCTGGTGTTGAGCTTGCTGGCCGCCATCTGGGCCGCCTTTCATTCGGCGCGCCGTCTGGTCGCACCGGTACGTGACATGGCTGAGGCAACGCATGCGGTAGCCGAAGGTGATTACAGCAAGCGACTGGCGGTAGCCAGTGATGATGAACTTGGATTCCTGGCGCGTTCCTTCAATGACATGACCCGCCGGCTTGCCAGGTCGCGTGAGGAGGCGTTTCGCGGGCGTCAGCAGATTGAAGGCCAGCGCGCCTACCTTGAGGCTGTGCTGGCCAACCTGTCGTCAGGTGTTATCAGCATGGGTGCCGACACGGTGCTGCGTGCTGTTAACCGCAGTGCGCAGCAAAATCTTGATATAGACGTCAAGCGTTATCTGGGCAGGCAGCTGGCTGAGCTGGCGGCCGATCATGTTTTTCTGCAACCCTTTGTGGATGTGGTACTGAGACATCGCGAACTGGCTGATGATTCCTGGCAGGAAGAGGTCTCGCTGTTTGGCAAGCATGGTCGCCAGGCGCTGATGTGCCGGGGAACAGTGCTGGAAGCTACCGGCAAGCGTGGTGGCGGTATGGTGCTTGTTTTTGATGATGTGACGACGCTGATCCAGGCGCAGCGCGATGCCGCCTGGGGCGAGGTGGCGCGTCGGCTGGCGCATGAGATCAAGAACCCGCTGACGCCAATCCAGCTGTCAGCCGAACGTTTGCGCCGCCGCTATCTGCAAAGCATGGATGCGGAGGATGCCGAGGTGCTTGACCGGGCGACACGCACCATTGTTAACCAGGTGGATGCCATGAAAGAAATGGTTAATGCCTTTAGTGAGTACGCCCGTGTTCCGCAAATCAGTCTGAAATTGATGGATATCAACCAGCTGATCAGGGAAGTGCTGGACCTGTACCGCAGCAGTGATTTGAATACCACAATCCGGGAGCAACTGGCAGACGCTCCCTTGAATGTTGAGGGAGATAACGTTCGGCTGCGGCAGTTGCTGCACAATCTGCTGAAAAATGCACTGGAGGCCGTCAGGGAGAAGACGGACTCATGTGTCACTGTTTCAACCCGGCTGGTTACGACTGAGGGGGCGCCACAGGTTGAATTGTGTGTTGATGATAATGGTCCCGGAATTGAGCAGAATGTACTGGAAAATATTTTTGAGCCCTATGTTTCGACCAAGACGAAAGGTAGTGGCCTGGGTATGGCTATCGTGAAGAAGATTGTCGAGGAGCATGGCGGCACAATTACTGCCGGTAGCAATGCAGCCGGGGGTGCGCAGATCAGAATACGCATAATGCAGGCGGCAGCGAGTCTGGAGAGTGAGCCGCTGTTGCATCAACAGACATCTGCCCATGATGCTGGGTTATAATCTTTTCTGATGTTATGCCTGCAACCGCAGGTGACGGTATGTATATGAATCAGGCACGGGGCATGACGGTACAGTCAGTATGACAGCACAACACATTCTGGTGGTTGATGACGAGCCTGATATCCGCAGTCTTGTAAAGGACATTCTCGAGGATGAAGGTTATTCGGTTGCTATTGCCGAGGGAGGAGAGGCTGCACGCAAGGCGCGCCGTACGCGCCGCCCTGACCTGATTTTACTGGATATATGGATGGACGACGTTGATGGCATCACGCTGTTGCGCGAATGGTCGGAAAGCGGCGATCTGCCCTGCCCGGTTGTTATGATGTCCGGCCACGGTACCGTTGAAACGGCCGTTGAGGCGACACGGCTGGGTGCCTACGATTTTATTGAAAAGCCTATTTCGCTTGCCAAGCTGTTACTTACCGTTGAGCGCGCTTTTGAAAGTGACCGCTTGCAGCGTGAAAATGTCAATTTGCGCGAACGTATACAGCCCGTCATTGAGCCGGTGGGCAAGTCAGCCATGATGTCGGAAATGCGCGAGCAGGCCCGCAAGATTGCACAGCACAACAGCTGGGTGTTGATCAGCGGCGAAGCCGGTTCGGGCAAAGGTACTTTTGCACGTTATATCCATGAGCAGAGTGCCCGGCGTAACGGGCCATTTGTCGAGATTGCTGTTGGCTCAATGTCGGGGGATAGCTCGGCTGCTGAACTGTTTGGCCAGGAAGATGGCGAGACAGTGCATTATGGCCGCCTCGAGCAGGCCAATGGTGGCACGCTGTGCATCGGAGATATTGCCGATATGGACATGCAGACCCAGACCCGTCTGCTCAGCGTTTTTCAGACGCATTCCTTTACCCGGCTGGGTGGCAGCGAGGATGTTGATGTTGATCTGCGCATCGTCGCGACTACGCAGAGTAACCTTGAGGAAGAGGTTGCTGCCGGACGTTTCAGGGATGACCTGTTCTACCATCTAAATGTGGTGCCCATGCATATTCCTGCGTTACGCGAGCATGCGGAAGATGTGTATGAGTTGCTGAATTTTTATATCGATTACCTGGTTACACACGAACACCTGGCGTACCGGCATTTCTCGGTGGCAGCGCAAAACCGGCTGCGACATCATGACTGGCCCGGCAATATTCGTGAGCTGCGCAACCTGGTGCAGCGCTTGCTGATACTGGGCACCGGAGAGGAAATCGAGGCCGCCGAAATTGAGCAGGCGATTACATCGCAGCCGGTTGCCAGCACACGTCAGGGGGCGCCGATGCCATATGATCTGCCGCTGCGAGAAGCGCGGGAGTTGTTTGAGAAGAATTATCTGTTACACCAGCTTGAAGAGGTGGGTGGCAGTGTTGGCAAACTTGCCAAGCGGGTCGGCATGGAGCGTACGCATCTGTACAGGAAATTGCGGGCTCTGGGGATCGAAAACAAGAAAGGTAACGAATAGACATGCTGATCAGTCGTTGTCAGACGCAGGTCGAATCAAGTCAGGCCGTTTAAATGAAAATAATCATTCTTGGAGCTGGTCAGGTGGGTGCTTCAGTTGCCGCCAATCTTGCCAGTGAGGCCAATGACATCACGGTTGTCGATGATGATGTGGCGGTATTGCAGGATATGCAGGATCGCCTGGATATTCGCACTGTAGTCGGCTATGCCTCCCACCCGGATACACTGGAACAGGCAGGCGCTGATGACGCTGATATGATCATTGCGGTAACGCGCAGTGACGAAACCAACATGATTGCCTGCCAGGTTGCCTATACGCTGTTTCATACGCCAACCAAGATTGCACGGGTTCGTTCTACTGAATACCTGAAACACCAGCGACTGTTTGCCCAGGAAGCCCTGCCGATTGATGTGCTGATCAGCCCGGAACAGCTGGTAACCGATTACATACAACGGCTGATCGAAAACCCCGGTGCCTTGCAGGTGCTCGACTTTGCCGATGGCCGGGTGCAACTGGTTGCAGTGCATGCGTATTACGGTGGCCCGCTGGTTGGGCACGAACTGCGTGATCTGAAAGAACACATGCCCGGAATTGATTCGCGGGTGGCATCGATTTTCCGGCAGGGGCAACAGATCACACCGGAAGGCGATACCATTATCGAAGCGGACGACGAGGTGTTTTTTATTGCTGCTCGCAAGAATATTGGTGCGGTGATGGGTGAATTGCGCAACAAGGATAAACCCGTCAGGCGGGTCATTCTCGCCGGTGGCGGCAATATCGGTCTGCGACTTGCATCGGCAATCGAAGGTCGCAGCCAGGTGAAAATTATCGAGCGCGATGAAGCTCGTGCCCGCAACTTGTCGGAGAGATTGAGAAAATCTATTGTGTTGCTTGGGGATGCCGCGGATGAGGAGTTGCTGCTTGAAGAGAACATCGAAAATACCGATGTGTTTTGTGCGCTCACCAATGACGAAGAGGCGAATATCCTGTCTGCCATGCTGGCGAAACGCCTTGGTGCGCGCAAGGTGATGTCGCTGATCAATCGTGCTTCCTATGTCAACCTTGTGCAGAGTGGCACCATCGATGTTGCGATATCGCCGCAACAGGCGACCATCGGTAGCCTGCTTACGCATGTTCGACGCGGCGATGTGGTGATGGTCCATTCGTTGCGGCGCGGTGCCGCTGAGGCAATTGAAGCGGTGGCACATGGAGATCGCAGCAGCTCACGTGTAATTGGCCGTGCGATTGATGAAATCAAGCTGCCCGTGGGTACAACAATCGGCGCGATTGTCCGCGGTGAAGAAGTCATTATTGCGCACCACGATACGGTGATTAATACCGATGATCACGTGATCCTGTTCCTGTCAGACAAGAAATGTATCCAGGAAGTCGAGCGTTTGTTTCAGGTCGGCGTTACTTTTTTTTGAGATGCTCCCGAAGCTATCCTCCCTTGCTCGTAGCGGTCAGCTAACCAGCTAATGCACCCGTTTACAATACTGCGTTTGCTGGGGCTGCTGCTGATGTTATTCAGTATTGCTTTGCTGCCTACGGCCGCAGTCTCATGGCTGTATGAGGACGGCCAGATGTTGATATTTCTGCTGAGTGCACTCGCCTGGTTGTTTCTGGGTGGTTTGATGTGGCTGCCGGTCCGTCATCACCGGGAGGAGTTGCGGGTACGCGATGGTTTTTTGATTGTGACGTTCTTCTGGCTGGTGCTGGGCTTTGCCGGGGCATTGCCGCTGGCATTATCTGCGCAACCGGAGTTGTCAGTAACCGATGCTGTTTTTGAGTCGTTCTCCGGCCTGACTACCACGGGCGCGACTATCATCTCGCACATTGACGGGTTGCCGGCCTCGATACTGTTTTACCGCCAGTTGTTACAGTGGCTGGGTGGCATGGGCATTATCGTGCTGGCTGTGGCTATCATGCCGATGCTGGGTGTGGGTGGCATGCAGCTCTATCGTGCTGAAACACCCGGACCGCTGAAAGATACCAAGCTGACACCACGTATTACCGAAACGGCCAAGGCGCTCTGGTATATCTACCTGACGCTCACTATTGTCTGTGCAATAAGCTACTGGCTTGCCGGAATGAGCGGGTTTGATGCCATTGGACACAGTTTTTCAACCATTGCTATCGGTGGTTTTTCGACGCATGACAAGAGTATTGGTTTCTACGATAGTACCAGTATCGAGATGATTGCCGTGGTGTTCATGTTGCTGGCCGGGATGAACTTTGCGTTACATTTTGTCGCCTGGCGCTCAAAGAGTCTGAGTGCGTATTTCAAAGACTCCGAGCTAAAGACCTACCTGATGGTGCTGATGATTCTTACAGCGATCACGGCCAGTTACCTGTATTACACCGATACCTATATTCTTGTCGATGACGCGCTGTATGCAGGCCTGTTTCAGGCAGTGTCGATAGGTACGACAACCGGCTTCACGACGGCAGACTATTTTGACTGGCCCGGTTTTTTGCCTGTGATGCTGTTGTTCGCCAGTTTTGTTGGCGGCTGTGCGGGATCGACTGGCGGCGGCATGAAGGTGATCCGTTTCCTGCTGTTACTCAAACAGGGACACCGGGAAACCATGCGCCTGATTCGACCAAACGCGCAAATACCGGTCAAGGTCGGCGGCAAGCCGATGCCGGATCGTGTAATCAGTGCGGTGTGGGGCTTTTTTGCGGCTTATGTGGGCAGCTTTGTGATTCTCATGCTGTTTCTGATGGCGACCGGGCTGGACCAGATTACCGCGTTCTCGGCCGTGGCTGCCTGTATGAATAATCTGGGTCCCGGGCTGGAAGGTGTCGGAGCCAATTATATTCACCTCAATGACCCGGCCAAATGGGCGCTCTCCTTTGCCATGATGCTGGGGCGGCTGGAGATCTTTACGTTGCTGATTCTGTTCACGGGTGCCTTCTGGAGGCGCTAGCTGTGGGTATGGTAGAAAATCTTGAAGCCATGCTGGCCAGCGGCCAGGATAGTGCGCTGCTGCGTTTTACCCTGGGGAGCGCATTGTTAAAGGAAGGCGAGGTCGCGCGTGCGGTTGAGCATTTGCGCCTGGCCGTTGAGCAGGATCCAGACTATTCTGCGGCATGGAAAGTGTATGGCAAGGCACTGCAGTCACTGGGTGATCAGCGTGCAGCGCGTGCTGTTTTTGAGAGTGGCATTGCTGCTGCAACGCAAAAGGGCGACCTGCAGGCCGCGAAAGAGATGACGGTTTTCCTCAAGCGCGCGCAAAAGGCCATCGATGCGGGTAGTTGATGCGCAGGCGGGTATTCAGTAAAGCGTTTCTTCACCGTCCGGGCGAGTCCGGAAACGACGATAACTCCACTGGTATTGTTCAGGGCATCGCCGCACGCAGTGCTCAACTGCGTTATTGGTGGCCTGGACGGCAGCCTTCAGGCTATCCGCGTTTGTGATATCTGGCATTTCGCGAAAATGCAGGTGATAGCCGCGACCCCATGACAGACGTTCGCACCAGACAAAGATCACGGGTGCTTTGGACTTTGTCGCCATGCGTGCCAGTAATACCATGCTGTAGGCGGGCGTGCCGAAGAACGGCGCAAACATGCCGGCGCCGGGTTGTGGCTGCTGGTCTGGCAGCATTGCGGCGATTTTTCCTTGCAGCAGGGTTTTATAAAGCTGCTGTACACCCTGCGCATTGGCCGCAATATAGCGGCCACCCAGTCGGCTGCGCGCTGTGTTGACCAGTTGTTCCATGCCGGGTTTTCTCGGCGGTCGATAAAGGCAGCTAATGTCAAAGCGGTGAGCGCAATAGAGACCGGCGCACTCCCATGCGCCAAGATGCGGTGTGGCGAGAATGACGCCTTTGCCTTTTGCCTGCGCCTGACTAACGATTTCACTGCCATTGACCTGTTTGATCAGGCGCAGCACCTGTTTACCGGGACGTAGCCACAGTGCGCCTGTTTCCAGTAGCGTTTTAGCTGTCTCTGCGAGGCTGGTACGCGTCAGTTTGCGTTGCTCTGCAGCTGACAGTTCAGGCCAGCACAGCATGATATTCGCTACGGCAATCTTTTTTGAGCGTGCAGTCGATAGCCACAGGCACCAGCCCAGGCACGTGCCCAGCCCATGCAGGAGGGGCAGCGGCAGCCATGCAAGACTGTAAAGCGCTGTCTTTATTACAATATGGTGGGTATTTAGCAATTAAAATCCATATTTATCATTTTTATGCATCAAAAAAGACAAAAAACTACACATTAATAAATAATTCAGGAAAGTGTATTTTTATTTATATATATTTCTTATTAATTGTAAAATGTGGTGTATTTATCTGTTGACAGCGCATAAATACTGTTTCTTGTGTCGTTAATGTTGTTTCTGCGGTCAATATGCACAATATTTTAGCGAGATGCCCTGGCGGATAGTGTAATGTCTTCTGTACATGGTGGCTTGTGCCATTGTATCCAGCGATTGCAAGGGGTCGGAATGAATCAGGAAATCAAAGCGTTGTCGCCGCCGCAGGCCTATGAATTTCTGAAAGAAAATCAAGGTGCTGTACTTATAGATGTGCGCTCCAGTATGGAGTTTCTGTTTGTGGGACATGCCATGGGCAGTGTTCATGTGCCCTGGATTGACGAACCTGACTGGGTTGTTAACCCGGATTTTATTACAGAAGTGCGCAAGGTGATGCTGGGTGGAATCGGTGTTGGGGAGCACGAGGGAGATGCGCCTGTGGTGCTGATCTGCAGGAGCGGGAAGCGTTCCCTGGAAGCTGGCAAGTTATTGTTAAATAATGGTTTCTCAGAAGTTTATAACGTAAGCGAGGGGTTTGAAGGCGTGCTGGATGAGACACACCACCGCAGCACAATAGGTGGCTGGCGTTTTCATGATTTACCCTGGGAGCAGTGCTAATCATAAATTGACTCTAGTAGTACATGTAAATATACTCATACGATCATCAAAAATAACTATCCGGGCGTGTGTAATAGATGACCATCAGGTTGTTCTATTACGTAACCAGGTTTATACGACGCCGGGAAAATTCCGGCAGTTACATATTCATTCCTGCAGCATGTTGAAAGGCTGTGGAGTGTCCTTTGAGGAGAAATACTATGTCTACTACAGCAGAGAATGTTCAGGATAATCCGCAACTGGATGCATGGCTGGACAAGAAACTGAGCGAAATGTTGCCGAAGAAACTGGAAGAGATCGAGACTTCCAGAACACCCAGCATGTCCATAATTGCTACCAAGGGAACGCTGGACTGGGCTTATCCTCCTTTCATCCTCGCATCAACCGCTGCTGCACTGGGATGGGAAGTTGATGTGTTCTTTACCTTCTACGGCTTGTTGTTGCTGAAGAAGGACCTTGATGCTGAAGTTTCCCCGCTGGGAAATCCGGCGATGCCGATGAAGATGCCGTTTGGCCCGAAATGGTTTCAGGATTTTAACTGGCCGATGCCAAATCTGCTGATGGCAGGTGTGCCGGGTTTTGAGAAGGTTGCCACCAGTCTGATGAAGAAAACATTCAAGAACAAGGGTGTGGCTACTGTTGAAGAGCTGCGCGGCCTGTGTCTTGAGGCAGAAGTGAAGATGGTTGCCTGCCAGATGACCGTAGATGTGTTCGGCTTCGATTCGAGTGAGTTTATTCCTGAAGTTACCGATTACGTCGGTGCCACCTCATTCTTGCCGGTTGCCCAGAAGTCTGACGTCTGCCTGTTTATCTGATTTGTTACAGACAGACCGGGCAGCTCTTTTTCAGGGCTGCTTGAGTAATGTAAAGGGCGTGCAATTGCACGCCCTTTGTTTTTTAGAAATGTATTTATACTGGCGCTACATGCTGCAATACTGTTTTTCCAGTTATCGCGACAAGTCGCTGTTGTCATCATTGCCCACGGCCTGCTGCTGCGCACGGTGGTTGCCGTGATTGGTCTGTTGCAACGTGTGCGGCAGGCGCACGTTGAGATCAACGGGCAGCGGGTTGCAGAAATTGGTTCGGGGTTGCTGGTGCTGGCAGGTGTGCAGCAGGGTGATAGCGAAGCTGAGGCTGACCGGTTACTGGAACGGTTGCTGGGATACCGTGTTTTTGCCGATGCTGAAGGAAAAATGAATCTGAATATTTGCCAGGCGGGTGGTAGCCTGTTACTGGTGCCGCAGTTCACGCTGGCGGCGGATACCCGCAGTGGTATGCGCCCCGGTTTTTCAACAGCCGCTCCCCCCGCAGCGGGGGAGCAGCTGTTTGACTACCTGTTAGCCCAGGCACGGCGGCAAGCTCTCGAGGTCGGTGCCGGGCAATTCGGCGCTGATATGCAGGTTTCACTGGTCAACGACGGGCCGGTAACTTTCTGGCTGGAGGTTAAACCGGGGCAGTAAACTGTTAATATGTTCCAGTGAGCCGCAAGGCGTGCAGGTCATTGATTAATTATTGGTTTAATGAAGGTGTTTTCTATGTCACAGCGGCAGGCGACGGTTGAGCGCGATACTCTTGAGACGCAGATCAGTGTCTCCGTTAACCTTGATGGATCCGGCAAGGCATCTTTTGACACCGGTCTGCCATTTATGGATCACATGCTGGACCAGGTGGCACGCCACGGCATGATGGATCTCGATATCAAGGCGAAGGGTGACCTGCATATTGATGCTCATCACACGGTTGAGGATATTGGTATTACCGTGGGACAGGCAATCGGCAAGGCGCTGTCAGACAAGCGCGGTATTCGCCGCTATGGCCATGCTTATGTACCGCTGGATGAGGCGCTGTCGCGCGTGGTAATCGATTTTTCCGGGCGTCCCGGACTGGAGTACCATGTGGTCTACCCGCGCGCGCGCATTGGTGATTTTGATGTTGACCTGTTACATGAGTTTTTTCAGGGTTTTTGTAACCACGCACTGGTTACGCTGCACATTGACAGCCTGCGTGGCGAGAATGCCCATCATATTGCCGAAACCATCTTCAAGGCGTTCGGCCGTGCAGTGCGTATGGCGCTGGAAACCGATATGGCGATGGGTAACCAGCTGCCTTCAACCAAGGGAAGCCTTTGAACTGAACCGGTGACGGCCGGCTTATCTGTGTATCTATCATGACTTCTGTAGCAATCATCGACTACGGTATGGGCAACCTGCATTCTATCGCCAAGGCGCTGGAGCACGTTGCCGGCAAACAGCGCGTTATCGTGTCCAGCAGCAAGCAGCAGATTTTGTCGGCTGACCGCGTGGTCTTCCCTGGTGTCGGTGCGATTCGTGATTGTATGCTGGAGTTAAAGAAGACCGGCCTTGACGAGGTAATTACCAGGGCAATTGCCGAGCGTCCGGTGCTGGGTGTTTGTCTTGGTATGCAGGCCCTGCTGGATAGTAGTGAGGAAAATGGCGGTACTGACTGTCTTGGGCTGGTTTCAGGCGAGGTGCGGCATTTTTCAAAAAATATGCATGAAGCAGTCACTGGCGACCGTCTGAAGATACCCCACATGGGCTGGAACCAGGTGCTGCCGCAGAACGAACATGCCATGTGGAAGGATATTCCGGCAAACAGCCGTTTCTATTTTGTACATAGCTACTATGCTTCACCGAATAATGCCGGTGATGTTGCGGCGACTACTCCTTACGGCATTGAGTTTGCATCTGTACTTGCGCGGGATAATATTTTCGCGGTGCAGTTTCACCCGGAAAAGAGCCAGCATGCCGGGCTGCAGCTGTTATCAAATTTTGTTGGCTGGAATGGAGAGCACTGACGCATGTTGTTGATACCCGCGATTGACCTGAAAGACGGAAAATGTGTACGGCTGCGCCAGGGCCGAATGGAAGACGAGACGGTGTTTGGTGATGATCCGGTAGCAGTAGCCGAACGCTGGGTTGAAGCCGGTGCCCGTCGTCTGCACATGGTCGATCTGAACGGCGCATTTGCCGGCAAGCCGGTGAATGCCGCAGCTATCAATGCGGTTGCGAACGCCTTTCCGGAGCTGCCTATCCAGGTTGGCGGCGGCATACGTGATGAAGAGACTGTGCAGGCCTATCTTGATGCCGGTGTGCAGTACGCCATTATCGGTACCGCAGCAGTGAGCGCGCCACATTTTGTTAACGACCTGTGTGCGGAATTCCCCGGGCATATCATCGTCGGGCTGGATGCAAAAGACGGCAAGGTGGCGATTGATGGCTGGTCAAAACTGTCGCATCACTCGGTTATCGACATGGCTCAACGTTTTGAGAATGATGGCGTGGAAGCGATCGTATTCACGGATATTGGTCGAGATGGCATGATGAGTGGCGTCAATGTTGAGTCTACCGTTGAACTGGCCCAGGCGATTCACATCCCGGTGATCGCCTCCGGAGGTATTACCGGTATTGAGGATATACGGACATTATGTGGCTTCCATGAAGAAGGCATCATGGGTGCGATTACCGGTCGGGCTATCTACGAGGGCACGCTCGACCTGGCTGAAGCGCAAAAGCTTGCTGACAGCCTGTGCGGGCCAGGCGCGGTCTGAGAAGTCATGGGTCTTGCCAAGCGCATAATTCCCTGTCTAGATGTCGATGCCGGCCGGGTCGTCAAGGGCGTTCAGTTTGTCGATATTCGTGATGCCGGTGACCCGGTAGAAATAGCAAGGCGCTATGACAAGGAAGGTGCGGACGAGTTGACCTTCCTTGATATCACGGCAAGTTCTGACCAGCGCGATACCATGGTCCATGTTGTAGAGCAGGTCGCGGGTGAGGTCTTTATTCCGCTGACGGTAGGTGGTGGTATTCGCGAGATTGCAGATATACGCCGCATGTTGAATGCCGGCGCGGACAAGGTGGGTATCAATACAGCTGCCGTGTTCAACCCGGAATTTGTGAAGCAGGCGGCAGAGCGTTTTGGTTCCCAGTGTATTGTGGTTGCGATAGACGCAAAACAGGTAAGCCAGCCGGGGCAACCGCCACGCTGGGAAATATTCACCCACGGTGGCCGCAAGCCTACCGGTATTGACGCGCTTGAATGGGCGCAGCGCATGACGCGCTACGGTGCCGGAGAAATCCTGTTGACCAGCATGGATCGGGATGGCACCCGGGACGGATTTGACCTGGCGCTGACACGCGCTGTCAGTGAAGCGGTTGACGTGCCGGTTATTGCTTCTGGCGGTGTCGGCAACCTTCAGCATCTGGCCGACGGCGTCACCGAAGGCAAGGCAGATGCCGTGCTGGCCGCGAGTATTTTTCATTTTGCCGAATATACTGTCGGACAGGCCAAACAGCATATGGCAGACTGTGGTATAGAGGTAAGGTTATAGTTGTTTGTGGTGAGCCTGGAGCAGGTAACGACCGATGCAGGGTGATGCGTGGCTGGATGCAGTCAACTGGAATGATGATGGCCTTGTGCCGGCAATTGCGCAGGATGCTGCTGACGGCAGAATTCTGATGATGGCATGGATGAACCGTGAAGCCCTGCGCCTGACTGTGCAGCAAGGTGTCGCGGTGTACTGGTCACGTTCCAGAAAGAAACTCTGGCACAAGGGTGAAGAATCAGGTCACCAGCAGAAGGTTAGTGAGATTCGCCTCGATTGTGACAACGATGTCGTGGTGTTGCAGGTTGAACAACGTGGCGGCATTGCCTGCCATACCGGCAGGCGCAGTTGTTTTTACCAGCGTCTTGAAGGCGAGCGCTGGATGACGGTTGAGCCGGTATTGAAAGACCCGGCGTCGATTTATGGCAAGCAATGATGTGTATTGCCGGAAATGTCAGGTAAGTTAATGTGAGTGATACGCTGGAAAAACTCGCCGGGGTTATCGAGGCGCGCAAGGCCGCAGATGCAGACGAGTCTTATGTGGCGAGTTTGTTTGACAAGGGTATGAATACCATTCTCAAGAAATTGGGTGAGGAGGCGACAGAAACAATTATTGCCGCCAAGGATGATGATGACGCGCAACTGGTTTACGAAACTGCAGACCTTTGGTTCCATACGCTGGTGATGCTGTCGGCACGAGGG
>Ga0316189_10002031_pt1 | contig 19958 bp, 9 predicted proteins | sample LowCovwburrow_MG_FD_204930 | JGI IMG/M metagenome (GOLD analysis project Ga0316189, IMG submission 204930) | Coastal sediment microbial communities from Maine, United States - Lowes Cove worm burrow | ecosystem: Environmental > Aquatic > Marine > Coastal > Sediment | place: USA: Maine... | reverse complement strand
AGTTCGCACTGTTCTATGATCAGTTTCTGAAACCGGGTGGCCAATACTTCAAGGATGCTGCAGAAGTAAACGACATCCTCAACAGGAGAGACAGCGCTGTTGAGGCGTTCAATCAGAATCCCAATCGACGAACTGAGATCAATCTCGCAGAAGCTAATGCTGCAGTCGGTGATCTCGAGAAAGCTCTACAGACCAGGGACCAGGCCGAGCAACTCTTCGCCTCTCGTAACGTCCGTGAGTTCGTGGTTCTAAACCACGATGGGACATCCAAGATTGACTACAACCACGAACCAGACAGGTGGGAAGGTGTAGTTATCGGGGGGTTCGGGACAGCCCAGTACTGCTACATGAAGTCGGCCTCTGGCGGCCCAGCCGCAGAGGCCGCAGCATCACCTGTCGGTGGTTCCATAGATGACATTGAGTCGATTAGGAACTTCCCAACCCAGCTCGAGGCTAAGCTGGCCAACCTCAGGGATCCGAGTGGGTTCGATTCTGCCTGTCCAAGGGGTTTCACTACTCCAGATGGCGCCCAAATCCCATTGAATTCCAAGTACCCCATCGACGGCGACCTCTGGTTGGCGACAATTAGACATAACGCCAGGAAGAAGGCGGTGTCCTTCTTCAGAAGTCTAGGTCCAGACGGGCTTTATCTAGATGTCAACGATGTTGGTGCCATCACAATGAGGGCGCCAACAATACATATTGATGTTGATCCCAGAGCCATATCCATAGGCGACTATCAGGAAAACCCTCTACAAACTTCTGGCCCTTCTAACGCAGTTACTCCCGTATCTAGGTTCCGTCCGCGTATACTAGACCTCAACTTCACATCTGGAGTCTACGACGCCGTGAAGGAGATCCTGGATGAGCTAGGTCGAACGAACAACGCGGATTACAGAGAAACCTTCAGCAGGGAACACGAAGTCGTTGACTACAATGACTTCGTTCCACCGAGTAGAGAGGTCTAGTCATGATCTATAGCGATTTCGATATCGAATGCGAAGACAATGGCGACCTCGTTCTTGAGGGCGGAGACCTTAAAACTGCGTTAGCATCTCGCACTGTAGCACAGGCCTTAAGTTTCATTGTACTAACGGATTACGGCGAGTATATCCCCCGCCCATTAACTGGGGGAAACCTTGGGTCATTCATTGGCAAGCTGAATACGAGTTCCACACGGAATCGAATGCGATCCAATGTACAATTGGGAATCGATGAGCAAGGCGCCGTACAATCCTCGCAAGTCGCTATCTCTGTGAACCCTATCGATGTGGACCAGTCCCTCGTCCTGCTAAGGATGCCACTCGTGACGGTTGAAACAGATCCAGATGACAACCTGGAGTCTCCACTGACGCTTGGTTTCGTATTCCCATACCTCAGTGGTGAAGTCGAAAAGCTCTCACTACCCGACGATCAAGGTAGCTGATGGTTATCCGTAAGCGCACATTCGAGGACCTTCAGGCTCAAGCCGCTGAGTTCTTGCTGAACAACACAGATATCACAATGCTCTCGCCGGGTGGAACCGCTAGGGCGCTGATAGATATCACCACTCAGCACCTGTCTGAGTTCTACGACACCCTGGACACAGACGTGTCTATGGCATTCCTGTCTACTTCAAATGGGTTCTTTCTGGATCTCATTGGGCAGATCTTCAATGTCTCGAGAGGGACATCTGACTCTGTGTCCGTGTTCAGGCAAGATAAGAACATTAAGTTCTATGCCTCTAGCTCGGGTACTGCGCTCTCTAAGTTGTTGCCAGCACAGAAGATCCCGGCCGGCACCACGATCTCGAATACTAACGGAACCATTACCTACACGGTTACTAGGGACGAGAACTTCTCCTCCGTCGCAACCTTCGTGTTCGTAAATGCGCAGTCCGACCAAAGCGGCGTGTCTGCAAACATCGGCGCTGGCCTACTCTCTTCTCATGATCTTGTATCTAGCGGCATCTCTGTGACAAACGTTGCACCAATATCACAGGGCGCCGGCACAGAGGATGATGATTCATTCAGAGCTCGGATCTCAGCTGCAGCTACAGCATTCGAGACATCTAACGAGACCGCGGTCAGACTAGCCGTGCTGAGTACGCCTGGTGTCGCAGATGTCGAGTTCCATCCATTTGCTCGAGGAAGCGGCACCTTCGACCTGTTCGTTATCCCTGAAGGCAACAGAGTCCCAACTGCAACCAAGAATCTCATTGAGTCTAGGGTTGCCAACGCTGCCGCCTATGGTGTGTCCTTTCAAGTTCGCGAACCAGACTACGTACCTATTAGGGTGGAAGTTGCCATTCGCTTTAGGCGGACAGCGCTGGATGGTCAGAAGCAGTTCATTCTCAGTCAAGCTGAACAGTCTATCCTCCAATACATTGGTGGCATCCGACCGTCAGAAGAGCTGATTGTGAACAGAATCCAGTCAATCGTAATTGACTCGGATCCTGAAGTTCTAGACGCAGAGGTCGTCTACCTCTGCGTTGGTGGTAGAGCTCAGATCATTAGAAACTACCGTCTTGAAGACGACGAGGTCTTCATCCCAGATGAAGATGTCTCCAACCCAATCTTGGTGAGACCATGACCCTACCAGTAGTTTTTAGACAGTCATCCGACTGGAACACCGGTTCATCCGGTGATGTTGGTGGCGCGCTATCCGCGACAGGGGTGGGATCATCGCTTGGCGACGTCTTTCCTTCTGCCGTAAGTGACTTTATCGGCCAACCAGATAACCATAGGTTCCAAAAGGTCTATGTGTTCAATACTGGTTCTGTCGAAATCGAGAACTTGAAGGTTTACTTCTCGGACCTCGAGCTCCCTAGTCAGATCAGGCTAGCCATTGAGAACGCTTCTGGCGACACTGGCACTAGCCCAAGTTCTTTGCCATCTGGATATGTTACTGGAGACTTCTCAACTCCGGAGGGGATCGTCAATGCTGTTGCCATACCTGATACCGGATTGGCCGCAGGAACAGCTGTTGGAGTCTGGCTCTGGCAGACTATTGCTCCTGACCTACCAACTGAGACCGGCGTGGTAGCCACTCTAGGGGTGATCGGTGAGGTCTAATGGCTAGTCCCAACGTAGCAACACTAGATATCAGTTACGAGTACAAGCGTAGTGATGGGGCTCAGCTCCCCATTTCCTATGCCTATGTCCAAACTGATTTCCAGACTGCTTCGCTGGGCATGTCTTACGGATACGAGGATGTCTCTACTGGAGTGTGTCTTCAACTGGTCGGCCACTGGTCCTACGAGACTCAGGCGATCTGCAACAGGATGCCCGCATGGCATGTGGCCAGGTCTGAAACAGGTCATGCAACTAACTTCCAAAAGATGATCAACCCATTCGGCATGATCATGGAAGACCTGTTTGGACAAATGGCCTATGCAAGAAGCAACTTCTACATAAACACTGCAGACTTGTCTCAGTTGGACCACGTATATCGTGGAGACATACCGTTCTCTCTTCCTCAAGCTAAAGAGAAGAGTTCGAACCTTCTGTGGAATTCAGACTTCTCCCTGAAGGCGGTGGGGAGAGAGGGGCTCCCCGCCGGCTGGTCTAGTCTTCCTGGTATCTCTACTGCATCCATCAGTAACACTGGCGTAGACGACTCGGTTCTCGGCAACAATGCAGTGTTCATTGCCGCGGACGCCGGAGAGATAGGGTACCTGAGACAGGTGGTACACCAGGAGCTCGAGGGCAATGAGGACCTCACGATAAGCGCATGGATCAACGTCCCACTAGATACTGGTCTCATAACTCCGGATCCCGAAGATAGAACGCTCAGCGCTATGAGGCTCAGCGTTATCTATGCAGATGGAACATCCGAGATGACCGGAATCGCCCTACCGTCTTCAACGGATGGGCAATGGAAGAGGGTTTCGGGAACCATAAGCCTGACGCAGCCGGTCTATAAGGCTGCCTGCACCTTTATGCTCGATGCTAGATCCGAAATCAGAGAACACGTACTAGGCATAGACGCCGTCAAGATGGAGCTAGGATCTCACGCAACTAAGTGGGCAGACCATCCAAGTGACGGCCCTCCCTGGCTTACAGTGGTGGACTCAGAGAGAAGGGGGCCCATCGATGTCCATTTCCTGGAGTCGACTGGCTCAGACTCGTTCCTGATAGACAACGCCTCCCACTCCTTCAACACCTCCTCTAAGCGTAGGCTCTCATACGTCGAGGCAACCAGTGACTTCTCGAGGAACTCCATACCCACCTCTGTGGCCAGTGTGGAGACCCTCTCAGCGAGCGACACCGTACCAACGGTGTTCGCGACCAAGGTCAGAGGGGTGTACAGAGAAGCTCGTGAGAAGAGGTCTTGGAAGACCCTTCTCCGTGTTGACCCTAGCAACTCCGACAGGATCCAGATCTACCTGCAGGGTCCTGAAGACATCATTGAGACATATAAGCTGGCTGAATGGGGAATCCATTATGCTCAGCCTGGTACTTATGACATTCCCGTAAACAGGTATCCATCGAGTACCTACTCAATGGAGATTAGAGACCTGTCGTTTTTCAATGAGAAGATCTGGGCGCTCTGCCAAGAGACGTTCAGAGGGAATATCTATTACACAATCAAGATTGTGGATCCAAATAGCTTCCGCAACTTTGACTATGTTGAGGTAGTGAACGATGTGACTCTGCCGCTTAGCTCGACAGAAGGCTTTGACGCAATGGAAACCGCGTCAGGGAACTTCACCATGGCCCATGTCGACGGGGATCCCAGAAAGCTTCTCCTCGTATCTGGATCAAACAACATCGTGGTGACATTGAACTACGACTACTACATGGTCTCAGAAGAATTGGGCCAAGTCCTTACACGTCACCAGTACACCGGTGACTTGGTTACGACGTAAGTGTAAAGCAAAATGACTTACCAAACCGACAGCGAGCACAGTCCACTCGACAGCACAAACACTGGAGAGCTGACGGCGTCAATCATAAGAAGAGTCAAGGGCAACCCATTCCACGTCAATGCTACAGACATTGGATGGCCCACCTACTATGACGCCTGGCCGAACAAGACTAACGACCAGATGTCATCGGTTAACGTTACAGACGAGACACACACTGTCTCGGAGGTTGACCAGGACTCCAACAATGCTCTCTATCTGAACCATAGGCCAAAGCTTGGCAGCAACATAACCATTGCTGGCGATGCTACAGCTGTTCTGGACACTGGCGCCGGCGTCACTGACTACACTCACGGTATCGTCTACTTCAGTACGATGCCCACTGGTGATTTCAGCGTCGAGTACATGGCTGACCCAGATAAGTACTACGGCGAGTTCATCAATCAGCTTCAAGACGGTCTGCACGAGATCCAGAACGTCCTAGGTGCTGGAGGAACCATCAATGAGGGCATCAAGAACGCTGAGATCTGGGTAGATTCGTCGTCTGCAGAGCTTTCTGTTCGTCTACCGAACAAGATACATGTGAGAGAGCTCACTCAAGATACCGCGATCAAGTCTGCTGACTCTGATCTAGTTGGAAACACCATCCAGTTTGGTAACGGTGCAGACAACTTGTATTTGAAGTCCGATTCAATGCAGATCGGAGACGACACTGGGGACATCGTCCAGATGGACGGAATCCTAAAGCTGTCACCTACTGGTCAGAGCTTGAACCCGGCATACAGTGTTGCTGATGTCACCGGCGAAGACACGGGCGACTACGATGCATTGAAAGTGTTTGGTGACGCCTTCATTGGTGGTGATCTGAGGATCCTTGGTAACCAAACGACGATCAACATTGAACAGACTGTGTCCACCAGTGTTGTCAACGACAACTGGCACGTAAAAGGTACAACGTACCTTGGTGATAACAGCGATGACATTCTTGTTGTTGCTGGTCCTGCCACTGTTACTGGTGCGTTCACTCAAGTTGGTGCTGCTGGAGAAGACGCGACCTTCTACCACGACATTGTTCTCCAGAATAGTGGAGCAACCAGCCTGGTTGACGGTCTTGATCCATCCTACATTGCTGCCGTGCAGGGCTACATCCGACCAGCTGGTCCGGATTGGGCCGGCGACTGCCTAAACATGATGTCGATAGGCATACTTACAGATAGTGGCGCCAGCACTGGCGGTATCGTAAGTACTGCATCAGCTACTGCATCAAATGCTTATGAGGTTGTTGACACCGATGCTACTGGAACCAACACATTTCTTAGCGCAGGTGACGGAAACGGACTGTACCACCCAGGTAGGTTTGACGATGGAACCTGGTTCCTTAGAGTCACCTCTGGTGTAAACATCGGTGATTATGTTCGCGTAAGCTCCTTTGATACTGGTAGCGGCACATGGACTCTCACACGTAGTCTTTCCAGTGTCACAGAGGCCGGCGCAGCCTACGAGGTTGTGAACCCCTACCTGTGTGAGTCTGATGTTCTGAGTGGAAACTCAACCACTCTGACAGTCAGAGCCAGCACAACCACTCCTGTTATTGGTTCGAATAACGGTCAAATCAAGATCCGTCAGTCTAACCAGGCGCTGTCTGCCGGATCCAATGGCCGGTTCTATGTCCACCTCACGCAGGATGTCACTGGCCAGGGAGATCTCGAGCAGGCTGCAATCTTCGCAATCAATAACAGACATGCTGGATCAGACCAGAGCGTAGTTGTTGGTGAGTATGAAAGAGTCGGAGGCAGCTTCCAGAGCGTAGTCTCCTATAGGCCGAACCTTAAATACGACTCTGGATGGAGACTCGTTGAAGCAGGTGGTGGCACCAGGCTGTCTCCGTCTGCAACAAATGTTATTCACCACCGAGTTGGTGGGAAGTTCAGGATCCCTAGCTACAAGATTAAGATCATGGAGGCAGATGACTCCACGGTTGCACTGCTACAGGCTCCTGATGAGGACACGATAAGGGTGCGACCAGTAGGTGCCCCGGGTGCCGCGTATGCAATCACTGCTCTGAACGAGAATACTCTTACATTCCAGGCGCCAGCTAGCGGCGTATGGATTCGTCTAATCGTCGAAGCATAAATAGCACGAGGAATCGATGACGTTCACTGGAACATTTGACGGATACACAGATAGCTTGGGGTCCATATCTGTTGGATCCGGCAAGCAGGTGCTGCCGTCTCCAGAGATACCTTCTGCATACAATGCGAAGATCAGGTCACTTGAAGAGAACACCTTCTATTGGAATGGTGTTGCTTGTCAGCCTGTCTATTTCGTTGATCAGACTACAGACGATACAGGTCTGTCTCTTCCATCTTTTGGACTGTTCGACCACTTCACTGGGACGTCGCTAGACACGTCCCAGTGGACTCCAGTTACGGGTGCCAATGGAACCATCTCCATGACTGGAGATGGTTACGTAGAGTTCGATACTCCAGCTACTACCGACTCTGCGTTTATCTACCATAACCAGACCATAGATACTGGCGTATCTCAGATGTGGATGTTCTGTTTCAAGAAAGAAACAGGCAGTTCCATGCCTAACTTTATTAGTCTTATGAACCCCTCTTCTGGTTCACCATCTGCCCAGGCAACCGGTGACGTGATGGACCAGAACCGTATCTCCATCGGAATGTGGAACACCGGGGATCCCAACTCTTCCATATTTATCAGGTACGATGCAGACGGTGATGGCACCGGACAATACTGGGGTGGAGACCCAGTTAACGGCTGGGGAAGCAAGGGTGATCTTCCTGGCGCAGCTATTGGTGAAACCAGGGAAGGCCCAGACGAAGACTGGTACGTAGTAGGCATAGAGATTGACGCCGAGACCGGTAACAACCGATTCAGAGCATTCGGCATGCATCAGGCCTTGGCTGATATTACCGACCATGGCCAAGGTTGGTGCATCACTGCCCTAACAGACTTTGTCGACTTCACTGGATTCACAGCCGACTTCGATAACCTGCACCTGTGTATTGGCGATCAATTTACAGATGCATATACCGGTCACTATGACCTTGAGTGGGTCAGGTCTGAAACCGGGGAAGCAAAGTACTCCTGGGTAAACTCCGAAGAGGGTTTCCAGGACTATAGGATTGAGCTACTCAGATCCTATGGCTCTACATGGCTGCCGCTTAGGGGTCGTGGCATACAGTCTGAGATTGAGCTAGGAACTGCAGGCCAGTTCGATGATGGGTACTTCCGCAAGAGGAATATCATCCTCAAAGACGGTGTGTACCACATGTTCTATGAGGCCTTCTCTAGCACAGGGACGTTCGACGACAGTGAAGTTGGACTCCAGACCGGCACCTCTGTAGTTGGTCCATGGCAGAAGTATGCTAGTAACCCAATCATTACCCAGCAGATGCTGGGTACCGGAGCAGACACCTATGGCGAGGTAACCGCCCCGTTCCCTATTGTCGACCTCGAGAAGGAGGGCACAGACGAAGCATGGAAGCTGCAGTGCGCCGGCGAGAACGGCGCTGGAGTACACCGCATCTTCATGTTCAAGGCGCCCGACCCCGAGGGTCCATGGGTTATGGTCACAGGTACTGGCCCAGACGGATCCATACTTGGCGAAACATCTGACGGCACAGTAAGAGACGATGGGTGCGCAGACCCCTACACGTATTGGGATCCTAACAACTCAGTATGGAAGATGTACTACTCAGCATATAGTGAGAGAAACGGTGCATTTCAAGATCCTGTTGGTTGGTCTGTGAATCTCGCTGAATCTACTGACCTGATCACATGGAACACTGGCGCCGGAGTCATATTCGAAGCCGGCAGTGACCCACTTAGGGGGTTCACAGCGTTTAATGGCAAGATCATTGAGATGTCTAACACGACAATCTTTGAGAATGACGATCTTGTTATCATCAGAAACGCTGGTGGTGATGATAACTGGGCAATGTCCAGAATCAGGAAGAAGGGCACCAACTATATAGAGCTCTATCACGAAGTTGCGACCCTAAGTGTAGGAGCAGATTCGGCCGTAGCAAAAGTTGGTAGTGGATCCATAACTCCGCACGCTATTGTCGATGAGCCTGGTGGAATCTACCGGATGTACTGCACGTCTTTTCAGCCGTTCATCTTTGGTAGCCCTACATCTCCCGGTAACCACGAGATGACTGTCTCTTACACCGGTGCAACCAAGGAGGGTCCATGGGTACAGGACAAACTTACTGCCTATAATGCGCTGCCGCATATCTGGGAAGCTGATAACTCCCATGAAAACATGGTTGTTACACTCAGTACGGTTCGAGCAGTTGCCTCAAACACGTTAGTCACTGGTGAGAGTATTCCCATAGAGAATGAGTCTGCTGACTCCTACACTCTTCAGATCACTCCTGATCTTGGGGCTCTCAACCCAGAAGAACTCTTTGAGCCATATGTGTCTGACCAACAACTGGGTAACCCATACCTTAAGCAATACGAGGGTCTGCAAGTAGACGTCGATCTAACTGGCGAGCTCCTTCCTGATTCTCCCGCGGTACATAAGATTCACTACACCATACCTGACTCCGACTTCCGCAAGCTCATGAGCGCAGAGGCTAAGACGTTCCTCTGGAGAGTCATTCCAATCAGGGACGACGGGATAGAGGGTCAGCCTTCTCTCATTCAGAACTTCCTGCGGCAAGTTCAGGTCACAGACCTGAACTGGACGATAGATCCTACAGACCCTACTTCCAGGGGGCTGACTTTGGCCATCTCTGGCACCAAGTCGCCAGATGTAGCCTCTATCGAGATCGCTGGAACCACTAAGAACACGACGATCGTATCTTCCACCCGGTGGACAGCCGAGATACCCCTGACTTCTGTTGCCACAGAGCTTCAGATCAGAGCTATCGACTTCAGAGGCAACGCTTCGCCATACAAGCTGCTCGAGGTGGCTCTTCCCACTGACGCTACAGACCATCAGTTGGTCTGGAACACGTTCGACGAGTTTGGATACCTGGTAGACCTCAGAAGGCTTCCGGAAGAAGGCAACTCAGACTATCGGCGCCGAGTCCTAGACGTGTACAAGCACCGCTCTGGCCCTCGTTACAAAGGACTGGTCAACGGAGTGACCAGGGAGCTCGACATCACCTACGATGATGTCGGACTGACAGTTCTTCCTGGGGTGGACTCGGTGACGAAGGAGAGAGTGGCCGGCGTCCACTTGGAGATCTCCACCAACTATGTCAGCGTGGACTCTGACAGATATGAAACCAAGTCTGAGTACCACGAGCTCGACTCATGGGAGTGGAGCATAGAGCTCGACCAGTGGCCCATGGAGGACTCTCTGATCATAGAGTCCCCACTCGGTAACCAGATCGAGTCTAGAAACAACTGGGTCCTGAAGGACAAGAAGGTCTTATTCAAGACAGATAGTCTGCTAAACAAGCCTATTTACGCCAGTTACAGGTACAGGTCTAGATTTGAGACCAAAGGAAAGACGGTCTCAGACGTTAAAACCTGGATGGACGGACTCGAGCACAGTGGGGTCTCAATAGTTAGTGTCGACACCGGTGCAACCATTGACACCGGATCCTCTGCTGACTACCTGGCCCTGCTTCCAAGATCTGAAGTGATAGACAACGTCTACCTGACATTCGGAGGAGACGAGAGCACTGGGCTACCTGTGCGGTGGAGCAACTTCTCCATGAGAGTTCTTGCCGACCCGGAATACACAGAAGCCAACTTGGATACCGGAAACAACACCCACTTTGGTACCCACTATGAGAGATGGGCCAGTCTGCTCCAGTCTCAGATCCACACTCAATGGGGATTCCTTGTGGCTGACAGAAACAGGTGGAGCACTCCTGAGCTTCCTCAGAGTGGTCACGCTGTGTTACAGACTGTCTACGATCCCAAAGTAGGCTACTGGCAGGGGACAGCTCCTTCAGGGGCTGTCCGATACAACCATTTTCAGGCATACTCACTGAACTATGTCGATCCTCGAGACGGATCCGATATGACCTTCAGAGGGATAGAGAGCGCCCTTCTCAGAAGTGGGATTGGTGACGGAACAGATCTCCTCGTGAAGATAGTCTCAGAGGATGCAAGCCAGATAGTTCAGTCTGAGGCCGAGTTCATCTCGTCCGCCAGAACAGAGGTCGCAGGCACCACCACCACCACTGAGGGTGGTGCCATTACTGGTTCCGACGATGGAACTCTACCCGAGTTCGGAATCGTGGAAGTGTAGGTCATGCCACAAGATCTCTTCCTAGTTGGCCCGAATCAGGCCTACAAACAAGTTCAGGAAGCGATCGATGTACTGATCGCTCAGCAAGGCATAAACACCTTCACTTCTGAAAAGAAGATCCTGATCGTAGAGAATGGTGTCTATGAGAAGTTCCGTATTCCAACGGACTCCTTGCGCCCAGACTCTGCGTCAAGACTAGTCATTGGGTCTGCTGCTGGGATCCTTGCGATCATATCTGGCAACCTGACACAGGACAGGGAGAACGGCTGCCTCGTAGGATCGAACGTGCCCTATGTCACTATCCAGAAGCTTTACTTCCAGAACTTCGTTAAAGGGATAGTCTTCTCTGTTAACTCACACGAGCCCATCGTTAAGCAGTGTGTGATTGTTAACTCAGAAAATGCCGGCGTATGGATCTACCAGTCGGATGACGCACAGGTCGTAAACAACGTCATACTCAATGCGAAGTACGGCGTAGTGTCTACCCTCGTTAAAAACATCGCTGTTATATACAACACGATTTATAACGAGCCGTTGCACACTAGCGCTGATTCTGCATGCCTATTCGTTGAGCTGCAGAGAGATAGAACACACGGAGTTGAAGACCATGGCAAAGCCACGATCTTTAACAACGTCCTGTTCTCTATAGCTGGTAGCTGCTTGCTTATTAATGAACGCGATCTGACAAACATACAGTCAGACTTCAATGATATGTTTACGCAATCTGGAAGGATTGCTCGAGTACGAATAGAGATCCCAGAAGACGACACAGCATTCAGTGATGCGACGTTTAATGATATCGCCACACTGGAAGCATGGAGAGACCTTACTCAGTGGGATACTGTTTCCATCTCTGAGCACCCGATCTTTATTCAGCAAGATGAGAGCTTCGGCGGATCATTCGTGGATCTCGGACTACTTCCTGTGTCTCCGTGTATCAATAGTGCAAAGCTATTGTGCGGGGATCCGACCAACGACCTAGACGACTACATAGACGACTCCCTTCTGTGCACTGACATCCTCGGTAAGCCACGCAGTTCGCAGCCAACTATCGGCGCCAATGAAATCACAGTGCAGGACGGATTCTATGGTCAGTCAGTATTCACCAGTACACCTGTTGAACAACAGACTGATCTAGTATGTGGATCCCAATGGTCTGCGCTTGACTTGGCAATAAGCCAGTACGCTAACTCGGTTGAGTGTTGGTTCCCCGAAGTGAAGAGTGGGTACTTCTTTGTCAGAGAGAACCCGTACTACCTGTACTCGCAAAAGCGTGCTGAAACGCTTAGGTACTGCACTAGGACATCGTTTACTCTCGCTCATCCTCTTGAGCGATCGAGTATCGAGATCTGGCTGTCAGGTAGGAACATCACCGATGCAGACAACTGGCGAATCGAAGGCAGAAGCCTCCAGGTTAAACACCTTGACACGCCTGTTGCGTCACTGAATGACGAGATTCTGATACATGGTGACTTCAAAGAGTGGGTGGACTCCATAAAGGAGTTCCGCAATCGTCGAGTAACTCAACGATTCCGTCTTCGAGAAGGAGAGCAGTCTTACTGGTTGCCCAGCAATCCAAAAGATGCAGCACCCATTGTTATTACTGACGACACTATTGTGCCACTCGATTTTACGGGGTTGCTGCCCACAGAGTTTATCACTGAATGGGATTCTGAGCACGAAGAGACGCAGATAAAACTGCATCCAAATACCAACTTGCTTTTGAACCCGCAGTTCGACTACGGTGTTGAGCTTGTTGACGAAATTGGATCGCTAACCATATCTACTGGCGATTTCACTACTGTCTCCAACACAATTCGAAGACAACAGGATGATCCGGACAAACGCCATCTCTTGGCTCCGTCCCTAAGTACCGTTGCGAACAACCGCAAGGACTTCAGGGTCACTCGAGAGTTTCTGTCAAGAACTATCGCTACGTCTACAGGTATGACCCACCATGGGTACGAGCTTCCTGAAGACTACGAAGTAGTAACTGATGGTCGCATTGCTCTCAGATCTGTTGTCCAGGTAGACAATAAACGCAGCATTAGGCCATTAATGGGCCGCCAGTTTGCCGTCTTTGATGTGCCAACCGGTGACACTGGCGACCACTATCTTGCTCAAGATGTTTCGGTCGACCGCAACGACTCCTACTTCTTCTCCACCTATGTCGCCGCCCCTGATGCAACGGGTACTGCATATGTAACCGTCGATGTCCTGGACAGAGACGGTGGACTGCTCACCTCTAGTGGTCCACACAGTTACGCAGTTAGTAGTCCAGAGGTTGAACCGGGCCAGACCGGTCACGCATGGACCAGAGTTGGTATCGCAATAGGTAACACTGGTGACTCAACCCCGTCTGCTCCAGGTCCACAGTTAGACCTCTTCTGGACTGGACAGGTCCCATTAAACACTGGTGCAGATAGAGTAATTGTCAAGCTCAGCAGCGAGACAGGCCTGCCAATAGCATACGATTGCCTGCAGTTCGAGCAGGGTGATACGCCTGGTCTGTACAATCGAATCCCTCGAGGAGCAGATGTAACCGTAGAGTACGAAGACAGTGATAAGGGTTTCTACAGAATTAAAGACCTTGCTGTCTCACCGATGCGCAATCCAAAGGTAGATGGATTCCTACAGATCGCTCCTATTGCGGCAGGACAGTTCGATACTGGGGCGCCACAGAATACGACCACTCTTACCGATTGGTTCTGGCCTGAAGGCAGACTAAACTACCTGCCATGGGCTAGAACCAGCGGAATACATAAGTGGAGAAGAACTTCATGGCCACACTCTGAGTATCAGGGAGTCGTGGATCCAGGTGTAACCTGGGACGAGAATATCGCTCATGCTGAGAGAATCTCCACGATCCCTGGCATACCGTCATCGAACCAAGACTCTAGTGGCGATCTGTTTACGATCTTTGCTGAAGACGTAAACGGAAACCCATATGCATTCAACCCTGTTACTGTTGAGGTCTTTGATGACCAGGCAGAGTTCCCTGGTTGGGTAGCCAGACGAGAGTTTGGAATTGTTACTCAACTTGGTCAGAAGATATCTACGAACACAAATACGAAGGGTACTACAGCTGTGCTGTATTACCCTCCTGCGTCAGAGGATGTTGAGTACAGAGGCAATAAGCCTGTTGCTCTAAATGCTGACCTGTCAGATGACCTGCCAGAAGAGAACCGGATCTATGGATTCGTAGATGTGAACTACAAGGTTTCAGTAGAAAACCATGGCAACATCACAGTTCATGACCAGTTTCTAAACAAGATCAGCACCGAAGACACCTCTACGTTCACTGGCTATATGTCACCGAAGACAGATAGCCAGGGGTACTCCCACTACGATATGCGAGACTTCGCTGTCGCCGGGACGTTGAGAGTCTTTGACGACATGACTGGTTCTTTCGATCGTGAGCTCGAGCTCTCTGCTGACCCTACTCTTGATTTCGGATGGTTCCACTACGATGAGAGCTCGTCTAGAATCACAGTTAAGGGGACTTCAAGTAGTAATTTGAAGGTAACCTATAAGAGAAGACTGGCTTGGATTGTCCCTGAGTATCCGAGAAGAACGTATATAGACAGCCAGATCTTGGACCAGGTCACTGGTGACATCATCATCAATTACGATGCTGAAATAAGAATGAAGATCACTGTGCAGCCACCAGAGCGAACTGCTGGGCTTCCATCGAAGTTCAGAGAGATCTCTGTGATCGCCCAGAACAAACACGCAGGGCTTGGGCAATGACTTACAGCTCAGAAGCATCATGCATAAGCGTTGTTGCTACCGGCACCCAGTTGATAACGTTCGTCAATCCAACCAGAGTTATGGTTTGGATCGATATACGCATAGACTGTGTTGGCACATGGGATATCGACCCTGCATCCATCAGTTGGTTCCCAACATACGGTGGCGCTCCTCAGGCTATGACCTGGCTAGATCTTGATGGTGTTTTTCCCATAACGGTGCTTCCAGGCCAAGAGGGTATGATCGTCACACTGTTCTGGGACAGTGAAGCTGACGGTATGTTCGCTCCGGATGCCTACGGTCTTGGTATTTGCCTGGGTCTCGCCCCAGTTGTAGCTGGTGGTGATGATCCTCCGCCGCCTCCGCCTCCGCCTCCGCCGCCGGATACTCCGGTATTCCCTCCTGAGGATGTGACCATTCCGCCAGTGGGGCCAGGTGTTGGGGAAGACCCCGGCACAACCCCACCTGATGGGGATGAGCCTCCAGTCACTGATCCTGGTGATGATCCTCCTAGTATTGGTGGCGCAGGAGACCAGAACCCGGGCGGTGAAACTCCAGAAGGCGGAGTGGAAAACCCTGGAAACATAGAGACCGGTAACGTTGGTGGTGGCACCATTTCGCCGCAACCAGAGGGCGAGGTCGTGATCCCTCCGGCAAATACGCCGAATATAAGGATCAGGCACGTCGATAAACCCGTAGCTCCGCAGGATGGGGCTAATGCCCCTCCTCTGCTGCGACCGGCTGACTCTCTGTCTTCCGACATACCGGTGGCGAGAATAGGTGAACCCAGGGAGATCATCCCTCAAACAAGGTTCTCACCTAGAGGTGTTCCGGGTCTTAGACCTGCTGGTGGCGTTGGAATATCTGGCCCAGGTCAGGTTATTCCTACCCCAGATGAGCAGAAGATGGACATCATCACGACTACCGGAGACACCGGAGTCATTGGTGACGCTGTGTTCTTGCCGGGTCCAGAGAGTCTTATCGGAGTACCTTCTAAGACGATACCGATAAAGATGGACTACCCATCTATCGGTGACGTGATGACTGGTAGGAGCATCCGGCCAAACCCGGTTCAGGACATTCTGACGACTGAACCGGGTGGAACAGTAACTGGTAGCGATCCGGCGCTCCTGCACTACAAGGACACCCTGGCTGGCGGCCGAAAGGAACCCGTTTCCTGGTATCCAGTGAACGATCCACCGCGTACCACGGTGAATCACGCCCCAGTAGTGCCCGGTGCCGGTAAGAAGACCGAGGGCGCCACGAGCGACAGGGAGGCCCAGTTCTCCCTGTTCTCCACACCTGCTATTCCATCGGACGGCTCTACTTCGTCCTCCTTTGTGGCGCCAGGTGGTAGATCCCTGAGCACTGTAAGCACTCAGCAGGATCCTGCTGGCGTGGTTCCAACTAGGGTTCAGCCCAACTTCCACAACGTGCTGGCCCAGTCCAAGATCAACGATGGACTGGGGAACTTCTATGGTACACCGGTGCTGAAGACCTCAGCGGGGGAGATGCCTCAGGAGGCATTCGCCGGAAACCAGCATGCTGGAGCTCTATCTATTGAAGTTAGAGCTCACCCAAGCGAGATCATGTCGCAAGACAAAGTCACGACCATGTCTGTGAACTTGCGAAACAGATCCCTACACGCTGACTATCCAGGCTCTGTTATTGTTGCGGGGTTCTACGATGCTAGCGGCACATTCACTCGTTTGGCTCACCAGAAGCTTGATCTTGAAGCTGCAAAGAGCTCTGCGATCTCCATCACAGTCCCAAAGAACTGTCCTCCTGGACCAATCGAGTTCGTTGGGATCCTGTATGGCGAAGACGGTAGAGTCCATCTCGGTGGTAAATGCTCTGGATACGTTCTTCCAGAGGGTGCTAAGCCTCAGGACTTCAGACCTGGAGATCTGCTCACTACAGCAGTGATGCGATCCCTGGGCATGAAATCTAGTAGCACTCCACTGACTGAAGGTCGTGCCTGGCCCTACCGAGTCTCGCAGTACGGAACAGATTTCACCGCAAAAGGTGAAGTAGTAGCCGGCGCCATCAAGATCACACAAGCTGGAGCCGATAGAGGGTTCAACAGCCAGGTGGTGGTTACGGTGGATCCTCTCGGAACACCATCCTCGTTCACCTTCACCGAAAGAGTGAAGGTAGGAGCTGCCGATCTGGATCCGATGTGTCACGACACTGCATTCACAGTGAGCGGTGTGACAGCGGGCGACAGAGTGCGGATCCAGGTAGAGAGTCAACTGCCTCAGGCAGATCCAAGATATGCCTGGCAGCTATATTCTGACGACCTCGAGCCCCTCACTGGTCTGACCATAGATACGACTGGAAATGGCACATATCTGGACGGAGTTATCGAAACTCCAATCAGTAATGGTCACGTTAGGATCCATAACTCCAGAACTAACAGCCAGATCCGGGTAAATACGGACAATACTGGCGTTGTTTTGGTGCCAGAAGTCACAGGAGACGACACAGGGCAGCTTCCGGTTCCGCCAGACCAGGGCACCGGCAACCTCATCTTCGATGCAATCCCTGGCGACCAGATCATTGTGGTTTCCCCAGGCAGTGCCGGCGCCTACAACCCATTTGAAGACGGGATAGGCACCGGAGACGTAAGCTATGACACTGGAAGCACTCTGCAGCCGGCAGATACCGGATCTCCTGTTTCGCTTCCGGATCCCCCGAGCTCCACTCCGATTGATCCCCCTACGTTCGCGCCTAGGCTTCACCCTAGGCCAGTTGGTTGGACCCCTGTCGGGCCAGATATCCCTGGTGGTGGGCTTGCTCCGCCTGTCGGGACAGATGGTCTTCCGACTGTGGATGATCCTGATCCAACTGTTCCGGACATCATTATTCCGCCTCCGCCGCCGAGTATCTCGTCTGATATGCCGCCGCCTCCTCCTCCTGTGGTCGAGATAGCGTGGATAGACCCAGAGGTCATACCTCTCTGGAGCGTACTCTGCGGTACCATTTGTCAGAGACCTGAGAACCCCTGTATTGTGGATGTGACAGTCCAAATAGAGGGGTCTGGAAGCTTCGTTCTTGTTCCAGAACTCTGTATGTTCTCAGTTGATACGACAGATTGCTTTGATGGAAACTGGTTCAAATTGAACCCCATTCTGAACGACGCTAAGTTCTCTGGACTCGGCACCTTCAATGTGAATGGCGGGAAGAGCTTTAACTTCCCAGTCGATATGTGTGACCACATCTCGACGTTCTTTTCAGAGACTGCAATCTGGTTTAGACTTACGTTTGCTGTTCCAGGCGCTGATCTCTCTGAATACGGAGTGGTTTAATGGCTTCGAGGGAGTACTACACGGCGCAAGTGGCGGTTCCCCAGAGTCTGCCTACGAACACTCAGATTCCAGTAGGGTCTGAGATAAACTCTGCCTGCTGCCTGTTCGACAAAGGGTTCACGTCGCCCCCGTTCCTCCTTACCGACTACTCCACAGGAAACGGGGTTCGAATCACCTTCGAAGAGAGCCCATTCGCCAGCAGCTGCATGTGTTCTGTAGAGTGTATTGGAAGTCCGACTCTGACACCGCCAGACGGTGTCAGTGAGCAGTTCTGCCCTGCCTCAGTGGAACACGTCTATGACGTTGACGTCGCAGTAGTGACAGAGACAGAGCCGCTGGGGATGCTGTTCTCGTTCTTGGACTCACTAGGTAACACCACTGAGCTGGTGGTCAAATCTCTTGTGTATGTGCTGCCTGGCCGGCTGAACATGTACGTATTCCAAGAGGGTTCGCACTACTTCGTAGAGCTCGGCGTCACATACAGGGCGAACTCTGGTTATGACCTGAAACCGACTGTCCACCAGTATCAGATCGAAGAATACGCAGGCAGTGAGGAGAGTCGGAAAGTAGTGGTCGACTGGACCAACGCCTCAGATAGGGGCAGTCCAACGCATATCTTGAAGAGAAGACAAGATATCATTCGCAGGAGTCTCCGGGAAAACGTGCCATATGGTTGGCGCATCCGTTACAGATCTGAGTACGACGACGCCTCCAAGTGGAGCAACTGGGTAAGAGTAGAGGTCCCGGATGGTATTCCGACCAGCTAGTGGTCCTGTCTCTATCGAGGAAATCCTCGATTCAGAGACTGGGAACTTCTCATACTCCAACGAGAGTCGCGTAAGCATTCGCGATGGGAGTATTCGTCAGATCCCACAAGTAACTGGAGAGCTGCCGGCTGGTACCCAGTGGCCCGTAGTGTCGTGGAGCCTTCAGGATGAGCTTCCTGCGCAACCGAACCAGATAACACAGCGCTGGGACACTAACTTTAGTACCGACTTCATAGTTGGTGATCCACTCGACCTTCCGTTCGACATACGTAGTCAGTTTCTCAAATTTGACACTGATACGGGCGAATTCTTCTACATAGAGCAGTCAGCTACTGGAGACACGGGCATAGACCTGTGGCCAAGCGGGTGTGATAACTCCACTGGGTACACCATCGAGCTTCGTATCCGTGTAAAAGACACGGATACGGGCAGCACTGTTACCGGTCACTCGCTCTTCATTGACGATGGTACGCAGTCAGAAAGCGTGTACTTCACTGAGAGCGGCATCGGGATACGTAGTGATACTGGAGTGTTTCTTGGTGTAGACCTGAAGACTCGACCTCGAGATGTGCGAATTGCTGCGCGTCAGGACGATATCTGGATCCTTGTTGATGACGGCATGGGATACGCTGGAATCAACAAGTTTACTACGGCCAGTGAGGGTACTAAGAAGCTCACTTTTGGAGCAGATGATACCGGTACAAACGCAACGACGTTTGTTGACTACATAAGGCAATACCACGGCGGACTGATACTGGACACCGGGTCTCCGCTTGTTGCTGCCTATGAGACTGGTGAACAAACTGTTACTACTCCTGCGTTCTTTCCAAATAAGAACGTCCAGCAGTACAAGGCAGGGTATTTCGTAACTTCTGGTGCTACCGGTGGAGGTACTACTCGTGTCAAAGCACAATACAAGAGTTCAGCAGTTTCAGACTGGACAGACTTCGATCTCAGCACCACCGGCGGGCTCTACGTGGAGCTATCTGCGCTTGGAAACAATGAACTCCTCCTGGATAACATCCCAACCGCTGGAGACGGCACAG
>Ga0316189_10002030_pt1 | contig 19959 bp, 18 predicted proteins | sample LowCovwburrow_MG_FD_204930 | JGI IMG/M metagenome (GOLD analysis project Ga0316189, IMG submission 204930) | Coastal sediment microbial communities from Maine, United States - Lowes Cove worm burrow | ecosystem: Environmental > Aquatic > Marine > Coastal > Sediment | place: USA: Maine... | reverse complement strand
TCAATATTTTACTACAGAGGCTATAGTAAATTGCCTTATCAACACTGAATACAGTCGAATGATAAGAGTATGGCCCGTTGTTCCTCAATGTCTTCAATGGGTTATATAACAAGAATATTACCTGTTAAGACTCATAATTATTTCTATAATTAAATATATTAATTTAGAAGGTTATAATCGATAAATACTCCTTTTATCAAATGGCATTATAGCCTAACACTTTAGAAAATAAGTAATTAATGACAAGATAGGAAACAAAAATATAATGATAATAAAGGCGAAGGGATAACATAAAAAATAAATAACCTATGAGGCTATTTTACATATACAGATTGGAACTAAATTAATTTATATATTTATAAAAATAAAATTTCCAACTAAAAGGTTGGGAATTTAAGATATGTTTGAATTAATTTAGTTTAATAATTATTCCTTAAGCACTTCTTTTATTTTTAAATACTATATTAAACATTGCTTTAAAGAAATATTTAATGTCTGTGAAATACGGGTTCTTAATTTTCTCTTCCAGATATTCCTTTTCAGCATTAAGTACACTTTCTACTGAACCTTTTCTGTTTAGAGAAACATAAGGTGGAATACATGCTGGTTTTTGTGTTAATCTTAATTCTTGAATCTCTTTTGGAATACCATTAAAGTATGTTTGCGACACAGGTCTAACTCCAACCAATTTTAATTCTCCTTTAATTACATTAATAATCTGTGGCAATTCATCTATCCAGTAACGTCTTAAAAATTTACCCCATGGAACTAATCTAAAGTCATTTGCCGGTTTACCAGTATCTGCATACCCATTCAATTTAAGAATATAATCTTGCAAATATTCTGAATAGGGATGCATTGTTCTAAATTTATATACACCTATCATTTTACCATTTTTACCGATCCTTTGCATTTTAAATAAAGGACCATAGCTAGGGTTCATGTCATAAGAAGGTTCTTTAATTTTTAAAGATGCAAAATAATGCATTCCATCAATTTCTTTATAATCCAAAATGTCAAATCCACAACAAACCAATCGACCTAAAGCTTCAGCTTTTGATAAAGAACGATTTTTTCCTTTTGTAATAAAAAAGTATGCTTTCTTTATGTATGGTAATTTTGGACATACTCTATGAATCAAGAAATTTCCTGCCTTAAATATATCTCTTAAAACAGGTATTTTACCTGCAATTTTATGTTGATTTTTAGAATTAAAAGTTTCAAAACTACCCATTAAAATACCTCCTAATGGTAGTTTTTTGTTAGCTTCTTCTAATTGTTTATTAATAAGTCTAAAATTATTTATCTTATCTAACAATATTAAATTCTTAATCTTTTTAAAGTTATAATAATTAGATAAAGCCTTCTTTTTAGGAATCACTAAACTTTGATCTGAAGTAATATCAGTAAAGCTTTGATAAAAATTAAAAACTTCTTCTCCTGATTCATTTAAGATAACTCCTTTATTTTTCGAAGTTAAGATTTTTTGTAATTTACTAACTTCAGAAAATTCTTTAAATGCCTCAAAAAAATCTTCTTTCCACTGTAAATATACCTTTAATGATATCCCTTCTTTTCTGCAAATTTCCTTTTCACTAATATCACCTATTAAACCATCAACCACAATTTTAATCCTATCGAGTGATGAGAAATCATTTAATCTTTTTAATTTCTTAACTGTCCTTTCTAAAAATGTAGCCTTAGGGAAGTCAACATCATTCATTCCTTGAAATTGATTATTATACTCCATATTTCCATTATCCTTAGACAATAGGTCAGAATTTAATATCTTGTCAATTTGTACAGTGTCATTTAAAAATTCTTTCATAGCATAATTTTTTAATGAATTATTAAACTAACATTAATCATAATGTGAGTTTATCAATTAATATATTTAGATTTTTCATTTTCTTTTGTGAAGAAAAAAATGGCAAATCAATAAAATATAAATAATTATCTATAAAAGAGTCTCCTTTAGTATAAGAGAACAAATGATTGGAGCGTATCTTAACGCTCAACATGTCAGTAATATATTCATAACAACTAAAAAACACCTTAAAATTTTTCATCTTACCTAGCGATGAAACATATTTTGGTGCTATAATTGCTCGAAAAAATTGTCTTTTAAGAATTGACCTCATGGGGGAGTTCTTTTTTATAGCAATACAAATATATTACATTTTCTTAAAACTATGTCAATTTTTTATATAAAATATACGTCTTTGATCATTTTTCCAACAAATGGTTAAATATTAACAATAAATGGTATATATATTCAATTATTTGACATAAAATAATCTCTTTATTGTATTTTTTATACGCTGAAGAATTAATTCCTTAATCCACATAAGAAAATTATCATTCCAACGTTGAGGATGAAAAGTAAACATGATCTTGTTTGGTAAATTATTTTCATTTGCAAATGTGATAATCTCTTGGGTTGTATGAAATGAAAGATTAAATTCAGAATCTACTCTATCACGAACGCTTACTTTATCACCATCCCATTTTCTACCGGTATCAGTCAAATAAAAAACATCCTTAAAGTTCACATCAAAATATGGCTCACCAATTAAGTCATAATCTTTGTAGTTATATTCTTTCCAAAGGTCTTTTGAATCATATTTAGACATTGGGCTACCATGCATACAGATGGTAGATACTGATGCCAATTTACGTAAAGCTGTTAGATTCTGCTCGAAATCATGAATTGCCTTTGTTATATTACCTCCAGTTGTAGTTAAACATTCATAATGATATCCTATTTCATGACCTAATGACTCAATTTCTTTGATAATTGACTCGTCCCAACTTTCTGGAACTGCTCGAAAATAATATACTCCTCTAATTCCATGATCTGCTTGAATTTTAGCAAACTCTAAAGAATTTTTAGGAAGTAAATCTACATCATGTCTTAAAACAATACTTCTGTCTTCTGGGTCTTTAATAAATTCTTCGAATGTTTGAAAAGTATAATTATCATCAATTAATGCCTGAAGCAGTTGTTTATATTTTTTTACAGTAAAATCCATTAATTTTCAATTTTCATGTGTACACTATTATAAAACATATCATTTAACTCTGATACTTTTGTTTTAGTATAATTATTACTCTCTAAGGTTTTTATTTTGTTCATCACCTTCAAAAAATTATCTGGCTGGGCATAAAATATTCCGCCAAAATCGTCCTGTAAAAATGATTTTAAGCTTCCATAAGCTGTTGTAATAACTGGAATACCACAAGCCCTGGCTTCTAAAACAGATAAAGGCATCCCAATTGAGCTATTTCTTTTAATCACCGGAAAAATGTATATATCTGATAATTGATAAACTTCTTCTATATTTTCAATAAAACCATCTAAAATGATCATTCCTGCATTTATGAGTTCATTTTTTAAGGATTCTTGACCTTTAGCGTCTTCTGGAGTTGAACTACTAGCTGCTACCACTATTTGTGCGCCATTCTGTTGCAATGGTATTAAGGTTTTTAAGTTTCTACCTTCATTTAAATGTCCCATATGAGATATTATAAAAGCATCAATAGGCAAGCCATATTTTTTTCGTAAATCTTTTTTAAATTTTAAATTAAGTATTGGCTTAAATATTGTCAAATCCGTCAATAAGGGGACCAATTCATTTTTTACCTTCATTTTATCCCAAAATTCATTTAATGTGGGAGATGGCGTTAATGCAAATTTTGGTTTTATAGCTTTTATCAAAAAATGTTGCCAATTTTTAAGTGGTTTAGGTTGTAATGCGATAAATATTGAATTTGTCTTCTTTGTGAACAATGAAAATACTCTTAACCGTAAATAACTTGCAAAAGTACTCGATTGAAAAGGTAAATATATCAATGATTCTGGCTCAAATTCTTTAATTATTCTTTTAACTTCTTTCGAAATAAACAAAGGGTTTGTATTTATAATATGAATATTTTCTTTCTCAAAACCATATCTACATATCACCTGTAGTTCATATTTTTTATCTAAATCTAAAAATAGATTATAAACAGTCTTTTTAATACCTTCGTCATAAGGCGGGTTAAGATATTCTGTGATGAATAATACTTTTTTCAATTCCTAGTCTTTTTGTATTATAAAACTTCTTTATTCAAAATTTTAGCTTCTTCTATACTTATTTTTAATTTGTCAGGATAATAATGATCGACCTTGTTTAGATGATCAAGCAATACAATCGGGTTCTTTTGACCTTTAGATCTATCAATACAATTTTTAGGAGTATCACAAATAAAAATATCCAATGGCACTCCTTTTAAATCAGCATATTTTTTCTCTTTTACATAAAATATAATTGCACGAACCATATTTTTCAAGCCAGGTTTTCGAATTAATGATACATCAATATCAGAATGACTATTTAATGTCCCTTTACATATACCTCCGTGAGATACACAATACAAAATCCAATCTTTATTTTGAATTCTTTCCAATCTGCTTTGAATAGATTCTAATTGATTAAATAGTTCTGGCTTGGTAGTTTTTAACCACCTCATTCTATGAACTAACAATACAAACAAATTATTATTTATGAACCAATTCAAAGTATGCGCAATAAAAAAAGCATAGAATAAACTCTTTATAAAAACTATATTTAAATTAAAATATAAAACAACAAATAGTACTACCCATAAAACAAGGGTAAATAATATTTTATATATTTTTTCAGTTTTATCTGCATGAAAAATACCTTGCATTAGCCAATTACTTAAAAATTGAAGCCATGTAAAATATTTATTATTTAAAATATTCTTTTTAAATTTTTCCATTTATCATATAATTTATAACTTCATTTTTAACAATTGAGTACTCCAGATTATTTTCTATTAATTTAATTTTCAGTTCTTTACTAAGGAATTCGAAGGCCTTAATTTTATCATCTAAAAGCTCATCATGTAAAGTGTCTAATTTTCGTTCTCTTACTACGGCTGCATCTACTTTTAGAATAATTGATGTGCAATTATTTGGGGTCAAATTAATAAACTGCCTTCCAACCCAAGTTTTATGCAAATTCATTCTTTTTGTATCGACCATCAAATCAGAAAGTGTATCCAAATTAAAACGGTCAAAAAGTACTATATCCTTAGGTTTAATTTTTCTTTTTTCGAAAAACCATTTAATTTTAAAATCAAGTAGCTGTAAAATTGGAAATAACCATGACACAAAAGGAGAACGGTAAAATTCATGTTTGCCATATTCAATACCATCAATAGTTTTGTACTTTGTCAATCCTACCAACCTACAATATGCCATTAAAGGTTTTGAAAATATTTTAGGAGATCTAATCCATATATGGATTGTTCTATTTTGATCAAGAATTAATTCTTTCTCTAAATCTTTTAAAAGGGTTGTTTTGCCACTTCCGTCAGATCCTGCTATATAATAAACCCTGTTTTTCAATTAAAAATTATTAAAAATTTTCACAAGAGTTCCAATATTTGACTTAGAATATTTATCTTCAATTATTCTCTTATTCTTTTCTCCCATTTGCTTCCACTCATTTGGATTATCTAATAAATACTCAATAGCTCCTGACAATTCTTCAATATTTTTCTCTTCTACCAGCATATTTTCAACAAGTTCAGCATTACCGGCATGTTTGGTTGCAATTACAGGTTTACCCCAAGCCATTGCCTCCATTAAAGAAACAGGAATGCCTTCTCTTTCGGAAGGATTTCCGTCTTTATAATAATCAGTAATTGAAGGCAAGCAAAAAATATCACAAGCTTTGAAAATAATATCAAGCATTGGTGAACCTTGACTTCCTAAAATTGCAACCTTATCTTGCATTTCATATTTTTCAACTAACCCTTTAACATCAATAGTGTCGTCAGATAAAATTGGACCACCAACAACCCAAAGTACATAATCATCTCTTTCAAGTTTCCTTAATGCTTCCAGCAAAGATCTATACCCTTTCTTTTCAACCCAATTCGCGACAATTAAAATCTTTGTTTTATCCTTAACATAACTCAGATTATCAATGTCTGGGAATAACCTCATTACCTCAATTTTTCCCATATCAATTCCAAATTTATCACAAATAATCTTCGTGTTAAAATCAGATATTGTAATCACTTTATCACAAGCTTCATATAATTCTCTTATGTTTTTATTGTCATTATACACTTTTCTTTGGTATAGTTCATGGGCATGAACAGTTACAGACAAAGGTATGTTTAAAAATATTTTCAAAAAATATCCAATATAAAGTTTATCATCACCCATTTGACAATGAATGGAGGTAATATTTTTATTCTTAAGATCATTATAAAAACTAAGTGAAATAAAAAAATAGGATAGTACTTTTTTCTTTTTTGCCTCAAAAAACAAGCTCAAAATATTATGTCTCGAAAAAAGTAAATGAAAAAATTGTCCTATTGCCTTAATTTTACTTGCAACATAATATTTCCAATTTTCATTTGGCATCCATGAACCTGAATTTAATTGAGTTAAGCAAAGATTTACTTCAACATTATTCTTCTCTAACAATTCAATTTCATTATAAGTAAATCTATGAATACCAATTTTTCCCGAAGTTATATATGCAACTTTCTTCATTTAATTCTTATTACTCAATATTTATGTTTCTCTATCCAAAAGATTTTTAACTTCAGGGTGAATTCTAAAACTATCTTAACTTTCATGCAATTTAACCTATTTTCTTTCAATTTGAGTGAAACGTTTTGCACACTTTTCATTTAGAAAACATAAACACTTTTCATACAAATCTATCTGCAATAAATGATTAATATTTCATTATTATGCCTATATAAATATCTTTAAAAATTATGAAATAGTTAGCGTTATGTTTCTTTTCTATATTCAATTAGAGATTAACAAGAAATACTGTTATAAACTCTATAACTGTAGTTTTCCAATTATTAAGATTAGGTAAAAGTAGACTTTTCTTAATTTTTTACAATCATTCTTTGATGTCAAATTGTAATATATTTGAGATGCTGTTGTATTCATAAACTAGAATCTCATATCATTATTGCTGTACAATATAAAAAACTTTATGAGGGAAATAATTATCATCATATTATTCCCTTTTATCAATTTCTACTAACTAATGGAAAAAAATATTAACTTTTATTTTTTGAACCTATAAAGTAAGACCATTTTTTATCAAAAACTATATGATATACGTAAATGAAAAAGATATAGTATACAATCATTTCTGTAAATTCACCAATATTATCGCCAATCCCTAAACTTCCTACTTCAAAAATTTTATAATCTACTGGTAATCGCGGGCTTAAATACGCAAAAACAAATAATATAATCATTAATGCCATCCGAGGTTTAGGAATAATATATGAAATTATTGGATGAAAATATTTTTTATTGACAAATGGCAAAATTGTAAATAGAATAAAAATAATTACATAAGGAGTACGCCTCATATAGGTAAGTATATCACCCTCTTGGTTATGCACATTAACTGCACCAAATTTTTCGAAATAAATTGACCTTTGATCTCCATCAGTGAAATACTTAATAAAATGGTCACCATAATCCATTTCTTCCAAAAATATAAAAATAGCCAACAATCCAAGTATTAAAAATCCCAATTTTTGCAATAAAACATGGTCTGTAAAGACCACATAAAAAGACATAATAATAATTCCTAAAATAAAAACTAATTGAATATTTTCCAATAGCCCAAATTCTCGGTTAATATTGGGAACAACTAATTCAACTAAAAAAGGTGTTCCTAAAAAATAAAATATCATTAATATTATTAGCAACAAGTAAGGGAAAATCCAATACCAGAAATTCTCCTTAGAAGACATTGAACTTAAATCATCTTTTAGTAATTTGTAATATCTATTCATTTCTTTGAAATTTTAATCAATTTTATATTCAATTAAATAGCCTGAAACTTTAAAGAAAAAGGAATATTCTTATACTTAATTACTCTATTTTATCTAACAGTTCGGTGTAAATTTATTGAAAAGTTTCGAAAAATAAAATAAATAGAATACTTCCAAATTTTAGATTTTTCAATATTCCTTATAAAAAATGGCTCTTTCTTATATAAAGCGAACTTTTTCTTAACAATAACTTTAAGAAATTCGTTAACTATTCTGCATTTTGTTCAAATTTAGATCATCATTTTAGAAAATCTCTAATGTGTTTTTGAATTACAGAAGTTGTATCCTCCCACTTAGTTTCAATCAAGTTTAAGGCTTTCGATTTTGATTCTTTTTTCCTATTAATTGATGATTTTTCAATTAAATCATCAATTTCTTTCATCTTGTTTGTTTCATGCATTAATCCAGCTTTCACTAAGGCCTTATTAACTACCATTTCTCGTCCTCCCGTATAAATTGTTGGCACACCTAACAAGGCAGTTTCTCTTGCAACCGTATCTCCAGATGATATTGCTAAAATTGAGTGGTACATTAATGAATAAATGTCAGATACTGGTTCTTCCAAAATAATACAATCATCTTTAAATTTATTAAAAATACTTTTGTCTTCTATTGACAGCACAATTTTTAAACCTTTCTTTTTTATTTTGTCAACAATTTCTGATAATATAGATCCTTCATCTTTATAATTTAGACTTATACTAGCGATTTCCCTTATAAATACATATTCATCTTCTAATAAAGAATATTCCGTGAGAATTTTCTTATTTACGTTTAAATGCTCATGGTGCAAATAAGCGAGTTCTTTGAAGCCATGGTATTTATGAGTTTTAGAGTTTGTAAATTCTATAAAATCTGGAAAGATATGTCTTGTAGAAAACCAATTGGCATGATAAAAAGGGATTTTATATTCGAAATCATCATCAAAAGCCAGATATGGTATTCCACAAATCCATGATGATATTGCCGCAGTTGCGCCAAAACAAACTGTTAAATCTATCTTATTCTTTCTTATAAAAGGTATTATTTTATAATCTCTGTATAGTTGAGAAGTGATTTTTTTTAAGAATCCACCTTTGTGAGTTCCAATTTTGGTGATCGAAAATTGATCAAGTTCATAGGTCAAAATCTTTTCAAGATTTCCTCTACTTCTAAATATAATAAAAATAGTATGCCCCTCAAGCTTTAGTTTAAGTATTGCATTTTTAAAAAAATTAACGTCAACAGGATGATTTATATCGAAGAGTATATTCATATTTTTTTAACTAATACTATTAATTTATTAAAAACTAAAATAAACCATCATTTAAATTTTGATAATATTTTTAAACCCATAATTCCCAAATTATATAAGATTGGATTAAATATATTATTAAACCTTCCGTATTCAACCAAGTCACCTCCAAATTGCAACTTATAGTCTCTAACTCCATATTCAACATCCGGTTTTCCAGCTCCCATAAAATCAACCATTTTTAAATTATTCGCCAAAGCAAATTCTATAATACATAAAATTGCCATGTGTGTAGAAAATATTTTTTTATGATATCCTCTCAACCCCGTGTAATATAGAGTATTGATTGTCATATTGTTATAATATATACAAAAAGAACCTCCAATAATCTTGTCTTCGTGTAAAACCACAAATACTTTACCAATATTACTCTTATATAGATTTATAAAAAAGGCCAAAGGGCTTAAAGGAAGCTTTACCCTTTCAATATACATTTCATTTAGAATCTTATATAATGAACCAACTTCTTCGACATTCTTTGCAGTTCTTGTAATTACACCTTCCTTTAATGATAGTTTAATCTCACGTCTTCTATTATATTTCATTCCAGAAAGAACAGTATCAATTTCTTTATTTTGAATATCCAAGAGAACATTTAAATGTGGTTTATATTTCCAACCATTATCTTCAAAGGAATTTAACAATGAACTATAATTATTACTATTTCTAATCTCGAGATAAATTAATTTCGATTTGTAATATGCCTTAACCTTTTTAAGTAAAAACTCTAAAAATTCCTTTTCAGACGATCTTAATAATGGTCCTCCATAAACAATCCCTCTAACTGAGAAAAACCCTTTTATACCCTTCTCTTTTTGAACAGTCACTACAACTAAAGATTTATACTCACCGTTTGCTTCAACTGCAAAGACATCAGCATAATAATCTTCCACCGAATTATATAAATCACAACAATCAGGAGTCTGAAATGGATTTGAAAATTCACTCATTTCAAGAAGTTCTAACCATTTAGCCTTAACTAATTCTTTATTTTTAACTAATTTCATTTCAATCATATACAGATTTAAACATGTTTTTAATCAATACAAATATTCTATCAATAAATTATTTTGATTCTTGAAGATATATTTTTTTATAGGATTCAGCTATTGAAGATATTCCAAATAACGATTGACCTTTCTTACTTAATTTTACTCTATCAATATTTAAAATAATATCTCTAACCTTGGTTATATCCAGATCATTGATGTCATTAATTAATAAAGCATCTTTCCCATCTGTTGTAACAGTATTAATTAGGTCGACAGTTCCATTGTGTACAATAGGCAAACCACAGGCCATATATTCGCTTATTTTGACAGGTGAAGCTACTTTGTTAACAAGACTCTTATCTCGCCATATAAAGGAAATATCGGCTGCAGACAAATATTTTGGAACTTCACTATATGGCACAAATCTAGTTATTACGTTTTTATTTTTTATTTCAAGCCTAGATAAATTCAAGACTTTAATTCCTGCGTTTGCTAATTTAATTATAATGTCATTATTTTGCCAGGCTGCAGTACCTCCACTGGCAAAAATCATAAGTATTTCACTATCCTCTAATTTTAATTCATTTCGAATAATTTTTCTGGCACTTAGATTATACACAAAGTTACCATCAACAAGACATGAATTAACGAAAATTGATTCTGAAGGAACTTTTAATGCCGAAATTAAATACGATCTAAAATAATTTGAGACAACAGAAATGTTAATCTCATTTTTAAGACTTTTAAAAGCCCTTTCATAGTTGTATAATTTGAACCATTTAATTATACTATTTGCAGTTGAATATTCTTTCAGTTCTTCAATAGATACACCTCGAACATCGGTTAACAATTGTTTAGGATCTATGTCGAGTTTAGCAATTATTTTTTTAAAATGAAAAGACGTCATTTCTCCTCGAATATGAAAAAAATAATCAGAAAAATTAGTAGAAACAGTTCTAAGTATTCTAAATAAATTTCTTTGGATTAAATAATTTAAAAAAGGATAGTTAGGATATGATCTATAAAAGTAGATAATGATTCCGGTGGTATCTTTTTTTCTTAACCATTCAATTTCTTGCTGGTTTTGATACCCAAATATTAATATTACTTTTTCAAAAAAAGGATTTTCCTGATAATATTTGAGTAAAGCCAATACTTGGGAATCAAATACAGAGCTTTTACTATTATTTATGTAAACTAACTTCAAATTAAAAGTGAATTAAATAAAGATCATTTTGTCTTATAATTTATCAATACTAGTTGAATAATAACTAAATGCCCTTATGTTCATTTTTTAAAAAAACCCATTTATTAAAATAAGCCCATCCTTTATATTTTGCCAAGGCATAGTCAAAATTATTTTTACCTTTAAACAAATACAAATAAACCGTCTTCAAAAGTGTCCTTATAACATTAAGTGATGCTTTCATATAATAAATAATGAAATACGGTTTTTTTAGATGTAAGTATCTTAAAATTAAAGAACTTTGTAATGTCATATAAGCTAATTTTGGATTCATATCTCTACCACCAATAGAAACACTTCCTTTATGCCATAATTTTGCCTTAGGCGTATATATTAATTTATAGCCCGCTTTTTTTGCTCTAAGCGCAAGATCGGCCTGACAACTATTAAGCCAAAAATATGGAGAATATGCCCCAATTTTATTATAGAGTTCGACGGGATACAGACCAAAAATATCATCAATTAAATCCCTTTCAACTTCTTTATCGTGTTGACCATTATCAGGTTCATCTATGCCCAAACCTTTATGTGAAAGATAATTTTTATTGACACATTCGTATCCAACAAATTGTATTATTTCAGGCTCATCATAATGATATACTTTACCAGTTACTACAGCTTTATTATTATGTCTTATGCATGAATCAACAAGTTCTGTTATTCCGTTTTTATCTATAACAGCGTCATTGTTAATTACCATAAAGTACTTTGGATTTAACTTAATCCCTTCTTTGAATCCAAAGTTAAAAGCCCCAACCATTCCAATATTCTTTTCAATTTTCTTAAAAATAAGATTCTCACTCTGAGGTAAATTGTTAACTAATTTTTCTACATCTTCTTTATCAGAGCCATTGTCAATTAAAATAATTTTGTAGTTGTCATAAACTGAATCTAAAATTGAATTAATACAACTGATGGTATATTCATTTTGATTATAATTAATGGCAAGCACAACGACTAAGTTTTCCATATTTCTTTTATATTATTTATTTTTAACTGTTATCTAATGAAATTATTATTCTATCATCAAAATTCTTATCATTCTCATTTCAAAAACAACTAATTATTTCTTTCAAAAAAAGTAAACTTTCCATTTTTACCTCTCTTAATCTCATTTACTATTTCAAAATTGACACTTATGTCTCGTCCAATTTCTTCGAACATTCGTGTTCTTAAATATTCTTCACACTCGCTATTGTAATTATCTAAAGGAATTATCTTGATCGTAAATGTTTGGGCGTCTTGAATAACCTTGTATCTTCTAATCATGCTTTTAAATTTATCTTCATAAAATTTTCTAAAGATAATAGGAATTATAAGTTGATTAATTTTGGATCCGTCAGGCTTTTCTATATAACCTGAGACCCTACCTTGTACTTCTTTTATTATTCTAGATGTTTTACCACAGTTACAATAATCATCAGAAATTATAATCAGATCATCATTTTTATAATTAACTAAGGGAATAGAGTCATTGAATAATTCTGTCACAATAGCTTCATTTTGATTATTTGTGTATATATAAGCAGATTCTTCATTAATATGCATTGAACCGGCAGGGCACTCACAAGCAAATAATCCTGCCTCAACAGCACCATATTCGTTGGCGACTTTACAATTTAATATTTTTTCAATATATCGTCTTTCATTTTCAAATAATGCTTCGGCTGTGACAATAGCAACTTTTAATTTAAAATTGTTAAATCTTAAATTATTTTTATCCATTAATTCTGCAAATTCGAGAATTCCAGATTTATATCCTCTAATAAATACTGGTTTAAATTTTTCAATTTGATTATAATACTTTACAATAGTATTGTCACTTAAATCGAATATATCAATATCAAGCCGATGTCGTAAATATCTTTTTATTTTAAAAATTAAAGTCCCGTCATCAATTGAATAAGCCCTACCAATATAAACGCTCTTATCATACTCTTTTATGCCCCACCAACTACGGAATCTCATTCGACATGCCTCTCTATGCGCTTCTGCCAAACCTGAAATATATGTTACTAAAGGTTCTCCCGTACTACCACTGGTCGCATGTTTATGTTTATCTGTAAAATTCTTGGTTTTTATTTCTTGGTAATTTTCAATTATTTCTTTTTTATTAGTCAAAGGTATTTTAAAGGGTAGCTCGTTTAGCTTTGAAAGTATCAAATCTTTGTTTTCATATGACTTTGAATAATATCTTGAGCTTTCATTCGAAAATTTAATCAAGTCATTCAATTTTTCTAACTGATAATTTCTCATTGCCTCTCTTCTCCAATACTGACTTTTTAATAAAAATTTAAAAATCTGGTTTGGACTAATAGGATATCCAATTGATTTGGATCTAAAAAATTGGTATATTGTATAGAAATAGAATTTCATTAAGTATTATTCAACTCTTGTATTCAGCCTTATTTATTATCAATCTACTATTTTGAATTAAGAAGAAAAGATTAAATTATTATTACCCTTCATTCTTGAAAATTCTATATTTACCGCTTTTATCTCTTTCAATTTTATCAACTATTTCGAATTCGATATTTATATCCTTTCCTATCTCTTCATATAACCTTTTACTTATAAAATCCTTACACCCTTTTCTAAAATTTTCTAAGGGCTCTATTTTAACAACAAATGTTTGTCCTTTCTGGATCACTTGAAATTTTCTAACAGTGTTATTAAACTCCCCTTTATCCAATTGCATAAGGATACGGTTAATTATTATTTGATTTATTTTAGACCCATCAGGCCTTATAACATAGCCAGTAACACGTCCTTTAACTTCATCAATAACCCTAGAAGTTCTTCCACATTCACAATTATTTTCGGAGATAAGAACAAGATCATCATTCTTATAATTTATCAACGGCATAGAATCATTATCCAGTTCTGTTACTATTGCTTCATTCTCACTATTTGTATGTATATAAACTGCCTCTTCATTAATATGCATAGAACCATATGGGCATTCGTTAGCATACAAACCCGCCTCAACAGAACCATACTCATTCGCAAGTTTACAACCTAATACACCCTCAATAAATTTCCTTTCATTGTCATATAGCACTTCTGATGTTACTATTGCTGCCTTTAACTTAAAATTTTTAAATCGTAAATTTTTCAAATCCATCAATTTAGTTAGTTCAAGAAGAGCCGATTTATATCCTCTTATATATGAAGGTTTAAATTTTTCGATTTCACTGAAATATCTCAGAATTGTTTTTTCGCTAAGATCAAAAACATCGATATCATGTCGACCCCTGATATATTTTTTAATTTTACTAATTAGCGATTTCCGCCCACCCGATTTAATAATTGCTATATAAATATTCTGATCGTTTTGATTAATCCCCCACCAATCATGAAAACGGATATGGCAAGCCTCTCTAACTGATTCTGTCATTCCCGAAATATATGCGGTTAAAGGATTGCCAGTGGTACCGCTAGTGGTATGGTGGTACTGATTCGAAAAATTCTTCGTTCTTACCCCCTTGAGATTTTCCATTATTTCATCCTTGGAAATAGTAGGTATTGCATTTCTGAATTCCTCAATATTAGAGAGCGGTAGACTAATATTTTTATATTTTTCGGCATAATATGGAGAGCTTTCTTTTGCTAATAATAGCAAATTATTTATTTTTTTAAGTTGATATTCCTCCAATTTTTCTCTAGTCCAATATTGACTTTCGTTTAGTTCCTTAAAAATTATATTAGGATTTTTGGCAAATTTTCTATTTCGAAACTTGAGAAATTGATAAATTTTAAATAAAAACAAATTCATAATATAAAATTAACTTGATAAAGATTTTTGACCATAAAATACAGTTCTTGACGCCAAATATAAAGTCAAAGGGAAGTACCATGCAGGATTGCTTGATTTCGAAATACCATAGAACCAATCAACATATCTCATAAGGTCATAAATGAAGAAGATTATAAAACTTATTAATACAAAATACTCGAAAGAAAGTATGTTAATACCATTCTTTCTTAGAAATTTGATATCAAAATATAGGGCATTTATTAGTACTGCGTATATAGGAATAAAAATTAATATTCCCAAAATTCCTGACATAGCAATGGCAGCTAATAAGGGATAATCAGCGGCTTCATAACCCTGTCTATCACCTTCTGCCGTTCTCCAACGGTTGTCAAAACCAGTTCCAAAAAAAGGATATTTTTTTATTAAATTAACTATAAAAACCCTATTAAAACCGAGCCGTTTATCTTTCTTTCCTGACGTAGTTTCACCATACCTAAAAACATGAACAGTCTCATTAAAAGCAACGACACCAGCATCAAAGTACTTTGGAAAAGATAAAAATATACCGTACGATATTACCCCAGAAATTACTATTGCTCTCATAACCCCTATCATAGAAAATAAAGGTTTTCTTAAAATATAACTATTAAGAATCAATCCTAAAATTAATATAATAAAAGTTCCGAAAATATACCTTCTGGTTATAGAAAGAACATAAGAAAGAAATAAGAGAATAAAGCCAGCAATAATATGCTTTTTATATTTTACTCCAAATTTAAAAACTAACATGGCAGTACCCATTTGTAATAGCAGTGGCATCAGACCATAATCAGCCATAAATTTCCTTTGTAAAGTGCTGAAATTACGTCTAAAATTCAGTACCGGTAATATTTCAAATCCGGTTACAATAGATATAATAAATAGAGGAATTACAATTATAGAAGAGTAAATAAATATTTTATAAAAAATCGGATAACTTCTGAGATAGAACTTATAAACAGCAACAAATAAAAAAATATTGACAAATGTGAGTCTATTTTTAATCACAAAGAATAAAGGTGTGTATTCCGCGCTATCTCTAAAAATAGGAACAAAGAAGCCGAAAATTATTATAAAATACGCAAGAAAAAAATATAAATATTTTTTTGTTTTATTAAATGTTTTATCATTTTCAGTTTTACTAAATTTAAAAGTAAGCAAATAGCATCCAAGAAGAATTACAAATAAAAAGTCCCTCATATTTATTCCACCATCACCACTATCATCACCTAACGCTTCAAGGATTCCTCCCGGATTCGTAAATATGATAAAAGTAATCCAGAAGATATAATCTGCTAATTTATTATGTCCTCCGTACAGTTTCAAATCAATTCTTTTTTGTAAATATTACTTTTATTTTTTTCATTAAAAAATCTCTCTCTTGTTTTTTTAACAAAAAATAAAGCACAATTATTAAACAAACGGATACAAGTTGTAAATAAATCACACTATCCTTTAATAGTAGTAAAACTACAGAACATAATAAAGCATATAGTATTATTGTAATATTCTCTTTTTTAAATTTAAATTTTATCCTTGTTCTCCAAAATCCTAAGTACATTAAAGCAGTAATTAAGGGTACAATTGTGAACTTAATTAAATATCCATAAAGTCCAAAAATAGGGACAAAATAATAAATCAACCCCAAGCTTAATGCGTTTATAATGATTACAAAAATAAATTGATGCATTAACCTACCTGTAGGCCAAAATATTTGGGCAAAAATTGAACTCCAAATAACAAATATTAATGTTGAGAAATGATATGGTAAATATAGTGATGCATCTATAAATTCGTTACTATAAAATAATGGAATTATCCATTGTCTAGTCGAAATTCCGACAATAACAAATGGTAAAGCTATAAATGTAATAAGGCGAAAAACATCATTTACAACAGCTGTTATTTCTGTATCACTTTTCGCCTCACTTAAACGCGGATATAAATAGGTGTATATTGCAGGCATAATAAAACCCAAAAATAGATTTGACCAACGTGTTATAGGGGTATATAACCCTAATTTATCAATTCCCAAATCATTTACAACTATTGCTCTAATAGTTACTTCTGTAAAAACATAAAAGACTCCTCCTACTACTCCATAAGAAATAAAGGCCAATAGATTTTTAAAATATTCTTTAGAAATTATTCCTTCTTTTATAGCTGCAATCGTAATATTATGCTTTTTGAATACATTTTTTCTCATTAGAAAAAAAACCACCAAAAATGTAACTAAAAAGGACAAAGTAACATAAACAACTCCACCTGGAATTTTATAGAAATATACAAGGGGAAGGAATATTATTAAATTTATTAGTATTATATAAACCTCTGCGGTTGCAAAAGATCTAATTTCTTTATAAGCCTTTAATAATGCATTCGCCGTCGAACTTAATATAGCTAAGGGTAAGGCAATAAAACCAATTTGAAAATATAATTTGTATTGAATATTACCGAAAATATAAAGTGTTATTTCATCAGCATATATATATCCTAATATGGTAACCGTAATAGTAATTGGAATAATCATTACCAAATAGGTTTTAATGATACTACCAATTTTCTGCACATCAATTTCAATTCCATTTTGATGGGCAATTAATTTTACCATACCATCAGATAATCCTGAAAGCGTGAAATTTCGAATTTGAGTAATTGTATCCTGTAACTGATCAATAATTCCAGCCCCAGTTAACCCCAAAAAAACGGCAATAAACTTTGCTCTTAAAATTCCTACAAAAAATTTTAAAACTTTTGGACTGGCTAATATTAAGGTATTTTTGGCAAGAATTTTTAATTCCAATGTTTACTTATTTAGTTCTATGTTAAAAATTTCAATTTGTTCTTTCCACAACTCATCACATAATCTACCTTTTGGAATTTTAACATCTTCAAAAGTTAGTGCCTTGTCTTTTGGGATATTATTTAAAACTTTACAACCTTCTGCCAATCCGATAGGTAATAAATTTTCATTTCTTGCTATGTCAGAATTTTCACAAATACCATAGGTTTTATATCCTCCAATTTCATCAATTAAATCCCCCTCTTTTAGATCAGTTTTGGCAATTGTAATTACATCTACTACTGGACCTGCTTTCGCCGCCACTATCGTATCATTGAAATCTACCATTCTAGCAATAGAAATTGGTATTTCAAAAAACAATAAATGATATGGGATATAAAAACTATATAAAGGGCCCTTACCCAGTTTACCATAATCTAAATATTTAATTGATAAAGGGTCATCTGATGTTGCATATACAAATACTCCTGGACCTGGCTTAGGACCAATGATAAAATCAACAATACCTCCTAACTTTTCAAGATCTGCTACATTATAAAGTTTAGTTAAATCATCTATATGTTCTTTCGATTCATATCCCAACATACCCCTTTTCGCGACACCCATACCTGTGGCATTTGCTATACAAGCTTGCTCACAAGAAACTTTCGTTCCGTCGGCAAAATTTGTCGCCATAACTGGAGACATACCCCATTGTTTGGCAAAATTTTCTTGAGTAGTTGGAGTTCTATATTCATCAAGCATACCTTTGATATTACCACAAACAAGCGGTTTAAAACCCATTTGCTTTACAAAACGATATAAATTCAAAGTAACACCGGGTTGATCTCCTTCTGCTACACTATATTTAATTCCCGCTTGATCAGCTTTATATTTTAATATTGGACCTAATGTTGCATCTAGTTCTGCATTAAAAGATAAAATATCTTTTTTATTATTAATTGCATCTATTGTTAGTTTTGCAGAAAATTCAATAGAACCCGTCATATCAACAATTATATCAATATCCTTTGATTTAATCAATAAATCTAGATTTTGAGTAATAACTGGTATTTTTGATTTCATTGCATTTTGAAATTCAACTTCAGTTTCAACGATTTTATAATCATTAATTTCTGCAACTTTGTAGGCAGTAATTGGCCTATCTAAACTGCGGTTAAAGGTAGCCATAACCTTCATACCGGGTGTATGCTTCGATATTTGATTTATCAATCCCTTTGCCATTTCTCCCGCACCGACAATTCCAACTTTTATAGGATTATTGTTTTTTTCTCTTTCGTTTAATTTATTGTCTACAATTATCATATTAAATTATATTAAAAAGGGCTGTCAAAATTATCTAATGTTATTAAATTTTTATCCTTTTCGGACAAAATGGGATTAAAATCAGGCCATTCTATACTACACGAGTCCCATTTGATACCTGCCTCGCTATTGGCATTATATACGGTGGTAGTTCTGTTTAAAAAAATAGCCGTTTCGCTCATTACATAAAATCCATGAGCCAATCCGGCTGGAATATATAACATATTCCCTTTTTCGGCATCTAATTCTATACAAAAATGTTGTTTATAGGTCTTTGAGTTTGTTCTTAAATCAACTACTACATCAAAAATTTTTCCTTGTAAACAAGTCACACATTTGACATGATCATGTGGTGGTAGTTGAAAATGAAGACCCCTTAAAATATTTTTACTTGAAATTGAATAATACTCTTCGTCAAAATTTGTCTCTAATCCTAGATCTAAAAAAATATTTTTATGAAATGTCTTAACCAATTTCCCTCTAGAATCTCCAAAAATTGTTGGCTCTAGTTCAAAACAACCTGATATTACAGTTTCGTTTTTTTTCACTTTATGTCAATAGAGATTTTGAATATTCAGTAATTTGTTTCTCTGTAATTTGTAAAATATCTTCAGAATGTTCAAAGGT
>Ga0316189_10002027_pt1 | contig 19974 bp, 19 predicted proteins | sample LowCovwburrow_MG_FD_204930 | JGI IMG/M metagenome (GOLD analysis project Ga0316189, IMG submission 204930) | Coastal sediment microbial communities from Maine, United States - Lowes Cove worm burrow | ecosystem: Environmental > Aquatic > Marine > Coastal > Sediment | place: USA: Maine... | reverse complement strand
ACCCCGGATTTCCCTGATACGTCAATGGTCAAATTTCTACTACTTTGTGCCGTTATAGCGATCGGAGCTGTCTGCATGGCGCTTGTCACCCCGTACGACATCGCTCTGACAACATGGCTCTACGGACATAAAAGTCAGTGGTTTGTCGACCTGATGTCCGATTCCATGTTCGAGCTCGAGATGTTTGGCGGCGGAGATCTGATCGTCTTCTTCAGCGCCGCATGTCTGCTGCTCTATCTCTGTTCAAGCCTAATAGATGCGGACTGCAGTACAAGGCCAGCGCTCAACAACCTGCAGGCCAGGCTGAGGGCCAGATCAGGTTGGGCGGACTGGCTGCGTCGCAATCGTCTTCGGCTCGAGTTTCTGGTGGTTGCGACCTTCTGTTGTTCAACCTTGATGGTCAAATTGCTGAAATGGACCATGGCACGGCCGCGGCCCAAGAAATATTTCTGGGGAACAAGGCCATTTAACGAATGGTGGGAAGTGGGACCATATTTCCTCGACGAAGGGACCTATCGAGCAAGTTTTCCAAGTGGCCACACCGCCTCGGCCATTACTTTGATGGGACTCGTCTATGTATTGTCTTTCAGTCTTTACGATAAACGCTATCGACGTCTGGGGGCAGCGCTGTTCCTGTTCACGATCGCCTTTGGACTGATCATGGCCATTGCCCGGATCATGACCCGGGCCCATTGGCCCACCGATGTAACCTTTTCGATTTTCGGCGGCTGGGCCTTGATTCACCTGCTGTTCTTTTACGGTATAAAGGTGACAGGAGGTGATCAGAGTGGAGCCTACCGACTGGCTGAGCTCTCTCCCCCTCCTCCCTTCAGGGGGATCAGGATCTGCTGGTATCTGAGCCTCTTCTGCCTGGCCCTGGTCGGCCTGTTTTTAGGACTAAAACATTTCCTTCACGAGCGCTGGCCCTGGCTGATCATCTTCTCCATCGCATCCGTCCCTTTACTGGTCTATGCGGCCCTAAAGAGTTTTGGAGAGGGGCTTTTTAGAGCCGATGATTGACGAGGTGGGCGGCTCATTCCAGCGGCAGTCTGAGATCGGCAGCGATCCCTGCTTTCTGGCAGTAGGAGCGGTTGAGGGCGGCCAGTCTAAAGTTGAAAGGATCGAGCAGAAGCAGGTCGTCATATTCAAATGGATGATCTTCTGAAAAATTCAGGGGGCAGGCTGACACCTCGATCTGCTCGTTTGTTTCATCGACATAGCCGATCGGCAGTCCCTGGGTGCGGCAAATGAGTGGTCGCTGCTGGTAGATCGTGCAACGGTTATCGTCCAGCAGAGGGCACTGCTCTTCACCGCCGATTGAACGAACAGAAGGTCTTGGCGACCCGGCGATAAGTGCGGCTTCCAGTGGCAAAACGGTAAATTTACGGCAGCAGGACGAGCAGCCGGGGGCGCAGTTGATGAAGCTTCGCAAGCGTTGGCTCAAGGTGACAATAAGGCGGTCAAGATCTAGGACCAGAGCTCCATATTCGTCTCTTATGGTATTCGGAACCGGCGGCAGGGGGGCAGGGATCATTATAAAACTCTAGCAATGGGTGTCAAAAAATGGGTGCCAAAATTGGCTTCTCAAAATTTCGTTCAAGAAACGGGATAGTATCGTTTAATGCTTCCACACTACCAGATAAACGCAGATTCACCAATTCATGACATGTACCTTGTCGCCCCTGCTACCGACTGACTATTATGGTTAACCGCTACGTCTGTGCCACGGACGATGTAGGAAGACGACTCGATCAATTTCTGGCCGAGCACAGTCCGGATCTATCCCGTACGCTCATCAGAAAAATCATTGACATCGGTGGTGTCCAGATCGACGGCCGCCGGGTCAGAAAGGCTGGTACAACCCTTTCCGAGGGCTGGCGGATAGAGATGCACCGTGACCGTGGTGCGCTTGAACCCTTCAGGATTGCCGATGATCATGTGCTCTTCCAGGACAACTATCTCATTGTCCTGAACAAGCCGGCCGGTATTGAAACCCAGCCCACTCCTGCCCGTTATAAAGGGACCCTTTTTGAGGCTCTGCAAGTGTGGTTGAAAAGAGACCGTAGATTCGGTCGCCGGCTGGAGATAGGCATGGCTCAGCGGCTGGACCGCGACACCAGCGGGGTGATAGCCTTCTCTATTCACCCGCAGGCTCACAAGTCACTCACCGACCAGTTGCAGTCACGTTCGGCCAAGAAAAGCTATCTGGCCTTGGTCGAGGGCAGACCTGAGCCGGAAACGGGGTCCTATGTCTCGAATCTGATCAGGGATCGCTATTCAAACAGGGTGAAATCGGTCGACTGGGGCGGAAAAAAGGCCATCACCAATTATCGGGTGGTGAAAACAATCGAGATTCTCACTCAAATCAGCCTGATCGAACTCGATTTAATCACCGGCAGGACTCACCAGATTCGGGCCCACCTCTCAGAAGCCGGTCATCCGCTGTTGGGCGATATTCGCTATGGTGGCTGCAGCCGTCTCGGTGATCGCCAGTTCTCCAGACACTGTCTTCATTCCCACCGGCTTGAGTTGAGCCACCCGCTCAGCGCTAAAGTTGTCTCCTTCAGTGCCAAGATGCCAGAGGAAATGGACCCGGATCGTTGGTGAATAAACTGATTTCTGACAGGTGCCGCAGGGTGATGGCTTTCTAATTTTTGAAACTGTGCACCGGAGCTGGAATTCGTCCGCCCCAGCCGATGAAACGTGACGATTTTCCGACGTTGCGAACCGGCATGATCGGACTGGCTCCGAACAGGCCGCCGAAACTGATTGAATCACCGACTTCCTTCCCGGGAACCGGGATGAGTCTTACCGCAGTGGTCTTGTTGTTGACCATCCCCAGGGCCATTTCATCGGCTATGATGGCTGAAATAGTGTCGCCGTCAACCGATCCCGGAATGGCCACCATGTCGATGCCGACCGAACAGACGCAGGTCATGGCTTCGAGTTTTTCCAGGCAGAGATGACCCTTGCCCACCGCTTCGGCCAGGACCGAATCTTCCATCACGGGAATGAAAGCGCCGCTCAAACCGCCCACGGTCTTTGAGGCGAAGATACCACCCTTTTTCACCGCATCGTTTAGCATGGCCAGAATTGCCGTGGAGCCGGGAGCCCCGATGGCGTCGACACCGAGGATATGAAGGATTTCACCGACGCTGTCGCCCACGGTGGGAGTTGGAGCCAGGGACAGGTCGACGACGCCGAAACTGACGCCTAAGATATCTGAGACCTGCCTGCCTACCAGTTCCCCGCAGCGGGTCACACGAAAGGTCGTCTGTTTGATCTGTTCGGCAATTTCGTCGAGCTTGAGACCGATTTCGTCACTTTGTCGAGAAGTGATCAGCTTTTCAAGGGAACGGGCAATTACCCCCGGGCCGGAGACGCCGACATTGAGCACCGTATCCGCCTCTTCGACACCGTGGATAGCTCCTGCCATAAAGGGGTTGTCTCCGGGCTGGTTGCAGAAGACCACGAACTTGGCTGCCCCGAAACCGCCTTGGTCTGCAGTCTGTTCGGCTATGTCTTTTATGGTTGGGCCGAGCATGGCCAGGGCATCCATGTTGATGCCTTTCTGAGAGGAGGCAATGTTGATTGAGGCGCACACTGTTTTCGACTCGCGCAGTGCCTCGGGCAAGCTGTGAATGTATTCCCGATCGGTCCTGGTCATACCCTTTTCCACCTGGGCCGAAAAACCGCCCAGGATATCGACCTCTACGACGGCGGCGGCCCGATCCAGGGATTTCGCCAGAGCGACAAAATCATCGCGGTTGAAACCGGCCCCAACCAGGGAGATCGGGGTAATAGAGATGCGTTTGTTGACCACCGGTATACCGAGCTTGCGCGAAACAAAATTACAGGTTTCAACGAATTTTCCAGCCCTCTCCGAAATACGCTCCTCTATATTGCGGCAGGTTTGGCCGATGGAGGAAGCCCGGCAGTCGAGCAGGTTGATACCCATGGTAACGGTGCGGACATCAAGGTTTTCCTTCTGGATCATCTCGACGGTAGCCAGAATCTGGTCTGAGCGCAGCATGTCAACTCCTTGATCGTCAGATCGTAAATTGTCCTGGTTTAAAAGGGGATCTCATTGGTGACTTTGAACAGGTCATGATGCTGAAGCACCACCTGAAGCTCCTCTTCGTGGGCATAGATGTCCAGAGCACTGCGGACCTCGGCGATGGACTCCACCCGGCTCAAATCGAGCTGGAGGACCATCGTGTAGGTGTCTCCCATGATGGTAGTGGCAAGATCGAGGATGTTGATATCATGTCGGAAACAGAAAGAACTGATGCCATAGACGAGCCCTTTACGATTCAGTCCCTGAGTGGTCATGATGTAGGTTTTTCGGGGCAGTTCAGAATCTTCTGAACTGGGAGCGGGGGTGATCTCCCTGGCCACCACATCCAGGGTGGTTGGGCTGTCGATGGCGTCGATTTTTTCCCTCAACATGGCCGGGCTGACCCCCTCATCGAAGGTGGCGAAGAGGATCATGGTCAAATAGCCGCCCAGAGTGGATTGGTTGAGATCAGCCAGATCGCCGCCGAGCTCGTATATGGCCCCGGTAATGTCGGCGACTATGCCGGTGCGGTCTTTGGACATGACCGATATGATCATCTCTCTGCTCATTGCCTGGTACTCCAGTTGAATGTCTTGTGATTAGGTTATTTCAAGCTGCCCGTGCTACGGTTTCCGCCAAGATTTTCATTTTTTCGATAACTTCATCGACCTCAAATGTGAGGATTTTTTTGTCGTGCATAACCAGTCTGCCGTCGATGATGACACTGTCAACATCGCTCCCGGTTGCCCCGTATACCAGTGTATCCTGGCTGTAGAAGGGCACCAGGTGCGATCGATGGATATCGAGCAGGATTAAATCAGCGGCCATACCCGGAGTTATACTGCCGATCGAATCGAGGCCGACTGCTCGAGCTCCGGAGTCGGTCGCGCAGTTCAGTACCTCCTTGGCGCTCATTGCCGTGGCGTCTTTATTGGAGAGTTTCTGAAGTTTGGCCAGCATGTCCATTTCCCTGAATAGGTCGAGGCTGTTGTTTGAGGCACAGCCGTCGGTACCCAGGCCTACGGTAGCACCCTGGTCGAGCAAAGCGGTGACCGGGGCGATGCCCGAGGCGAGTTTGGCATTGCTTTGCGGACAGGTAACGATGCCGACCCGGCGGGCGGCCAGGGTGGCGATGTCTTCGTTATCCAGCCAGATGGTGTGGATGCAGGTGCAGTTGCGATCCAGCAGGCCAAGGGCTTCGAGGTGGTTGGTCGGTGAGCTGCCCCGGGGATCGATAATTTGCTGCTGCTCTTCCTCCGACTCAGCCAGGTGAATAAAGAATCGCACTCCTTTGCGGTCGGCCAGACGTTTGGCCTCAACCAGAGTGGCCGGTGAACAGGTATAGGGGCTATGGGCAAAAACCGCCGGGGTGACCAGCGGGCTTCTGCCCTGCCAGTGATCGATAAAGCTTTCGACGGTTTCGATGTTTTTGCTTGGATCAGGGACGCTGGGAACGGAAAAATCGACGATACCGTGGCCCACCACCGCCCGCACCCCTGCATCGGAAAAGGCTTGGGCTGCGTGGTTCGAATAAAAATAACCGTCGGCAACGCAGGTGGTGCCGGAGCTGATCATTTCCGCGGCTGCCAGTTTGGCAGACCAGTAGACCATTTCCGGGTTGACGTGGGCTGCTTCGGCTGGGAAGATATGGTCATGCAGCCAGCTGCGCAGGCTCAAGTCGTCGGCAAAGCCGCGGAAGAGAGTCATGGCACTGTGGTTATGACCATTTACCAGACCGGGCATCACTAAATTCGAATGGGCATCGATGACCAGATAATCATCCGTCCCGGGACATTGGGCCATCGATCCCAGCGAGGACACCAACGGCCCCTCGATGGTTACAAAATGGTCGTTGCGCAAAGGGGCTGCGGCTTCGGTTAACAGGGTGCAGCCGCGTATGAGGATTTTCTTTGACATCGATCCTGGCCCACAACCAAAAAACTGGGTGAGATTTGAGTAATAATCGTTACTATAATACTGATCTGGGGAGACGTGTGAAATGTTAATCACCAGCCGGATTATAGGAGCAAGGGTATAAAATATAAAGGTGAAAATGTCAGCCAGCCCAGTCACCGGTCGCCGTATCCGGTAAGCCGGCTGGCTCCTTCGATCGAACTGGTCGAACTGGCAAAACAGGTGAGCGAGGCCGACGATATGCTGACCGTGCAGGCTACTGCCAAGTTGCGGCTGCTGGCCGAGCAAATGGAGCAGCTTCGAGCCAAAGCCCGCCGGATCCTGTCAGAAACCAGGGAGCATCAGGAACTTCACCGGGCCCAATGCGGGTTCAGTAAAAAAGCGGGGCAGGCTTATCATCTATATCGAAAACCAAGCGGTGAGCTGCTGTTTTCCCTGGTTGACCCATCTGAGTGGAGAGCAGAACCGCCGTTCGAATATGTCGGAACTTACCGGCTCGAGCTGGATAAGACATGGAAAAAATTAAAAGGATAATCGGATATTCGCGCCAGCGGAATCCGCTTAAATAGATGAAAAAAAAACGATACATACAGAGCCTTGAAGAAGGTCAACAAGTAGATGATCTGTTTATGGTGAAATCGGTGCGTCTGGCCGAAACACGTGCGGGTAAACCGTATCTGTCGCTGGTTTTTGCAGACAAGAGCGGCGAGATCGGTGGTCCGGTCTGGGACAACGCCGAAACACTCGAAAAAATTTGCGCACCGGGCGGGGTCGTTCGGGTCCGCGGTGCGGTCCAGAGCTACCGCGACAGGTTGCAGTTGAAAGTGGACCACCTCGAAACCGCGGAGCAGCAGTCACTCGAGATGAGTGACTTCCTGGCTGCCAGCAGCCGAAATCCGGCCTCAATGGAATCGGAGCTTGATCGGCGCCTAAACGACATAGCGGACCCCTTCCTCAGAAAGCTGCTGGACAGGATCTTTAATGAAACAGAAGTGGGCGCTCGTTTTCAGCACGCTCCTGCAGCCAAAGGGATTCATCACGCCTACCGGGGAGGACTGCTCGAGCATTCGCTGTCCATGGCCGGGGTGGCTTCGTTGCTGGCCGATCATTATCGCGGTATTGACAAGGATCTGGTGATTGCCGGCGCCCTTCTGCATGATATCGGTAAAACAGTCGAGCTCCAAAACGAGGTCGGCGTCATTGATTATACCGATGTCGGCAGGCTCAAGGGGCACGTGGTGATCGGCAGTGAATTCATCGCCAGAACTGCAGAAGAGATAGACGGCTTTCCCAAGCCATTGCTGACCCACCTGCAGCACTTGGTGTTGAGCCACCACGGTAAGCAGGAGTTTGGGTCGCCGGTGGTGCCAATGACCGCCGAAGCGCTGCTGTTGAGTTTCATCGATGACATGGACGCCAAGATGAGTCTAGTCGATCAATTAAGCAGCAAGTTAAAATCGGAGGAACCGGCCTGGAGCGACTATCAAAGGAGCCTGGAACGATATCTGCTGCTCAAACCGTCAGCAAAGGCCCAGGATCCAAATGAAGCCCAGTCGGAGGACAGCGGGCTGGGCTTAACCCGACAACACACTCTTTTCTAATCATGCGAGACAATCTCTCCTTTGTTTCTCTGGCCGGTCAGGAGAAGGTCAAAGCGGTGCTCAGCCGCAGCTTGGCCTCCGGCAGGATTCCGCACGCTTACCTGTTTCGCGGGCCGGACGGGGTCGGTAAAAAACTGACCGCTCTGCTGACAGCCGCCCGGCTGAATTGTCTTACCCCGGAGGGCAGCAGTGGCTGCGGCGCTTGTTCGTCCTGCAAAAAGCTTGTTTCCGGAAACCACCCAGACGTCGTCGTCGTCTCTCCGGAGAACGGCACCATCAAAATAGATCGGATAAGGGAATTGTGCCGCTCGCTCTCTTACCCTCCCTACGAGTCTGAAATGCGGATAGTGATCATCGAGGACGTTCACACGATGACCCCGCAGGCGGCCAACAGCCTGCTCAAGACGCTGGAGGAACCACCCGAGAGAAATCTCCTGATTCTTACCGCAGAGTCGAGCAGGGAGTTGCTGCCGACCATCGTGTCGCGCTGTCAGGCCGTGACATTCTATGGGCTGCCGGTTGAAGATTGCCGCCGCGTGATTGAGCATAATCAGCCGGAAATCGGTTATGCAGAAGCCCGGCTGCTGGCCGAAATGGCCGGAGGCAGTCCTGGCACTGCGCTGGTTTTGCAGCAAAAAGAACTGGTAGGACACTACCGTTCGATCGTCGCCTTGCTGGAATCCGACTTATCCGCCGACCAGGACGCGATAACTCCGGTACTGGAAACCGCTGCCCGACTGGCAGCGCTGAAAGAGGATATGCCCCTGGTACTGGGGCTGCTGAGGATCTGGGCGAGAGATCAGTTGGCGGCAGCGGAGCAGGGAGCGGATTTTGAGAGCCAGAAACTGAAGCTTTTGGCCTTGGACAGAGCTCAGCGGCAACTGGACAGAAACTGCAACCGGACACTGGTCTCCGAGGTCCTCCTTTTTAATTTACAATCACCAGTGGCTGAAGTACCATAAACAGTTTGGTCTGCATCGAATTGGACAGGATTGGCTGATATAAATATGAGTGAGCAGAACGCAGAACAGAATAGTAAGCCTGAAGAAACCAAGTTTCATTATTACCGGATGCGGTTTCGTCACGACGGCCAGGAATTTACGGCCCTGGCGAAGATGCCGAACCTGCGGCGTGAGGAGATGGTCATGGTCAAGACCGACCATGGTCTCGAACCTGCTGTCGTTTATGGCTTTGCACCACCCAACCCTCAACCTGACGTGGACCGCAGGGCAAGTTTTGAGATATCAAGGCGGCCCACATCAGACGAAGAGAATCGTTATAAAAAGCTCGCTGCTCATGAAGACTCTGCTTTTGAGATCTGTCAGAAACTCATCGACAAGCATGAGTTGATCATGCGACTGATCAAGGTGGAAAAATTTTTCAACGGCAGTAAGATGATCTTCTATTTCACCGCCGATTCCAGAGTTGACTTCAGAGCCCTGGTCAAGGATCTGGTCCAGGAGTTCCGTACCCGGGTAGAGATGCGCCAGGTGGGAGTCCGACATGAGACCAAAATGATTGGCGGAATAGGGGTCTGCGGCAGAGAACTGTGTTGCTCATCATTTATGAAAAAGTTCGATTCTGTGTCAATCAAGATGGCCAAAGAACAGGACCTGCCGCTCAACCCGACCAAAATTTCAGGAGTCTGCAATCGTTTGCTCTGTTGTCTGACTTACGAATATGACAACTACAAGACCCAACGCAGAAAAATGCCCCGAGTCGGCCGCCGATTGAAGATAGAGGGGGAAATCTTCCGGGTGAAACGACAGATCCCTCTGCAGCAGGCGATTGTCGTCAGTGGCAGTGATGGGGAGGAGAAGCTGCTTGTCGAACCTGATTGGACGGCGGCGGAAATTCTCAAAGCGGAAAAGGCACCAAGGAAAAGCGATAAAAAGGGTGCTGGCGAGAGCTCAGATAAGCCCGAGAAAAAGGCTTGATCAATCATGAGTAAGAAAACTACCTATATCACCACACCGATTTATTATGTAAACGCCCAGCCCCATCTGGGACACGCCTACTCGACTGTGGTTGCCGACACCTACAGCAGGTTCTGCAAACTTCGAGGCGACGACGTCAGGTTTCAGACCGGGACCGATGAACACGGTGATAAAATAGTTGAGGCCGCTGCCAAAGAAGATGTTGAGCCGCGGCAATATGTGGACAGGATCTCGGCCATGTTCAGGGATACCTGGCCACCGCTCGATATCGATTACGATCGTTTTATCAGGACCACCGATGAAGATCATGTGGCGGTGGTCAAGCATATCTTGCAGACTGTTTACGAAGGCGGCGACATCTATTTCGATGAGTACAGCGGCCTCTACTGCACGGGCTGTGAAAGGTTTCTGATCGAGCGTGAGCTGGTTGATGGCAAATGTCCTGATCACCTGGTAGAACCCAAAGAGATCACTGAACAAAACTATTTTTTCAGGATGTCCAGGTACCAGGAAAAGCTCATCGAGCACATCAAAAACAATCCGCAATTCGTCAGCCCCGAACGCTACCGTAACGAAGTGCTTTCATTTCTGAGTGATCCCCTCGATGACCTCTGTATTTCCCGGCCGACGAGCAGACTGAATTGGGGAATCAGGCTGCCTTTCGATGACAATTATGTGACCTATGTCTGGTTTGATGCGTTGATAAACTACCTGACCGGTATCGGCTACCCGAAAGGCGGGAAGTTTGAGCATTACTGGGCGGGTGCCGAGCATCTCATCGCCAAGGATATTCTCAAGCCGCATGCCATTTATTGGCCCACCATGCTGATGGCGGCCGGGGTGCCGCTCTACCAGAAGCTTCACGTACACGGTTACTGGAACGTTGACGAGACCAAAATGTCCAAGAGTTTAGGTAATGTGATCAGACCATCCCAACTGGTTGAGGATTACGGGGTGGACACCTTTCGCTATTTCAGTCTGCGAGAGATGTCTTTCGGGCTCGATGCCTCGTTCAACAGCACCGCTGTAATTGCCAGAAACAACGCCGATCTGGCCAACGATCTCGGCAATCTGTTCAGCAGGTCGGTGTCGATGATCGATAAATATTGTGAGCTGGTCCTGCCCAAACCTGACAGTGCTGAGGCTGATGATCATCTTCAAAAAGCATCTGAGGAAATGATCAGTGCCTATATCGTCCATATGGGTGATTTTAAGTTCCATCTCGGGCTGCAGGCGGTCTGGGAATTTGTCGGAGCCGCAAACCGCTACATCGTCCAGAATGAGCCGTGGTCCTTGGCCAAGGATGAAACTATGAAGCCCCGGCTGCACACCGTACTCTACAACCTGGGCGAGAGTCTGCGGCTCCTTGCTCTGCTGCTCAAGCCGGTGATGCCGCAGACGGCGGAGAAAATGATGAGCGGCTTGGGTATCGATCCTGCCAGCACAATAATGCAGACTCTGGAACAGGGAGGAGCCTGGGGATTGTCCATTCCCGGGACCAGAATGAGCAGGGTTGCAAATCTCTTTCCACGGATCGACACTAAAAAACAGTCGGATGAGGGAAAAGAACGTCCCAAGAAAGCGAAAAAAGGCGATAACAGCGCTAAAAAAGCGGAGTCGCAGATCAGTTTCGAGCAGTTCAAGGACATCGATCTAAGGGTAGCAAAGATCATTGCTGCCGAACGGGTAGAGAAATCGAACAAACTTCTAAAACTCACCGTGCTGGCACCGGAGGAGAGGACCATTGTTTCGGGTATTGCCGGAAGTCACAGGCCCGAAGATCTGGTGGGCGAAAAGGTGATTATCGTGGCCAATCTGAAACCGGCCAAACTCATGGGAATCCTCTCTGAAGGGATGGTGCTCACGGCTGAATTCAAGGATGGTGACACCAATGAACGTCTCTCCTTGGCCACGGTGGCCGCAGCGGTTGAGCCGGGAACGAAAATAGCCTAACGCGATGGGGTTTCTATGTTTGTAGCTTCCAACTTTCTAATGGCCGTAGCCTCCATTCTCGATTTTCTGCTGACCGCCTACATGTGGGTTATTATTGGCCGGGCGGTGATTTCCTGGGTGAACGCCGACCCTTACAATCCGATTGTACGCTTTCTCTATGAGATAACCGAACCGCTGCTGGGCAGGATCAGAAGGTATCTACCGGTGAGCATGGGATCAATGGATTTCTCCCCGGTTATTCTGATTGTTATTATTATGTTTCTCCAGAGCTTTCTTGTTCCGACCATAAAGCAGATGGCCCATGGCATGGGTTGATATAAACAATGACGCCTGACCAGCGTGGAGTTCCGAAATGGCTTTGACTCCCAAGGAAATTACCCAGAAATCCTTCACCACCCGGTTCAGGGGGATTGACCCTGAAGAGGTAACGGAATTTCTTAAACTTGCGGCTGCGCAGATGGCTGAACTGCAGGAGCGGCTCAGGCAGCAGAGCAAAAAGATTGGCGAGCAGGACAAGGAACTGGAACTGGCTGCCGATGACAAGAAATCGTTCGAAGATGTGCTCGATGTCTTCAAGAAGAAAATTGAAACGCTCACCGAAGAACTCGTTGAAACCAAACAGCGTGATGAGAAGCGGGCGGAAGAGTTTGAACGGCTCAGACAACTGGTTGAAGGACTGCAGCAGGAACGGGACAGCCTGAAATCCGAGCTCAGCCGTGCTCAGGTCGCGCTGTCTGAAGCCGAGAGTAAATCGAGAATGTCCCAGGCCGCCGTTGAGGGGCTGCGCAACAAGATCGTGGTGATTGAGGCCGAAAAGTCAGAACTGCTGGCTGAAACAGAGCAGTTGCAGAGGACGATCGCAGAGACCCGGCACCACTCCGATGAGTTCATGGAAGAAAGCAGACGGCAGGCGGAACAGGTCACAGACGCCGCTAGAGAGGAAATAGCACAGCTGCGAGAGCGGGCATCGGAGGAGTTGAAAGGGCTCAGAGAGGATATCGAAAATCTCAGTTTGCAGCGCCGACAGCTGCAGACTGATCTGCGGGAACTTCTCCATGCGCACCTGGACAGGCTCAGCGAATTTTCTACCGGTACTGCCGGTCCCAGCAGGTCTGAATACGACGATCTGTTCCAGAAAATCGATTTCACCGAACTGTCCGAGTTCGAAGAAAATCAGGCGCCCGGTGAGACGCTTTTAAGCCCTCCAGGAGATGAAGCGCATCCCGAGGAGAGCGAAGAGATCCTGCGATCCAAACTGAAAGACGGCGGTATTGCCTATCTAAGCGACGAATAGAGGTGCACCCTATCGGCAGGTCAAAGCATGGCTATCCGACTCTGGATGTGTATGTCCAACCGCGTTCTTCAAGGAACAGATGCTGCGGACAGCATGAAAACTGCTTGAAACTTATGGTAACTGCGCCGCCGGTCGACGGCAAGGCCAACAAGGCGGTAAAGGCCTACCTGGCTGAGCTGTTCGAGGTGAAATGCAACACCATCGTTCTGGCAGCTGGTGAGCATGCCAGGCGAAAGACATTCTATTTCAAATCATTATCAGAAGAATCACTGGCCGATCGGCTGCATTCTCTTCTCCAAAAATCATGCTGACTTCTCTGACGGACATAGACAGGAGCCGGGCCCTATGAAGAAGCGGGACACCTCAAAGACCCGGCGTTTTGTTATCGGCAACTGGAAATGTACTAAGTCCATTGCTGAAGCACGTTCCTGGATCGACACCTTCAGGCGGGGTTATGTACCGGTTGAGGATGTGGAGGTGGTGATAGCACCTCCTCTGATAGTGCTGGCCAAGCTCGCCGATATTCTTGAAGAAGCAGACCTGGAGCAGTTCTCGCTGGCAGCCCAGGATGTCTCACCTTTCCCTCTGGGAAGCTACACCGGGGCAACTGCGGCTGACATGCTGAAAGGGATCTGCCGCTATGCCATCGTCGGCCACTCCGAGCGCAGGCGATATTTTCATGAGACAGCCCAGGATGCGGTCAACAAGGTAAGCGAGGCGGCCGACGCCTCCATAGCCCCCATTATCTGTGTCGATGAAAAAAAGGCGATGTCCCAGCTCACTGCCTTGAGGGATATAGATTGCGACAACATGATCATCGGCTACACACCAGTCGATGCCGCGAGTTATCGGGAACCCCAGAATCCTGAAAAAATAGCAGAAATCGCCTCCTTTATCTCCCAGGTCTATCCGACACGTCCGATTATCTATGGCGGCAGCGTCGGTACCAGGAATTACCATCATTACCTCTCCATCGAAGGGGTTTCCGGATTGTTTCTGGGCGCTGCCAGTCTGCAAGCCGAATCATTTTTAGAAATAGTCCGGGCCTTTCAGGAGAAAGCGCCGGGCGCCTGAGCCACGAGCCTTATAATGCGCAATACCGATTCATGGGAAGAGGCCAAAAACCTCGTAAAAGAGCGGGCGGACATCGTTGAGATCGTCCGTGAGCACGTTGATCTCAAACGCAGTGGTTTCCGGTTCCTGGGCTCCTGTCCGTTTCATCAGGAAAAAACCCCTTCATTCACCGTACATCCGGATCAGCAGTTCTACCACTGTTTTGGCTGCAAGGCGTCGGGAGATGTGTTTTCGTTTATGATGGAATACCACCAGATGGATTTTCCCGAGGCGCTGAAGAGTCTGGCCCAGCGGTATCAGGTAGACCTGCCGGAGAAAAAACGTTCAGCGGTCGAGATCGAACAGGAAAAACGGCGCCAGAAAATGTATGGTTTGAACAGCAAGGCGGCGGAGCTCTTCCATGACTACCTGATGAACCATAAGGAGGCTGCAGCGGCCCGCGAATATCTGGCCCGAAGACGGATACCTCAAGAGATACAAAAGCGCTACCAACTCGGCTATGTGCCACCAGTAGAGTCTGCAGGGTGGAATTTTCTCGGTTCCCGTTTAAGCGATGATGAGCGCAACCTTGGTATCGAAATAGGTTTGCTGGTCAGCAAGGAAAAAAGCAGGAGTTATGATCGGTTCAGGGATCGGATTCTTTTTCCTATCTCCGATACCCGTGGGCAGGTGTGCGGGTTTGGCGGCCGAATACTTGGCGACGGCGAACCGAAATATCTCAATTCCCCTGAAAGTCCGGTATACAACAAGAGCAGGATGCTGTTCGGGCTCTATCAGCAGCGGGAGCCCATTCGCCGGCAGAGAAAAGCTGTCTTGGTTGAGGGCAACTTCGACCTCCTCGCCCTGGTGGCACAGGGCGTCGATTTGGCTGTGGCACCGCTGGGCACGGCACTGACGAAAGAGCAACTTCGACTGCTCAAGCCGCTGGTCGACGAGGTTGTTTTGCTGTTCGATGGGGATGAGGCCGGTATGAAGGCAGCTGAACGATCGGTTCCGCTTTTTCTGGCCGAGCAGCTGAGCGGCCGTGTCGCCCTGTTGCCGGAAGGGCACGATCCCGATACCTTCATCGGTGAATTTGGTGTTGCCGGCCTGACGGAAGTCCTCGATGCTGCCGGCCCTCTGCCCGAATTTGCCCTGCAGCAGTTCATCAGCCGTCATGGAGAAACACTGGACGGCAAGTTCAGGATCATCGAGGAACTGCGCCCTCTGATCGGAGCTGCCGTTTCACCGGTGCAGCGTGACACGATGGTACGCCATTTTGGCTCGGTGCTGGGTATTGATAGCGATCGTTTGCTGGCCGAGTATGCGCCGGCTCCCGGAGCCTCGAAGCAGAACCCAGTAATAACCCGACGACCCCAGATTACCAGCTCTAAGTCGGGACTGGACGGTGCTTTGAAGAGCATCGTCGGTTTCATGGTCAGAAATCCGCCCTATTTCGATCAATTGCTGGCCTATGATATTGACCAGGTGCTGGCCGGGACGGCGGGTGAGATGATCTGCCTGCAGCTCAAGTCACTGTTAGCCGACAGGGGAGCCCTAGAGCTCGACCCGGAAGAGCTGTTCAGTGAGCTGCCAGCCGGCGAGGAACGGGCTCTGGTGGCTTCGATACTTACTGACGTGTCTGCCGATGATGATCCGGAAGCGAGCGGAACGTCCGACCAGCTCGACGAGGTCTTGAAGTGGCTGGACCGTCAGCGACTGAAACGACGCTCAGACGAGCTGATGCACAAGATCAGGGAGGCCGAGAGTCTGAAGGATGCCAATCTGTTGAATGCATTATTGCTGGAAAAGATGAGGGTCGACGGGGACCTGAAAAACTCCTGATCCCCGAAGATGCGGCATCGACTAGCGCAATACCCTGAGTTGCCGCCAATCGGTTGCCATAAATAGATGGTTGGGATGCGATGATAGATTGATTTTATCGACTCAATACTCTAATAATGGAAATATTTCAGACCGGATAATCGATTGTCTAATTGCTTGGATTACAGCAGGTTCGGTCTCGATTGATACAGGGTATGGATAATGGCTGCGGATGAATATAAAAAGCATGGCCCGGAAGAGTACGATTCCGATGAAGAAAGTTACATTCAGGAAGACGACAACAACCTCTGGGATTTGACCGGAATTTATCACGCCGAAGAACAGGAGGCAGAGGTGCTGCCTGAAACGGTGCCGGAAGACCGCAGGAAAAGTAAAAATGACCGGCGTGGCGGCCCGTTCACCGATCGTCGTCGCGGGGACAGGAGGCGACGGCGCATTTCCCGATCCTCGGGCAGGGAGAGCGGCCAATCAGCCGATCCGATGAACATCTACCTGCGAGAAATGGGCAGCCTGAAGCTGCTGAGTCATAAAGAGGAGCTCGAGCTTGCCAAGATGGTCGAGGAAGGCAAGTTCCGTGTTCAGAACGCGGTCCTCTCCGTTCAACTGGCACTGCCTGTCCTGCAAGAGCTGATTTCAGACATTCAGGAGGGCCGCCTCAAAATCTATCAGGTGTTGCTCGGTATCGCCGAAGACCGACCGGACCAGATAAAGAGCGAGACCGAAAAGCTGATCAATTGCTTCGAGAACGCCGTTGCTCTTGACAGGAAAAGAGAAAAGCTCATTGGCGAGCTGGCGGAGGCTCATGAGAATGAGCATTACGATGATCTCCGCGGCCGTACACTGGCCATCGGTGGGGAGATCGCACTGCTGTTCTCCGACAAACTGATCTGTCAGGAATGCATCGGTTCCATGGCCACCGCCATCGAGGAGTTATCCCGGCGCTTCAGACAGGTGTTGGTCAGGGTAATGAAAGATGCCAAGCTGTCGCTGATCGAGCAGAATGATCCCGCCTTTGTCAGGGCCGTGGAGGCCCAGGTTAACCGGCAGTTCATGGTCGAGGCGGGACTCGACGGCAAAGCCCTGAATTTTATCCATGCCGAGATCGAGGCCGGTCGCGAGATAACTAGATATGGTAAGGAATCGCTGGTGCGTGCCAACCTCAGGCTGGTAATTTCCGTATCCAAAAAATTTGTCAACCGGGGGCTGCAGTTTTCCGATCTCATCCAGGAAGGCAATATCGGCCTGATGAAGGCGGTGGACAAGTTCGATTATCATCGAGGCTATAAGTTCAGTACCTATGCGACCTGGTGGATCAGGCAGGCGATAACCCGTGGAATTGCCGACCAGGGTAGAACCATTCGGTTACCGGTCCATATGATAGAAACCATCAATCGGCTGTTGAGGGTGTCGAAGGAGTTTCTCATCGAAGAGCACCGGGAACCGAGTCCGGAGGAGATGGCGCAGCAGCTCGGAACCGAAGTCGGCAAGGTGAAGAGCGCCCTGAAAATTGCCAAGGATGCGATTTCGCTCGATACTCCAATCGGCGATGACGGCGAAACCTTTCTCGGCGATTTTATCGAAGACCACGACCGACCGGGGCCGCACGACCTTTCCATTACCGCAAGTTTGAGTGAGTGTTTGAATCAGGTCATGTCCACCCTGACGCCGCGGGAAGCTAAGGTTCTAAAAATGCGCTATGGAATCGACGTCGATTATGACCATACGCTTGAAGAGGTAGGGAAATGTTTCGCGGTTACCCGTGAGCGGATCAGGCAGATCGAAGCCCAGGCAATCCAGAAACTGAAGCATCCCTCCCGTATCGAAGAACTCAGGGTATTCATGACCGATTGATACTTTTGTCATAACCATCAGGTACAATCTGTCATCTCAGACAATTTTTTTACTGAGCAAGACAACCCGAATCGATACGCAAGGAAGTTCCCTCCACCGTGCCCGCGTCAACGAGTGTCGAAACTATCAGAGACTGGATAGGCCTGAGTTTTGTCCACGGCGCCGGGCCCGCTCTGTTTTACAATCTGATCAACCGGTTCGGTTCACCGACCGAGGTATTAAATGCACCCGGTTCAGTGACAAAGGAGATAGGAAGTCTGCGATCCGGGTATCTGGCGGAGCTGTCCGATACTGGTCGGCTTAGGCGAAGGGCGGAGCGGGAACTGTCAGAACTGGACAAGATCGGCGCCAGAGCGTTGATTCGAGACGAATCTGATTACCCTGAACTACTGAAGCATATCGGGCAGCCGCCGCCAGTAATATATGTGCGTGGCAGAAGATCGCTGCTCAACATGACCTCGGTGGCCATAGTAGGCTCACGGGCGGCAACCAGTTATGGCCGCAGGGTTTCCCGGACTATCGCCCGGGATCTGGCCTGGTCCGGACTTTGTGTGGTCTCGGGGCTGGCTCTGGGTATCGATGCAGAGGCGCATGCGGGGGCTCTTGATGGTGAGGGCGCCACTACCGGTGTGTTGGGCTGCGGCCTTGATGTGGTGTATCCGAGAGGGAATCAGCGCTTGTTTGAGCGGATAAAGGAGTTCGGACTGCTGATCAGCGAATACCCGCTCACCACACCGCCGGAGGGTTACAGATTCCCGGCCCGCAACCGGATCATTGCCGGTCTGAGCAGGGCTGTGGTGGTGGTTGAAGCTTCGCAGAGATCGGGTTCATTGATCACCGTACAGTATGGTCTTGAGGAGGGCCGCGACATATTTGCGGTGCCCGGTCAGGTAGATTCAGTCAAGAGCGCCGGGACTCATTGGCTGGTTCAGCAGGGTGCCTCGCTGGCAGTGTCTGCTGCTGACATCGTTGAGCAATTGACCATCGACCCAGGCTGCAGGAGGTCCCAGGTTAAAGATTGCAACGACTCCCGGCCGACACTGAAGCCGGAATTGGAGGAGTTGTGGTCAATGATCGAACCGTATCCTCAGTTCCGGGAAGCCCTGCTTCAGCGCTCGGGTCTCCAGCCCGAACAATTCAATGAAGCGCTGCTGGTTCTCGAACTTGAAGGGTTGATTGAAACTGTACCTGGAGACAGGGTTCGCAAATTAACAGACGGTAGCCGCCGGTGACACGGTTGCTGCCAACGATAACGAGGGTCTCTTATGAACAGTGACATACTGATTGCCCCATCGATCCTGTCAGCCGATTTTTCACGGCTCGGCGAAGAAATTCAGGCAGTCGGCAAAGGCGGGGCCGATGTAATTCATGTGGATGTCATGGACGGGCACTTCGTTCCCAATATCACCATTGGCCCGCTGGTGGTAAAGGCGGCGCGGAAGGTCACGAATAAACCGCTCGACGTCCACCTGATGATCAGCGATGCAGACAGCTACATCGACCAATTCATTGATGCCGGTGCAGACTGGATCACCGTGCATGTAGAGGCCTGCGGTCATCTGCAGCGGACACTCTCTTATATCCGTCAGCAAGGCTTGATGGCGGGGGCCGTTCTTAACCCGGCCACGCCTCTGGATACGCTCGAATACGTACTCGATGATGTCGATCTGGTGATGCTTATGTCGGTCAATCCCGGTTTTGGTGGTCAATCATTCATTCCCTCCACCCTGGAGAAGATCCGGCGGCTCAAAGCGATGATCGACAGCCGGGGACTCGAGATCGGCATCGAAGTTGATGGCGGGATAGGACCCAAAACCATTGCCTCGGCCGCCGCCGCAGGGGCCAATATATTCGTGGCAGGCTCCGCCGTTTACGGCAGCGACTCTTATGAAGATTGTATCGGTGAACTGCGCTATCTAGCCAGTACAGGAACGAGCCCGATTATAGAGAAAGAATGATGGAGAGTGAAATCCGGCTCACCATTTTAACAAGGGGGTATTGTCTATGAAAACAGATGTGACCGAGAGCCGATCATGGCAGAAACTTCTGAAACTTGCCGAGACCCCCTACGATCTTGTTGCCCCGGGTGCCCTAGAAGAAGACGGGAGAATCGGTTCGATGATCTGCCATTCGGCAGGCCTGCGACTCTTTTATGCCGCCCAGCGGGTGGATAAGATGGTGCTGGCGGCCTTCCAGGAGTTTGTCGACGAGCATCGCCTGGTTGAGCGCTTCAAGGAAATGAGAAGAGGGGCGGTAATCAATAAAATATTTGGCTGGGAGAGTGAAGACCGCCAGGTGCTGCACACTTCCTCCCGGGACATCTTCACTAGCGAGCCTAAAGCCCCGGTGTCTGCCAGACAGGCGAACGAAGAGCTTCAGAAACTGCAAACCTTTCTCAGCGAGGTGGACCGCCAGGGCAAGTTTACCACCATGGTCAATGTCGGTATCGGCGGCTCGGATCTGGGTCCC
>Ga0316189_10002026_pt1 | contig 19988 bp, 16 predicted proteins | sample LowCovwburrow_MG_FD_204930 | JGI IMG/M metagenome (GOLD analysis project Ga0316189, IMG submission 204930) | Coastal sediment microbial communities from Maine, United States - Lowes Cove worm burrow | ecosystem: Environmental > Aquatic > Marine > Coastal > Sediment | place: USA: Maine... | reverse complement strand
GGAACCTAGCCTTCTGGCGGCCTAGCGCAAGAACCACGGACAATCAAATTAAAGTCTAAGACACGCGTTTGCGAAACATCGCTACTCTCCAAGGGCAGAGCCTGCAACGCTTCCAGTGCGCTAAGCGCCAGCGCATCAAAGGGCTGCGCTATTGTCGTTAACGCAGGCCAAATTGTTTCAGCAATCGATGTATTGTCAAAACCAACCACCGAAATATCCTCAGGAACTTTCACCTGCATCCGAGAGGCCGTCATGACCACAGCCGCCGCCATCTCATCATTCGCTGCAAAAATAGCCGTGGGCCGATCGGGCAGAGACAAGAGCTTCTCAGCGGACTTCAGGCCCGAGGCAAAACTAAAATCGCCGGCAACAATATACTCACTTATGCAGACAATCCCTCCTTTTCGCAGCGCTTCTTCATAGCCCTGCTGGCGGAGTAGCGACACGATGTGGCCCTGTTTTCCGCCAATATACCCAATTTTCTCGTGTCCCAAATCCAGCAAATAGGCGGTCATTCTCTCGGCTGCCAGTCGATCATCCATTGCGATCGAAGTAGCGCCAGGAACCAGCCTGGAGGGTGATACTAAGACATAGTTTACTCCCCGGGAATCAAGCTCTGCGTGAAGCTCCACTGAATCACACATGGGTGGCAATAAGATGAGATTGCGGACACTGGTTCTAGATAGAAATCCATCCATCTGCTCCCGCCAATTAGCGCTAGACTCGTCAAAGAACTCAGCGACCAAGTACCGCTGCGTGTCATGACAAGCCTTTAAGAGGGACTGATTGACGCGAGATTGATAGCCACCGCCTGCATCACTGTATAATATGCCGATACCCGAAGACACCCACTGCCTTGCCTCGATAGCCATCGAGGGCTGATACCCCAAAGAGCGCATCGCTGAATGCACTCTTTCTTTGGTCCGCGGGCTCACGTGCTGAAACCCGCTCATAACGCGCGATACAGTTTTCGCGGACACGCCAGCGCGCTCTGCAACATCACTCATTGTTACCATTTAAATACTCTCTTCCCCACAAGGATCGACGAGCCACCAAAACCTTGACCTCCCAGTCACGGCTCACCAATTGTCTGATAGTGGACAAGATTTTCGTTCCATTGTCCACAAAAATGTCACATCAGATCAAAAATGCATGCTGACGGCGGTGTATTATCATCAGTTTCAGTTATTAATTTCGGCTCAAGAATAGCGGCATACAGTAAAATAGGTCAATTACCTGGTGATGATTCGACGCGTAGCGGATCATTGTTGCACGCAGTGATTTTCCCGAACCTTATGGTTAGCCAGCGGTAACAGCCCGCAAGATGACGGTCGTAGACAAAAATATCCATAGCGTATTAAACGCCACTAATGTGGGGAGTAGCTTTTTCATTGATGCCCATATTAAAGCCGCAGAAGTGACCAGCGTTAAGATGTGTAGTTCCCAAATTTCAACACCGAAAATGAGCCCGGGAACGATGACAGCCGCTTTGGTTGCCCACGCTAAGAATTCGACAATATTGTAATTGGTCCAATAATCGCGCCGGAAGAACATCATCAGACAGTCGCCGATAGATTTCCATCCAACCACTGTATAAACGCTCGCCATAAAGGCTACCGATAACAGAAAAGCAATCATGTACGGGTCGTGCAATAGGTCAGCCACAAAGATATCCCTTCGAAAAAACTGCCCCTATATGCGACAGGAATTCCGATCTGGCTAGTCTTCAATTGATTTTTTACTGAGGCGGCTGACTGTCGAGCTTTATCTAAATAAGCGCTCAGCGTGCCAGCGAAGATGATCGTCCATAAAGCTAGCAATAAGATAATAACTGTGATCAAAACCTTCCCGCATATTTAGAGTCAACGCAATATCTGCCTTCTTACAAGCTTTCACAAGCAGTTCAGGCTTTAATTGGTCCTGTAGGAAATTATCAGCGGTGCCCTGATCAACAAGAATATCCGCAGCACGGGCGCCATCTTCAATCAGCGCGCAGGCATCGTATTGTCGCCAAGCGGCTTGGTCGCCGCCTAGATAGCCCGGCAGGGCTTTTTCGCCCCAAGGACAGTTCATGGGCGAAACAATAGGGGCGAACGCTGATACCGACGCAAATATATCGGGGTGTCTGAGCGCCATTGTCAAGGCGCCGTGGCCACCCATGCTGTGCCCAAAAATGCCTTGCCTAGTCATATCCGTGGGGAAATGCTCGGCCACAAGCGCTGGCAGTTCAGTCTCTAAATAGCTGCGCATTTGAAAATGCTGAGACCAAGGCGCTTCGGTCGCATCCACATAAAAGCCGGCCCCCTTGCCAAAATCATAGGCCTCAACATCGGCTACATCATCGCCGCGCGGGCTGGTATCAGGGCAAATGATAATCAAACCAAGTTCGCTCGCCAACCGCCGATATTCACCCTTTTCCATGACGTTTGCATGGGTGCACGTAAGACCCGACAAATACCAAATAATGGGGAGTTTTTTCAGTGCCGCTTGATCGGGAACATAGACCGCGAACGTCATCTCTGTGCCCGTCGCGGTTGAAGCATGTTTATAGACGCCTTGAACGCCGCCAAAAGATCGGTTTTTAGAAACTGTTTGCATCAAAACACCACCACGCTGCGAATGCTCTCACCGGCATGCATAAGGTCAAAGCCTTTGTTAATTTCTTCCAGTGACAGCCTATGGGTGATCATGGGATCAATTTGAATTTTACCGTTCACATACCAGTCAACAATCTTTGGCACATCCGTGCGACCGCGGGCGCCCCCAAAAGCAGTTCCCTTCCACACACGGCCCGTAACTAGCTGAAAAGGCCGCGTGGCAATCTCTTTGCCAGCTTCGGCCACACCAATGATGATGCTCTCGCCCCAGCCGCGATGACAGGCTTCAAGCGCTTGTCGCATGACATCCGTATTGCCCGTACAGTCGAACGTATAATCCGCGCCGCCATCGGTCATTTGAACCAATAGCTCGACAATATCGCCTTCAATTTTCAGCGGATTGACAAAATGGGTCATGCCAAATTGCCGACCCCAAGCTTCGCGATCAGGATTGATATCCACGCCGATGATTTTATCTGCACCGACCATCCTTGCTCCCTGCAATACATTCAAGCCAATCCCGCCGAGCCCGAAAACGATCACATTCGATCCCGGCTCTACTTTGGCAGTGTTTGTCACTGCCCCAACGCCGGTGGTCACGCCGCAGCCGATATAACAGCTTTTATCAAAAGGCGCGTCTGTGCGAATTTTCGCCACCGCTATTTCTGGCACCACGATAAAGTTCGAAAAGGTCGAACATCCCATATAGTGATATATGGTCTCCCCTTTATAGGACATTCGGCTGGTACCATCTGGCATCAGTCCCTGCCCCTGCGTGGAACGGATGGCAGTACAAAGGTTGGTCTTACCGGACAGGCAGCTTTTGCACTGTCGGCACTCGGGCGTATAAAGCGGGATGACATGATCATCGGGCTTAACCGATGTTACACCCGCACCCACTTCACGCACGATACCAGCACCTTCATGACCCAAAACACTAGGAAACTTGCCTTCACTATCTAGGCCGTCCAACGTGTAAGCATCGGTATGACAAATACCCGTTGCCATAATCTCAACCAGCACCTCTCCCGCTTTCGGGCCGTCAAGGTCCAACTCGACGATTTCCAATGGTTTCTTGGCTTCAAACGCAACTGCTGCTCTGGTCTTCATGGCTATCCTTTCCAACGGCGAAAATTTCGCATATATGTCTTACAGGTCGATAACTTAGCACGCGCCAGCGGCACTTTTGAAGCCTTAATAGCAAGCTGTAGATAGTGGCAGCAAAATGCTCTGCGTTTGTAGGAGAAGAAAATGGTAACTGTAGTAATAGTTGGCGGCGGTCAGGCGGGGTTTCAGGCTGCTGACACGCTCAGCAAAGGCGACCCAACGCTGACAATTACTGTCCTTGCTGCTGAACCACACTTACCTTACCAGCGACCGCCTCTATCAAAAAAGTTTTTGGCGGGTGAGTTCCCTGAGCGGCGTTTATATTTTAGACCTGATAGCTTCTTTGAAAAGCGCGGCATTGATCTTCGGTTAGACGTTACGGTCGTTAGCATCGACCCTGAAGCTAAATCAGTCCAGACCCAAGCCGGAGAAACAGTACCCTATGATAAATTAGTCATTGCCACTGGTGCCCGCATCCGACCTTTTCCAGGTGCTGATTCGCTGGGCCTTGACTATATTCGAAGCATTGATGACGGTGCGGCGATCGCTGAAAAGGCCGCTGATCTTGATAGCGTTTTGATGATTGGTGGCGGTTTCATCGGGCTGGAGGCTGCAGCAACGCTGAAAGGCCTCGGCAAGTCCGTAACCGTGGTTGAGGCAATGGACATGTTGATGCCCAACATCAATGCCCCCGCGCTATCTGAATTTTACCACGACCACCACCTCAAACAAGGCGTGGATATCCTATTAGGGCTGACGGTATCAAAGATTGAGCGACTGAATAGCGGCTACCAAGTTAGCCTCAGCGATGGCCGGGCCTTAGCCGCTGATATGATTATTGCGGGTATTGGCGTTCTGCCGAATGCAGAGATAGCTGTCAATGCTGGCCTTGCGACATCAAACGGAATTCTGGTGAACGAGTTTTGTCAAACCAGCAACGTCGATATTTATGCCATCGGCGACTGTGCCAATGGAATGCACCAGCTATTCAAAACCCATACGCGACTGGAAAGTGTTCAAAATGCTGTTGATCAGGCCAAATGCGCCGCTGATCATATCCTTGGCGATCCCAAGCCTTATGATGCATTGCCGTGGTTCTGGTCGGATCAATATGGCCTAAAATTGCAAATGGCGGGCCTTTCCAAAGGCTCCGACTCATATGTGATCAGGGGCGACATGGCCACCGACAGCTTCAGCATTTGCTATTTTAAAAAGGCCAATCTGATCGCGGTAGATAGCGTCTCTAAGCCTGCCGATCATATGGCAGCAAAGCGCCTCATCAGCGCAGGTATTAGTCCGTCTAAAGACCAATGCGCTGACGACACGACCCCCCTAAAAGTCTGGCTTACTGAAACTCTGGCTTGCTGAAACTCTGGCTTGCTAATCCGGGCTAATAATCCCAAAACCACTTTAGATACAAACTGTTGCCTTGACGAGGACCTACTTCTGTTTCCAATAAAAAGCGCTTGGTCAGGTCAATGCGAAGCCGGGTTGCCGTCTCGCTGCTCGACGGGGATGTTTCGACCTCAAGGTAGATATTATTGCTAAGGTATTTGCCGCCCGTTACCAGTGCCCCACCATCCTCAGAAGCGCTATTGCTGACCGACAAGGTATCCAGCCCTAAGGATTTTCGCACCGACCCAATCGCGTCAAAATTACTCCCGCGCAGGCTCTGCGCTGCGGCGGCCAATTCAGCAAGCTGCAAGACATCCAGATCAGTCACTGATTTTCCGATCAGGACCCTTGATAAAATTTCATCTTCAGGCAAGCTAGGCTCTGAGGTCAACTCAAACGTCAGCGCTGTCGCTCGCCCGTCAATGCTCATCATTGCCTTGATCGTCGGGCTTTCGTATTCAGCTTTCAGCGCCAATATAGGATCAAAGCCGCGCAGACCACCAAAGCTCAGCAAACCCTCAATGAAGGTAAAGCGTTTACTACCAAAATCGAAATAGCCTTGGCCCAACTGTAGTTGACCTAAAAGTCTTGGGTCATCGGTATTTCCTGTCAGTCGCAACTGGCCAGTCCATTCACTGTAGAGACCACGACCGCTAAGGACAAAACGCCTTGGCACCGTCAGATTAATATCTAAATTGGTTGGAACAAATCGCTCAGCTGAGCCTCCAAACCGATCAGCGGCCTTTGCCGCGACCGTATTGGGTTTATTAATCTCAGTCACTTCAATATCAACGATTGATACCGGCAGTTCTTTTGGTATTTGGAAGGTGGTTGGCCCGGTTTCAATCCTACCTGTCAGGCTATTCCCACCCGGCGATCTTAAATATGTTATATCCGCGCTAGCGGTGGAGCTAATAGTGTTGAGCCGCGCCACATGAAAGTCTTGCATTTTCACATTCATCTCACCCGGAAATAGCATCCCGCTTTTCAAATCAAATCGTCCTGATCCCTCTAGAGAGCCGCCTTCACCGTCGCTCGCGACAAGACTTTCAAGCGAGATATAATCCTGTGTGCCTCGAACCAAAAGCGTATCTATCGTGGCGGTGAAAGCCAGAGGGGCATATTCGTATCGCCCATCCGTAAGAGCTAACGTGCCATCAAATGACGGATCCGCAAGGGTACCAACCGCCTTTAGGTTTCCGTTAAAACGACCTGAAAGCTGGTGACCCGGACGCTTGACGACCGACCAAAGCGGAGTCACATCACCTGACCAATCTATTTCCGCCTCAAACGCGGTTTCCATCGCCAGCGACATTGAAGTCAAATCTGCCGAAATTTCCAGCGGAAGTTTGCCTGCAACAGTGCCGGCTTGCTGATCGCCGGCGAATATACTACCGGTCAAGCTAGCCGTCTCTCCGTCCAAGGCGAGGCGCAAGTCTGACGCATAAAGCGTGTCTTTTGCAAACCGTCCCGTTGAGACAAATGATAGGTCTTTTAAGGCGAGCCGCGCCTCACCGATAAGCTGATTATCCACACTGCCTAATTGGACGCTACCACTGATCAAGCCGCCATCTATCAGGCCGGGCGCCACGCTATCCATAAGGCTATGTGATATATCAATCATATCCATGTTAAGCGATGTTAGGGCGCCATTTTGCCAAAGCACATCACCTGCAATTTGCCCATCGTTGATCGCCAAATTTTTCACCGAAATACCAAGCCCATCGTTGAATGAGAGCGTTATAGGCGAGCGCGTAGACATGTTGACCACACCATAGGTCAGACTGCCACTAACCGAAGCAGAAGAAGCTGAAGTTTGCCACCGAAGATCTAAGTCAAAGGCTTGACCCCAATTACCATTGGCAGCGATGATTATCGGATCCTGCGCACGGGTGTCGCCTAGTATAGTAATGCTAGAGATTGTTTTTGCACCGTGTCCGATGTCTTCGATACTTACGTTGGCTTTGATCTGCGGCGCCCCGCCATCCATAGTCAGAGTGGCTGACCCAAGTAGGGTTTCAGCGTAGAAAGGGAAATCACCCGATCGCACGACGGTAATGTCGGAGCCGCTTAATGTCATCTCACCGGACAATACGCCCGCTTGGCTGGAAAGGATGAGATTGGCTTCAGCGGCGCCAGCAACCGACAGGCCGCCACTTTCGATGGGCTTTAAAGCGATATCAAAGCGACCTGACGGCCCGTCAGTTTCATTCCATGCCGCAGCGCCAGCGGCGCTTGCGATCGCTGTCTCTAGGGTAATAGACGGCAAGTTCAAACCGTTTTGGCCGAAAGTAAAAGGGCTTTTCAGGGCTACTGGGCCAGCGGATGATGTTGCGGTAATAGAAAAGTTACCCGTAAGGCCCGCAGCGTCACTGGGCGCGATCGTCACCTGGGCTACGGCGTCAGATAACACTGTACCGTAGCCAATCAATTCCAGCGGCTTTGTAGCCACGCTGATATTGGGTGCTGTCGCTGCCCCCGATACATTCAGGGTAATGGCAAGCCCTGAGGAAGCTTCGATACTTTCATTAACCTCAAGTACCGCTTGATCCAAAATCGCCTCGATAAGCAAGTTAATCTGCCGCGTCTCCCCGCTATAGGTTCCGCTAAGATCAGCATCTATCTGGCCAGCCGTTAGCGTGCTTTCCGTGATCGTCACATCGCCCAGAGCGTTCACCGTACCGGCGGCAATCACTGTTGGGCTAGCCCCCAATAGGTCAGTGAGGCCTTCATTCGCATAAGCGATGTCACTTCCGGTTACATCTGCATTAAATCCGAAGAGCTGATCGCTTTGATGCGTTAGGGATATCGACACAGGAACGCTGCCAGCAATTATCTGATTTTTGGTTAAATTTGATAGCATCTCGGCATTTAAAAGCAGTGAACCCTCAGCGCTTAGTACCTGACCGCCAAATCCGCCCACCAAAAAGCTATCAACCGCATAATCCCCGACCTCCACCTGATCAAAATTCGCTGACCAGGACCCACCGCTCACACTGACCAAGCCCGCCAGATTAACCGGGGATAAGGCCTTATCGTCGCCAACTATCGCATCAGCGGAGAAGCCGAATTTGCTCTCATACCCGGTCTCAGGCACGGCGGTCAGCTGCCCGATCAACTTAGCATTACTTATGGATGCGGCCTCTAAGGCCATACCCGGAGTTGATAGCTGGTAAGTAAGAGAGAGATCATCCTTTGCTGTGATGATAGCAGATAGGCTGACGGCGGACCGCGCCGCCAACTTCATATCCGTCAACGCTGAAATCAGCCCCCCCGGCACGAGTAAAATATCGCCCTGAACATTGTAGGATGAATAGTCAATCTTGGAAAATTCAATCGTCGCCTTATCGCTGCCGAAAACACTTAACAGCGACATAGCCCCGCCAAACCGTGTGCCCGAGACAATCAGATCAGAAGCGTCCAATTCAAAAGGAATGCCGGTGAAGGACCCCTTTAGGCCAAGCGCACCCACATCGATTTTCTTCAGAAAAGTCGCTGCTGGCGAACCCGCTTCATCCGATGCTACTGCTGGCATCTCAGGCAGGCGTTCTGCCGCTATTCCCTCGCCGCCCAGAGATACAATCGTTAAGTCACCATTGACCAGGTCAAAAGGCGCCCATTCCAGATCAAGGCGGGGGACCGTAAGCCACACACCTTGGCGGTCAGCAACAGTTATGTCTGCGATCCTTAACTGACTATAAATACTGCCTGATAAGTCCCCAATTTTCACAATTAGATCGGGGTTGCTGAGCGTATCGGACACATAATCCGCTACATAGCGATGCCCGCCGGAACTATTCAGCCAAAGCATACCCGACCCGGTGACAAGCACAATGGCGCCAAGCAAAGCCAGCCCTGTGATGAACAACTTCTTGAGCCAATGCCGCTTTATGGGCGTTTTATTTTTGATATCCGCACTCAAAAGCTTTGTCCGATACCTAGATAAATGGCGATCGGGCTTTCGCCTTCACGGCGCCCTAGGGGTGTAGCAACATCAAACCGGATCGGCGCTATTGGGGTGTGATAGCGAAACCCTACCCCAGTTCCAAAACGATAATCGGTTAGCGTTGGAATTTTATTTCTACTAACCGTTCCAGCATCAACAAACCCAACCAAGCTAATGCTTTCGCTGATCCGAGCCCTAAGTTCCACGGCCGTCTCGACCACAGACTTGCCACCAATGGGAGCCCCTGTTTCGCTCAGTGGGCCAAGCTGCTGATACCCAAAGCCACGGACAGATCCGCCGCCGCCTGCGTAAAAGCGCTCGCTAGCTGGCATGCGTTCAGAACCTTGCCCCAATATGCTGCCCAGCCTACCACGCACAGCAAGCACAACAGGGCGCTCATCGCCAAATTTCCAATAGTGACTGGCTTTAATCTCATTGATCAGAAATTTATCACGGCCATCAATGACTGAAATTAAAGGCTCCAATCGCAGGGCCAGGCGGGTGCCTTTGGTCGGATCAAACAAACTATCACTGCTGTCATAAACCACACCAAACGGCAGCCCCGCCAATAAGAAAGTATCCTTTCCGCCGGTGTCTAGCGTAATCTCGGTCATTTCGCCGCGAACACCAAGAGATGCCTTCAATCGTTTTGAAAGCGGCCGCTCTAGGCCAACATATCCCTCAGCCAATAAGGCGTTATAAGCATCAAAATCTTCATGACCGACCTTACCTGTGATCAATAAGGCTTGATCATAGCGTTTAAAATGCGGCGATCGCCATCCACCCTCTAGCGTCTGCACTCGTTCACCCAGATTTAGTTGGGCCGAGGCGATTTGACCACGACCTAAGAAATTTCGGTGCCGCCAGCCAAATTCGGCCTCCAATCCCTGCCCCGTTGAAAAGCCTCCACCAACATCAAACCGTCTTGCTGGGGCTTCCTCGGCCTTGATCAGTACCTTGGAGTTTGCCACATCACCCGAAGGTGGCTCGACCGAGACTTGGACAGTCTTAAACAAGGCCGTATCCTGCAATCGCTTTTGGTATATGCCAAGCTCAGAACGTTTAACCAAGTCGCCTTTATCAAAGGGCTGTAATCGCTCAAGAACAGATTGCTGGATATGCTCGGTGCCCTCTAGCTCCAGATCGCCATACCGAGTCCGCGGTCCCGGATCGATGATGTAGGTTACCGCAACGGTCTCTAATGCGTGGTCAACAATAACCTGCCGAGAACCGCTTTCCGCAAAAGGATAACCAGCCTCAGCGATTTCGGAGGTTAAAAAATCTTCCGCTGCAAGAACAACTGTCGAGCGTGCTCGGGTCTGAGCTTTCATGATTTTTGATAATCTTTGAAGCGTTTTCTCTGCCAGCTCGCTATCCATACCATCTTGCCAATTTACCGTTGGCTTCGAGAACAAATACGGTTGCCCTGCAAAAACACGCATTGTAATGGCCAGAACACTGCCGCTTGGGCTGCTGGTCTCATCAATCAAAGCAGCATAATAGCCTTCGCTGCGCAGGGCCCGCATGAAGAGATCACGATCTTGTTCAATCTGATTATCAAGCAGTGTAAGCGAGCGAAAACACTGTTCATTCTTTGCCTGTAAATTAGATACTGACCTTAAAAGCTCGTTGACTTCTTTTGAAGCATCCTCGGCATCAAGTGTAAATTTAAGACGCCAACCACCGTCGCAGTCCAAAGCACTGACATGGGTGCTGCTTATCAGCAGAATAGCCAAGGGCAAACATAGCCGGGCCGGATTAAAAATGGATCGCAAAACAAGTCCTAGTTTTTAAAATTCTATGCGTAGATCAGATAATCTCTCTTTGGCTGTAGCTAACAATTTGCCTAAGGTAACCCTTTTAGGGGCTTCAAGCCACGCCTATACTCGCGACCCCATCTAACCGACCTATCACTACTGTGTGAGCAAATGTCATTTGTATTGTGCTTGACACTTCTGGTACTCTGCAAACGGGGTATATCTTAAGATCTTTAATTGTGGAGGGAAACAATAATGTTCAAGGATAAAAAAAAGTAGCGGTGGGCGTGATGACTGTATGGATTTCGTTCGTATTCATTCAATCGCTTTTCTTTAAGTTTTCAAATGCTCCGGCGACGCAGCATATTTTCAACACACTCGACAAATGGGCCACAGACAGTTTTGGTGTTAGTGGCTTGTTTGTGCCCCCTGGGATTTTTAACGGGTACGTTATTGGCACGGTCGAGTTGATTGCTTCAGCATTACTTTTGGCTGGGCTATTCTTGGGCAAGCGAAAATTAACTTTCGTTGGGGCCTCTGCTGCTTTTGCTGTGATAACAGGCGCGGTGTTCTTCCACCTCTTCACTCCACTTGGTGTGAATGTGCAAGACGATGGCGGTACCCTGTTCGGCATGGCAGTCAGTGTGTGGGTCGTGTCAGCAATTCTACTGTGGATGCATAAGGATGTGGCATCATCACTGTTGAAAAAAGAAGCTGCTAGCGACTAAATGCTCCCTAATCAAAGCAAAAGAAAAGTTGCTGGCCGCATATGGCTAGCGGCTTTTTTTATGGCTGATCTTCCAAGTGTTTAAATATCTGTGCCTTTACAAGCGTATATTGTTCCCACGGCAGAAAATGACCCTGGCCTTCAATCACGATAATATTGGCGTGTTTTAGATTTTCCCGCGCATAGTCAGCATTGCCCACCGGCACCAGCCAATCGGTCTCGCCTTGGATAACCGTGACTGGCATGGTGAGCCCCTTCAAAGCTGAGTTTTGCGCCTCAAGCTGGGCGGGCAAGGCCAGCATTTCATCGATCGAGGCTTCTAGAACATCTGACGTTGCCGCCCGGCCAATCCAAGTGCCACCTAGATGATGATACCACCTCGCCTTATGCAGTACCGGATCTATAGCCCCGGCCAGCATAATCAGTCCCGATATATGCTCAGGATAATCGGCGGCCATCTGTATTTGAATGGGACCGCCGTATGAATGACCGACCAGAATGAACGGCCCCGGGTGCTCCCTTAGCGCCGCGCCAATGATCGCTGACGCTTGGGCCTTGAAGTCAACGATGGGGCCTTCCGCTGCAGATAGTCCAAACCCCGGCCTGTCTACCGCGATCATGAAAACCTTGTCCCAAAGCGCAGCGTCCCCCAAATAATCTCCCCACGCGCGCCAATCGCCCGGCGTACCGTGAATGAATATCACCGCGGGAGCGGATTGATCGCCGGTTGCAGCACCGTGAAGATTTTGACCGTCAATCGTGTGGGTAAAATAACGAAACTCCGGCCCCATGCGGGCGGTTTCTTCCTTCGACAAGCCATCGTATGTCGGGATGCTATTACCAAGATAGAAAACCCCTGCGATAAGCATAGTAATAAAAATGACAATCCAGCGCTTCATGGGCTATATATCCTAAACATCTCAAAGGGGGCGATCAGACTATATGTCAAAAGCCAGTCAGTATAGTACAGTCTTATTAAACGCAACGGCTGCCCTCCTTGGATACGGTGCTTGGGCGGTCTATGCCAATTTCGAGCATGGGCAGGAAGCATGGCTGATGGCCGGTATCGTTCAGGGCGTTTATGCCTTTATCTCAACGCTCAGCATTACAATAGTTGCCAAGTGGATTTATGCAAAATGCGGCCGCGGGAAGATGGGCATCTTTGCGGGCTTTACTGCGAGCTTTCTGGTTATGCTTGCGATTCCATTCAGTGTTCACTCCGTTGCGGGCACTCCTGATATTCTAGAGACCATTTTGCCCGGGCTGGTTTGGGGTGCGATATACTCACTGGGCTTCTTAATCTTGACTGAGCGAAAACGTTTAGCGCAAGGCTCTCACTAACGTGAGCATTTGCCATGCAATGTGATTTGCCTAATAATGGAAAATAGATAAAATTGCGCAGATCAATATGCACCCAAAAGGGGAAATGATGTTTTACAAAATTCAAAGGATCATGATTGCGGTAGCGATCTCAATAGTGGGTCTGTCATCGGCGGCCTTCGCAGACGACCCAGTATATACCGGCGTCTTTAGCGATAAAGCTGTAAAAGGATATGATACGGTTTCGTATTTTCAGAGAGACGGCGTTCCCGTTAAAGGCACCAAAGAGCATCAAACAGAGTGGCGGGGTGCAAAATGGCTTTTTTCATCAGCTGCAAATTTAGCACTCTTTACAGCCGATCCTGAACAATATGCGCCGCAGTACGGTGGCTACTGTGCATGGGCTCTCGGGCACGGATCTCTGGCCAAGGGCGACCCAAAAGTCTATCACCTTCATGATGGAAAGCTTTATCTGAACTATGACCACGGCATCCAAAAAAAATGGCTGCCACGAAAGGATAAGTTGATAATTAAAGCCGATACAGAATATCCTGCCCGCGTAGATTTACCGCAGTAATCATATTTCAATAGGATTATCAATTGTCTCATGAGCGAAACAGCAAACCATAAAGCCGCGCCTGGCGAAGATAGTGATGACGGAGTTGCGACGATCACTAAGACAAGTGTGACCATCATCCAGCAGCTTGAGTGCTGCCTTAGGGGCCTCTCGAATGATCAATATACTTTTTGCCCCGAAGGCCAAACATCGACGATTGGGCAGCATGTTCGCCATGTCGCTGAGTTTTATCAGGCTTTCCTAGATAGTGCAGAAACCGGCGAGGGCTGTGATCTTTGCTATGACGACCGACAACGCAGTACATTATTGCAGTCGTCAAAAGATGTCGTGATCCATGAGCTAAAATCTATCCGGCAGCGGTTAACTATACTTTCGCATACCTCAAGGACTCTAAAACTTTGGTCAATCATTGAGCCATCAAAGCCTATGATAGGCACCGAGACCAATCTAGCCCGCGAAGCCATTTATCTGCTTGATCATATGATTCATCATATGGCGCTGATAAAAATGATCGCTCGTGACCAAGGCATTATCTTAGATCGCTGTTTTGGCCGGGCGCAGTCGACTATCGCCCATGAAGACTTGGCATATTAAGTCTTATGTGCACCCTGTCCATATTCAAGACAGCTGACGGATTTAACGTGTTCATGAACCGCGACGAGCGGCATGATCGGCCTGTCGAGTTAGCCCCCGACACCCTCAATCAATCGCAAAACGTCAGAGGGCCTGTGGATTCACTCAGCGGCGGAACATGGATTGCCTACAATGAACAAGGGTACTGGGGTTGTTTGCTGAATGGCTATCTTGATCAGGACAAGACACACCGAGCGCTAGGAACAAAAAGTCGCGGCGGCATTCTACCCGAAATCTTGGGCACTGGAGAGCCTTTTGAATCGGCGAAATCCCTTGATAAATCTATGTTTCCCAGTTTCCGCCTAATTATCGGGAATGCCGATGAGGTCAAGCTGGTAGAATGGGACGGGACCGAAGAGAAAATGGGCGAATTTCATGCATCATATGATGAGCGAGCTTGGTTTTTATCCTCTTCTTCGTGGAATCAAAGTGAAGTTATCGGCGTTCGGCGACAGCTATTCTTAGACTGGTGTAGGGATAACCCGTTGCCGGCGCTTAAAGCACCCGACTACCATTTATCCTGTGAGCCTACATCTGATTCTGCCCCCTTAATGATGCGCCAACATAGCGGGACGCGAAGTCTCACAAGCCTAAACGTGTCAGGTCATGCTGTAAAAATAGACTATCTACCTGTCCCGCACGGGGTTGCAGCTGCCGATCCAACGACGCGAGCTATCGCATGACCGATCAAGAGAACACTAGCCCCGGAGAGAGCGACCGCACTGTTTCCTTCTTTGAATTTTGGCCGGGCTGGATTTTATATACGCCAGTTGTCCTACAGTGGATAATTTTGGCGCTAAGATATGGGTCCCTTACTTTACCATTTCTTGCCAACCCATCCTTACGGCTATCAGGTATGGTGGGTGTTGGTAAAACCGAGCTGATGAACCAAGCCAGCGGCAAAGCAACTAAGGCTATCTTGCCTTGGATCGCTTACAGCGTCACTGACCGGCCTATTTGGGAACAAGCTGGAACATGTATCGGCAAGGCTATGAGCAAAGATATTGTGTTGCCGTTTGTTTGTAAGCCTGACATTGGTTGCCGAGGTGTCGGCGTGAAGCTGGTTAAGACGTCCGACCAACTTGAAGATATTATAGCGACCTACCCGAAAGATGCGATCCTGCTTTGTCAAAAGCTGGCCGCATCGGAAGCAGAAGCAGGTATTTTCTATGTCCGCGACCCGATCAGCGAAACCAGCAGCATCCCCTCCATGACGATCAAGACTTTACCCAGAATTACCGGAGACGGCGTTCATACGCTGGGGCAGCTTATCGAGATGGACAGTCGAGCTGGGCACCTTCTGTTTCTTTATCAGGACCGCCACCGTGATCACTGGAATAAAGTGCCCGACAGGGGCGAAGTGGTCCGACTTGTTTTTTCCGCGAGCCACAGCAAGGGCGCTATCTTTAAGGACGCAAGAGCGCATGTAACGCCCGCGCTGACCAAGGCTATTGACGAGATCATGAAAGATATTCCTGATTTTTATTATGGCCGTCTGGATGTGAAATTTCCCGATTTAGCCGCTTTAAAGGCGGGAAAGGAGCTGGAAGTTGTTGAAATTAACGGCGCCAGCGCTGAATCGATTCATATATGGGATAAAAATGCCAAACTGATGGATGCAATCAAAAGCTTAATGTGGCAATATCGCACCCTGTTTAAAATCGGCGCCTTTCACCGAAAGCGTGGCAAAAAGACGCCGACGATCAGAGAATTATGGCATGGCTGGCGTTTAGAGAGGCGCCTATCGCATCACTATCCATTAACCGACTAAGCGGCAGACCAAACGCATGACAACAAATCCACTGTCACTACACCAAGTCAAGAATCCACTGATCAAGTATCTGGTGCAGAGACTTTCGCGGCTGCACGTTCTTGAAAAATGGTATGACCGCTGGACATCTGACTATGGCACGACCGTCGCAGATGCAGGCACGTTCGCTGGCGGTGTCCTAGATTGGTTAAACATTGAAACTCAGATTTTTAATGCGGGCAAACTGGACGCTATACCCACAGAAGGCCCGCTGATTGTAGTCGCCAATCATCCTCTTGGCGGGATTGAAGGCATGCAGCTAACGCAGCTCTTGATGGAAAAGCGCCCTGATTTGAAAGTTTTAACCAACGAGCTATTAGCCTCCTTCCCCGAATTTCAGAACACCTTCATCGGCGTGGATGTCTTAGGCAGTGGTCGCGCCGGTTACAATGCCCGCTCCCTACGCAGGGTGGCACGGCACCTTGATACTGGTGGCGCCTTATTGGTTTTCCCCGCCGGAACAGTTTCAGTGATGCCGTTTCCAAGCCTGAAAATTGAGGACGCGCCTTGGACGCCAATGATCGCGCGCCTAGCTGAGAAGTACGGTGCTGCTGTCCAGCCCGTCTATGTGGATGGCAAAAACCCGAAATGGTTCTATATGGCGGGTTGGATTCACAAAAGACTGCGAACCCTTTTATTGCCCAGAGTCATGTTAGCTATGGCCAATCAGAAAATCGGCCTGCGTTTTGGTGATTTGATTAGCGCCAAAGATATTAGGCGCCTTGGTAATGCTATGATCGTCACTGATTTCATGCGTCTTTGCTGCAAGGTCTTGCAGGTTCCCGAGACCCCTGCGGACAGTTCTGAGCAAATCCTGATGGAGGCCATCAGCGCTGATTTGGACCGTGATGACATAGCGGCTTATGTTGCAGAACTTGAGGAATTCAGCCTTTATAAACAAGGCAATTACGCGCTTTACTGTGTGCCCTACTCGCGGATGGGGCCAATGATGACCCAGCTTTCGATTGAGCGCGAACGTACCTTTCGTGCCGCCGATGAAGGCACCGGCAAGGAGCTAGATAGCGACCAATTTGACCCCCACTATATGCACCTTTTTATATGGGACCATAGCGCGTCTAAAATCGTCGGTGGATACCGCATGGGCAAGACCGATGAGATTGCGAAGGCGCGCGGTCTGCCGGGTCTATATAGCCATTCACTTTTTGACTATGATCAGAGTTTTCTGAAGCGGATGGATCGCTCTATAGAGGTCGGTCGATCCTTTGTGACAGCTGACTATCAGCGCAATCCCACAGCGCTTGATCTTTTGTGGAAAGGCATCGGGCGATATGTTGCGGCTAATTCAGAATATCACACCCTGTTTGGCTGTGTAAGCATATCGCGGCAATATTCGAAATTAGCCAGCGCTATGCTAACCGAGACCTTCATTCAAAACTACGGCGTTGACCCCGACCTAGCAGACGGCATCAAGGCCCGCATTCCGCTTGATAATATCGACACGCCCTGGACGTCTGAACAATTAGCGTCGCTGAGTGAAATTCCAATCATCAATAAGCTTGTGGGCCGCATTGATAACGGTAAATCTATCCCTATTTTAATCAGACAATATCTCGCCCTGAATGGTCGCTTTGTTTCCTTTACAGTGAATGATCAATTCAATAATTCGATGGACGGCCTGATCCTTGTCGATCTTCGTAATACGCCGAAAAAATACCTTAAGCGTTATATGGGTGATACAGGCCTTGCTACCTTCACCGACCGCTGGGACCTAGAGGATGAGATGCCGGGTTAAATCATGTTCAGCGGTATCTTTAAATACTGTGTCCCATTGTCCTCAGGCTCGGGTAAGTTCCCCGCCCGCATATTCACCTGAATGGAGGGCAAGATTAGTATTGGTACCCCAAGCGTTTTATCGCGGCTGTTTCGCATTTCGATAAAGGCATCACGAGAGACACCCGCGCTCAAATGGATGTTCGACGCTTTTTGTTCGCCGACGGTTGTTTCCCAGGCGTGATGATTTCGCCCGCTGGCTTTATAGTCATGACACAGAAACATTCGTGTCTCTTCGGGTAGCGCGTATAGTTTGTGAACGGAGTCGTATAGCGCCCCAGCGTCGCCGCCCGGAAAATCACAGCGAGCTGATCCATAGTCGGGCATGAATAGCGTATCGCCGACAAAGACTGTATCGTCAATGTGATAAGCGACACAAGCCGGGGTGTGTCCCGGCACCCACATCACCTGAGCGTGCAGTTCACCAATACTGAAAGTTTCGCCATCCGCAAAAAGATGGTCAAATTGTTGGCCATCACGCTTAAAATCGTCGCCCGCATTAAAAAGTTTGCCAAATACTGCCTGAATTTCAGGGATATGGTCGCCAATAGCAATCATGCCCCCTAGCGCCTCGCGAAGATACGGCGCTGCAGACAAATGATCAGCATGCACATGGGTCTCCAAAATCCATTCAACCTTCAGGCCATGCCGATCGATATAGGTAATTAGACTATCCGCCGATGATGTAGTTACGCCTCCAGAGCTTTGCTGATAGTCCAAGACAGGATCAATGATCGCACACTTGTCAGTGGCGCAGTCGATAACAATATGGGTCGCTGTATTCGTCGCTTCATCAAAAAAAGTTTCAACTTGAACTGAAGACGTGGGCATTTTGAACTTTCCAATCATTAAGGCTAGTTTGGTTACTTTAACTGACACTATACCATTCTAAACACGCTAGACCATAGCCCGGCACTCTAATATCTAAGGCGTTAACGCTGTGTTCATATTAATTATAAAAAGTGTGATAAGTTCGCATCATTAGTAATTTTATTACGTCCAGTAGTGATTTAACAGTCGAAATCAGATGATTATTGTGGGTAGAATTTACTTAATGTTTGGCGCAGCCAGTTATTGAAGTCTGGAGAGTGTCGCCGTCGACCAAGGTCGAGTCCCAATTTTCGAATGAAAAGGAAGAGTAAACATGACAAGTACAACGATCAAAAAACACATCTCTCTAATGACAACAACCGCACTGCTGACAGGTATTATGGCGGCGCCGTCCATCGCGCAATCAACCGATGACAATGATGGCGTTGATGTATTAATTATTGAAGAAATTGTGACGATCGGAACGCGCCGTAAAGGTCGTACAGCGACGGATACTACAGCCCCGATTGACGTGATCTCAGTCGCTGAGTTTAGACAAAGCTCAGCCAGTGATACACAGGATTTGCTCCGCACTGCTGTACCTTCGTACAACATTAATACGCAGCCTATTTCAGACGCTGCTAGTATCGTTCGCCCTGCAAATCTGCGTGGTTTGTCACCAGATAATACACTGGTTCTTGTGAATGGTAAGCGGCGCCACCGCGGCTCCGTAATTTCATTCCTTGGCGGCGGTATTTCTGATGGCGCACAGGGCGTCGACATCTCATCAATCCCATCAATGGCCTTAAAGCGCGTTGAAATTCTTCGTGACGGCGCTTCTTCACAGTATGGCTCTGATGCGATTGCTGGCGTTATCAACTTCGCACTTAAAGACAGTAATGAGGGCGGCCAAGTCGAGGTGTCATACGGCTCAACTTACGCAGGCGACGGTGATAACTACCGCATTGCAGGTAACATTGGCCTGCCTTTAGGCGATGAGGGCTTCATCAACGTAACTGCTGAATACGGCGATACCAATGGTACCGTCCGTGCAGCGCTTCGCGGCGACGTCGGTAGATTGCTTTCTGCAGGCAATACAGCTCTTGCTGATTTTGAGACGGTCAACGCCTACACAGACAAAGTGGCTCAGTATTGGGGCCAGCCTGATGTGGAAGACGATTTTAAAATGTTTGTGAACACAGGCTACCAGATTAGCGACGCGGCGGAGCTATATGCCTTTGGTAGTTACGCAGAGCGGAAAGTAACCGGTGGTTTCTTCTTCAGAAACCCGACGAACCGCGGCGGCGTTTACGCTGGTCCAACGGTTGATGCTATTACTGGCGCGCTTGACCCAGACGGTGTTGCCTCGGTTCGCGTTGGTGATCTGGATGGCTTGGGTGTCGGTGAGGCCTGTCCTGCCGGTATTCCATTAACGAATGGCGGGCGGATCCCTGATCCAACTGTACTAGCGCAAGTCACTGCAAGTGCTAACTGTTTCTCTTTCGTAGAAACTATTCC